>OJNK01000385.1_pt1 | contig 31835 bp, 25 predicted proteins | sample 1597811 | NCBI WGS metagenome assembly OJNK01 (sample SAMN00265073, study PRJEB22529) | human gut metagenome
CGCCGACACCCAGAACGGGGACACAGAGCTTCAGGCGGTTTGCGTAGCTGTCCTGGTCGATCTTGAACCAGTCGGCCAGAGTCAGACGTGCGGAACGGAATGCGGTATCACCAGAGGTGATGGGGCAGATGACAACGCCGATCATTGCCAGTGCAATGCCGACACCGCCCATGGTCTTGGAGCAGACATCATAGATGGCGGCGGACTGGCCCTCAGCCAGAGCAGCTGCCAGACCGGTGTTCAGGCCGCCGGTGATCTCATACAGAGAGCAGCCAGCTGCGGCCCAGATCAGAGCAATGATACCCTCGCAGACCATTGCGCCGTAGAAGACGAAGTGGCCCTGCTTCTCACTCTTCATGCAGCGAGCCATCAGAGGCGACTGGGTGGAGTGGAAACCGGAGATAGCGCCGCATGCCACAGTGATGAACATGAAGCTCCAGATGGGGGTGCCCGACGGATGCATGGAACCAAAGTGATCCCAGATCTCGGGGATGGTGTACGCAGGGTTGGTGAAGATGCCAAAAATAACGCCGACGGCCATGATGATCAGGCAGATACCGAACACGGGGTAGATCTTGCCGATGATGGCATCAATGGAGATAAAGGTTGCGATGAAGTAGTAGACCAGAATGATGATCAGCCAGAACAGAGTGGTGGTCAGCAGACCAGACATGCCGCTGTTCTTGCACAGGGTCACGATCAGGCCTGCGGGGCCCACTGCGAACACGGTACCAACCATGATCAGCAGCACGACGGAGAACACACGCATGATGTTCTGCATCACGGGGCCAAGGTACTTACCAGTGATCTCAGCGATGGAACCACCATCGTTGCGCTCACTCATCATACCAGAGAAGTAATCGTGGACGCCACCTGCAAAGATGGTGCCAAAGGTGATCCACAGGAACACCACAGGGCCCCACAGAGCGCCCTGCAGAGCACCGAAGATCGGGCCCAGGCCAGCGATGTTCAGCAGCTGGACGAGGAACAGCTTCCACTGCGGCATCACGACGTAGTCAACGCCATCGTTGATGCGGACAGCAGGAGTTTCACGGTCGTCCGGTCCGAACGTGTTGTCAACGATCTTGCCATAGACAAAGTAGCCAATGATCAGGAGCGCCAGACAGAGTAAGAAACTAATCATACCAGAAACCTCCTTTTAGATTCCCATCCGGCAGGCCCCATTCCACCCGCCGCCGGGATCAATCTCTGGCTTCATGTTAACACATTTTTCATAATGCGGATAATATCTATCTGGTATAACCGCTATATCAAAAAATATATAGCGGTTCATCGTCTTTTGGTGGAATCATCTCGTTTTTGACGTTTTCTCGTTCAAAAGTTGTTCATAATTTTCCACTGCTTTTTTCCGGGAATGCCTCAGATCTTTGCTGCCAAAAATTTCAGCACATTTTTGTACAGATTGCTCAATATTTTAAATTTCCGTTGTTCTATCGCCAATTTTTCAGAGTTTTTCACTTTACAGTCTGGGCCGCCTCCTTGTGAAGCAGCTCAATAAAGGCCCGTTCCTCCGGGCGGAGAGCACTTTTGTCCGGGTAAACCATCACATCCCGCATCTTCTGGTGCTGGGCCGGGCACTTTTTGAGCACCAGATGGAACTGGTCCAGCGCCCGCCGGGGCATGGGCGAAGCCCACATATAGGCCGTAGGAATCCGCTGCAGGATCGAGAACTGGCTGCACCGCTCATACACATGCACCCGGCGGCGGTCATTGACATGCCAGCGGATGCCGTCGCCGCCGTCCTCGCCGGGCAGCTGGAAATCATCGTGGAGGATCTCCACATACTGGTTCAGCTCCGAAAGGTCGTGGATCTCCCGGCTGGCCAGCGGGCCGTCCTGATTGGTGAGCAGGTAGTACTCAAAATCCATGATGGGCTCCATCTTGAGCCCGCGGCGGGTGCAGTAATAATTGTAATGGTCCGCGTCCTCAATGGCATACCGCAGCAGCGCCAGGTGATACCCCCGGCGCAGCACAAAATCCAGCGCCTCCATGGAGCCGCCCTCCCGGATATGGATGCGCAGCTGCTCCACTCCGGCTGCCCGTTCCAGGAGATCCACCGCAGCATAGGAAGCATAGGTGGCATGGGGGATCATGACTCGCAGCTCGGTACAGCGCTTCTGCTCCTCCTGCACGCCCTGGTCCAGGCGGTCCACCTCTTCCAGGATCCGGGCGGCCTGCTCAATGAAATGCCGCCCCTGCTCCGTGGGGATCATACCGGTAGACGAGCGCTCAAAAATGCGCAGGTGATATTCTTCTTCCAGATTTTTCAGCGCCTTGCTCACATTGGGCTGGGCCGCGTACAGCTGCTTGGCAGCAGCGCTCACAGAGCCCCACTTCATGATGGCTACCAGATATCGCAGTTCGGTAATGTTCACGCTTTCCTCTCCTTGGCCCTCGGCAATCAAATTTGGTTTTATTGTATCAGCTGCCGCAACGCTCTGTCAAGGAAAAGCAATTGACGCTCCTCCCGCTCCGCTTTATAATAGGGTATAAAAAGGAGGGAGCCGCCATGGAAACTTACCGCGTCCTGCGGATCGAGGAGCAGCTGTACGGCTGCGAGGAGCTGCCCGAGGGCCAGCCTGTCCTCTGTGACGTTCTGCTGGAAAACGCCGCCGGGGAACGCCGGGTCCTCCCCTACCCGGATGCAGAGCTCACGGCCCTTGACATCAACGAGGGCGATACCATCGCCCTGACCGACCATAAACTCAGCAAAGTGAAGTAAAACAGCAAGGAGTTTTTATGCACTGTGTCTATTTTGCCCGCCACGGCGAGACCGTCTGGAACGTTGAAAATAAGATCTGCGGCATGACCGACAGCCCCCTGACCGAAAAAGGCCGGGCACAGGCCGCTCAGCTGGGCGAAGCCGTCAAAAACAGCGGCATCGTCCTTGACGAAATTTTGTACTCTCCCCTCTCCCGCGCCGCGGATACCGCACTGGCCGTGGCGGCTGCCACCGGCCTGCCCGCGCGGGTGGAGCCCCGCCTGCGGGAACAGTGTTTCGGCCGCTTTGAGGGCACCTCGCCCCGCAACAGCCCGGAGTTCACCGCCGCCAAAATGCAGTTTGCCGACCGCTACACCGACGGCGAAAGTATGCTTCAGCTGGCCCAGCGCATCTACAACCTGCTGGACGAGCTCAAACAGGACGACAAGACCTATCTCCTCGTGGCCCACAACGGGATCGCCCGGGTGGTGGAGTCCTATTTCCACAACATGACCAACGCGGAGTACGCGGCGTTCGGCATCAAGAATTGTGAGCTGCGGAAGTTTGATTTTGACGCGTAACAAGAAAAAATCGAAAGAGGTTTCCCAATGGGAGCCTCTTTCGCTTCTTTCTCAGACGTTCCGGTAATGGAACACTTTATCTTTGGTGATGAACAGATACACCGTGACCACCAGAGCGGCCAGCTCCGCTGCTGTAATGGCCAACCAGACGCCCTCGATCCCGAGTACCATGGGCAGCAGGATAACTGCCGCCAGCTGGAACAACAGGGTGCGCAGGAACGAGATCAGCGCGCTCGTCACACCGTCGCCCAGGGCCGTGAAGAACGAAGAGCCGTAGACGTTGAAGCCCATGATGAGGAAACTCAGGCCATACACGCGGAAGGCATGGCTGGTCAGCTCCAGCAGCTCTGCATCATAGCCCACAAAGATCTTTGCCACATAGGGGATGATGAGCATGGACACCGCCGTCATGATGACCGCTACCACGCCGATGAGCCGCAGACTCTTGGTATAGAGATTATGCACCTCGGCATGGTTCCGGGCACCGTAGTGGTAGCTGACAATGGGAGCGCTGCCCACGGCATAGCCCACGAAGACCGCCACAAACAGGAACGCCGCGTACATGATGACGCCATAAGCCGCCACACCGTTCTCGCCTGCAAAGCGGAGGAGCTGGTAGTTGTAGAGGATGTTGACCAGTGACATGGAAAGATTGGTCATCAGCTCGGAGGAGCCGTTGATGCAGGCTGCTTTGAGCACGCTGCCGTGGAACTCCGTTTTGCCCAGATGCAGGCGGCTGGTGGTCTTATGGTCCAGGAAATAGAACACCGGCAGCACGCCGCCCACGATCTGGCTGATGAACGTTGCAATAGCAGCGCCCTCCACGCCCCAGCGGAGCCAGCCCACCAGCACAACGTCCAGCACCATGTTGGTGCAGCCTGCACCCACCGTGAACCAGAACCCCAGTGTCGGTTTTTCCGCCGTGACAAAGAAACTCTGGAACATGTTCTGTAAAATAAAGGTGGGCACGCTGACCATCAGCACCCGGCCATACCGGACGGCGAAATCCAGCATCTCGCCCTTGGCACCCATCAGGATCGCCACCGGGCGGAGGATGAACAGGCCCAGCACCGAGAGCGCCACGCCAGCAAGGAACGCCGCCAGGACAAACAGACTGAAATAGCGGTTCGCCTTGTCCTCGTCCCCCTCGCCCAGGGTGATGCCCACAATGGCGCTGCCGCCGGTGCCCAGCATAAAGCCCACCGTGCCAATGAGCATGGGCAGCGGCATGATCAGGTTGACCGCTGCAAAGGCTGTTTTGCCCACAAAGTTGGAGACACACAGACCGTCCACGACACCATAAATGGACGTGAACAGCATGGTACCGATGCAGGGCAGCACAAAGCGCAGCAGGCGCGAATAATTAAAATGATCCGATAATTGGATTTTCTGCTTTGCCATGAAATCTCCTTTTCCTGGTAGATCTAAAAAAATGCCAAAAGGCCGGACAAGACCAGCAGCACGATGCCTGCCCTCCTCTGCTGTGTGGCTACGGCCAACACAGCCTCCGGGCAGACACTCGCTGCGGCATCTTATCCGGCCTTTCCATTACGTTGAAACAGCCCTCCGATGAGCAGAAAAGAGTATAACAAAGTTCATTTTTATTGTCAAGCTTGTTTTTTTCGTTTGTACGGCAAAAAAGCGTCTTTTCCGCTCCAAAAGCAGGTTGCAATCCGCCGTTCTCGTGTTATACTAAAGAGAAATCACTTTGTTATGGAATGCTTTTGACATCCCCCGTACCCCACATTCTCACAGGCATTCAACATAAGCGGTGTAAGCGAGGTCAAGAGTATGAACACCCAACACAAACCCACATATATCAGCTTATTCAGCAGTGCCGGTGTCGGCTGTTATGGCTTCAAGATGGCTGGCTTTGACTGCATTGCCACCAACGAGCTGCTGGAACGGCGGCTCAACATCCAGCGCTATAATCAGAAATGCAAATATCCCGGCGGTTACATCTGCGGTGACATCACGCAGGAACAGACCAAAAAGCTCCTGTACGATCAGCTGGAGCTCTGGAAAGCCAAAGAGCACCTTTCCCGCGTGGATGTCGTCATTGCAACGCCTCCCTGCCAGGGCATGTCCATTGCAAACCAGAAAAAGACCGACACGGAGATCGTCCGGAATTCTCTGGTGGTCGAGTCCATCAAGATCATTCAAAAGATCAACCCGCGCTTCTTTGTATTTGAAAACGTCCCTGCATTCATGAAAACGATCTGCACCGATCTCGACGGCACCAACAAATCCATTGCCGATGCCATTGAGCGCAGCCTGGGGCAGGAGTATTCCTATGCTGCCCGGATCATCAATTTTAAAAACTACGGGGCCTGCTCCAGCCGCCAGCGGACTGTCGTGATCGGCGTTTCCAAGGATTATGCAGACAGCATTTCCCCGCTGGAGCTCTACCCGGATCTTCTGCCGGAGCGCACCCTGCGGGAAGTCATCGGCGACATGAAGCCACTCAAGGAATTTGGCGAGATCGACCCCACCGATATTTACCATGCGTTCCGCATTTACCCGGAACACATGCGCGCCTGGATCGCGGATTTAAAAGAGGGACAGTCGGCGTTTGAAAACCCGGATGACAACAAAAAGCCACACCAGATCATCAACGGCGAAATCGTCATCAACAAGCAAAAGAACCACGACAAATACAAGCGCCAGTACTGGGACAAAGTAGGCCCCTGCATCCACACCCGGAACGACCTGCTGGCCAGCCAGAACACCATCCACCCCAGCGACGACCGTGTTTTCAGCATCCGCGAGATCATGCGGATGATGACCGTCCCCGAATCTTTCCGCTGGGTGGACCGCGATCCGGACACTCTCAACCAGCTCCCGGAAAAAGAGAAGCGCGCGTTTCTCAAAAAAGAGGAGACGAAGATTCGCCAGTCCTTAGGCGAGGCTGTTCCTACCGCCATTTTTCACTCCATTGCAGAAAAGATCGCGGATGCCCTGGCACACCCGCCGCTCCCGACCCTTGAGATCAACAAGATCATCGCGGCGAATCGCCTGTCCGATGCCGAGGCCCTGAAAGAGTTCCTCACGGAAAATCCTCTGGACCTGGCTTTCTCTACCCTGAGCCGAATCGCAGAGCTTTCCAACACCAACCGGACGGAGACCGCCGCTTTTTTTACCAGCAAGACCCTCATTACCGAAATGATGAAGACCCTCCCCGTCTCCGAGCAGGAAACCGTCCGGATCCTGGAGCCTTCCGTCGGAGTTGGAAATTTTATCCCGTTCATCCTCAAAAAATTTGAGGGGAAGAACCTCCAGCTGGATATCGTGGATATCGACTCCGCCAGCCTGGAGCTGGCGAAAATCCTCTTACAAAAGTATCACGTTCCCGACACCTGCACCATCCGTTACATCAACGATGACTTTCTCCTGCATGATTTCCCGGACCGGTACGACTATGTGATCGGGAACCCTCCCTTTTTTAAATTAAAAGCCAGTGATCCCCGCCTCCCGCTCTACCGTCTGGAAGCGAAAAACAAGAACACCAGCAACATCTGCTCGTTTTTTCTGGAAAAATCGCTCCGCCTTGCCAAATACGTTGCGTTGGTTTTCCCCAAGTTCCTCCTCAACACGCCGGAGTTTTCCACCACCCGTGCAGAGCTGGCGCAAAAATCGGTGGATGCCATTCTGGACTTTGGCGAAAAGGGCTTCCCGGGCATTCTGGTGGAGACCATTGCCATTTTCATCAACAATCTAGCGGCCCCGGCCAACACCAAAGTTTTTTCGCTCACGCACCGGCTCCATCTCACCCAGCCACAGGCGTACATTTTTGACCCGGAGCTTCCCTACTGGATCATTTACCGGAACCAACTGTTTGACTCTGTTTGCCGAAAGCTGGATTTTGATGTTTTTGAAGTGTTCCGGGACCGCCAGCTCACCAATAAGCTCCTTTCTTCTTCCGGGGAACTTCGGGTACTGAAATCCCGCAACCTGAGCGATGACGGAAAAGAGATTCTGGACATTCCCGGATACGATTCCTACATTTCTTACGCTGCGGCTAAGCCCCTTTCCGTCTTCCAGTATCTCGATGCGCCCAATGTTTATCTTACCCCGAACATGACCTACAAACCGCGCATGATGAAAAAGCCTCCCCACTGTGTGGTGAACGGCTCCCTTGCCATCCTGATCCCCAAAGGCGGCATTGTCCTCACGGAAAAGCAGCTCGCGTACTTTTCCTCGGAAGAGTACCGGGCATTCTATCAGATCGCGCGGAACTTCCAGACGCGTTCTCTGAACGTGGACGCCTGCTCGGTGTTTTTCTACGGCCTGCTGCGGGACGAGGCAAAACCCGCGCCCGAAAAATTTGACACCTCCGTTCAACTTTCCTTTTTATGATCGTGTAAAGTGAGGGATGTATGATGCTGACCCAACAGTCGATCCGTGATTTTCTGGCACAGTCCGACTATGACATCCGTGAAAGCGGCAATGGCCGCTGGATCGACCAGAAGTGTACACCGGATGTTGTATGCGCCGTTGCTGACTTTATCTGCAACTATGTTGCGGATGATCCATCTCCGGATTTTACCTCTAAAGAAATCTGGCATTCTGAATATGCCAGCCAGTACGTTGAAGCCGTCTTCAAAAAGCCAGCCCCCAAAAACAAAAATGCAAAGCATGAATACGACAAATTTTTTCAGCAGCCCATGGAACTACTGGCTTATGCAAATGTGCTTGGCAAACAAAAAATAAAGGGCAAAAATTATTACTGGGTCAAACAAATCAATATTTTGGAATACATTGCTCTACGAGAACGGAATGCACTCATTTTTCTAGTTCTTTACATTGAAAAAACACTCCATGATAGTGGACTTTGGCCGGTTTTTCATACATTTCTGCAATCTCCCTCTTCAAAAACTTATACGGAGGTCCGGAACGCGTTCTTTGATTTCACACTCATGTACACCAAAATCAGTAAGCTCCTGGAATGCGGCCGCATCTTCACCAAAGTACTGAATCCATTGGCATACTCTCACAATACCCGTGGCACGAAAGGCGGAGATCTCTCTGCCGATCTCATCACCTACGATATGCTGATGTACAACCGCCCCAACTTTCGGGACATCTATGCCGACAAGCCCAAAGGCGTCACTCGGAAAGAGTATGCGGTAACGCATCCCATTGAGATCAACGAGGATTACTACCGCTACCAATCCAATAAGGCTACACGCTTCCTCCGCATTTTCAACGATCAGACCCGGAACGGGCAGACCGAACATCTGGAACCTGCACACCTGCTGGACAAGGCAACACACATGCACCACATCTTCCCGAAATCGCTTTACCCGGAGATCAGCTTCTATCTGGAAAATATCATTGCCCTGACGCCTACTCAGCACCTCAATTACGCCCACCCCAATGGCCGCACGCAGGAGATCAACGAGCAGTATCAGCATCTGTTGCTGCTCTCCAAAGCAGACCGTATCCGGGAGAACCTTTCTTCTGCAAACGTCGAGCACATTTATGAGTTCAGTAATTTGCTGTTCGTGCTCTCCACCGGCTTTGAAGAGGATACCCCGCTTTCCATTGCCGATATGGATTTCTGCGCCGTTGTCAATGCCATCAACCGGCATTACGCTTAAAGAACCCCAGATGCAAAAAAGAGCACGCGTTTGCGTGCTCTTTTTTGCTGTGTTCCTTTCTTCTGTTTCACATCCCAGGCCGCCAGCCCGTGCAGTAGCGGGCGTAATCGCGGTCGGCCTGTTTGACGTAGAGCACCAGCTCCTCTTTGCCCTCCTTGTTGGTCCGCTCGCGGACCTTGGTGGGCAGGTTCTGGCGGTGGAGCAGCTCGATCTCGTCGTTCAGCTCCTCTTCGGTCTCAAATACATCCAGCTCTGTCCAGTGGGTGGCAAAGAGCCAGAATTTTGCCAGCGTCTCATTCATCTTCATTCTCCTTTTGGGGCTCTTCGGCCTCCGGTGCGGGCGGCGTCAGCCGGTAAAACGGCGCGATGGCGTTGGCGTCGCCATGGCGCACAATGGAATAGGTAATGTCGCAATAAGGCTGGATGGCCGTGCTCTTCTCCACCGTGGAGATGAGCAGCACCTGCAATTGCAGGCGGCGGAACAGCTCCATCATGGGGCGGATGCGGTCGCTGGTCATCTTGCTGAACGCCTCGTCCAGCAGCACCAGCCGGATGCTGTTCTCGCTCTTCTGGTAAATTTGCAGCAGGCTGGCGCAGATAGCCACATAGAACGGGGCCTGATTCTCGCCGCCGGAGGAATCCCGGCTGACGCGGGAGAGATAGGCCTGCTGGCCGGACACCGTGTTGGTAACTTTGATGTCGTAATCCAGATAGGTGCGGTAATCCACATAGTCCGAGAGGGTGACGCCCTCGGGGCGGCGGCCCTCCTGCCGGGCGCGGGTGTTCTCGTCCACGTCGGCCATGATCTTTTCCATCAGCTCATCCACCTGCCGCTCGTAAACGGGGTCGGCGGTGGCGGCGATGTTGTCCAGCGAATCGGAATCGGTCATCTGCTGGTTGCCTTTGTCCACAATGACCTGATAGAACGCCGCCAGCTGGGGATCCCGGCTGGGCTCCAGCTCAAAGCGGTAGACCTCTTCGCCGTAGGTCAGCTGTTCCATCACCTTGTTCAGCTCCCGGAACTGCCGCCGGGCGTTGAAGATATCGTCTTTCATCCGGAAGAGGATGTCCTTGCGGAAGCGGTCCTTGCAGTCTTTCTGGGCCTGCTCGAGGCGGGCGGCGTACCGCTCCAGGTCAATGCGGACCAAACTCTCGTACTGGGCACGGTACTGCTCTACCCCCGCAAGGCCCAGCGGATAATCGCAGACGTACCGCTCGTTGTAGGCTTTCTGGGCAGGCTCCAGCGTCCCGGTCAGGTAGAGCTGCAACGCCTCGTCCAGCTTGGTCTGGGCCTTTTCGGCGGCCTGTGCCACGGCACGGTCTGTCTTTGCCTTGTCCGGGCCGGATAGGGCCGCCCAGCGCTCCCGGGCCAGCGGCTCCAGCAGCGGATACTTTGCAAAGAATGCATTGGCGGCATCGGCGCTGGTCTGCGCTGTCTCCACCGCCTTTTTCCGCTCAGCCTCACAGGAGGCCAGCTGCTTCTGGCAGACGCGGATGTCCCCGCCCACCTGCTCCACGGCAGCGCGGGCAGCGTCCCAGGCTTTCTCCCGGGCTTCTTCCTCTTTGTAGAGCTGCTGGAGCATGGGGTTCTCCCGGCAGTCGGCCAGCTGCTGCTCCTGCGCCGTGTAGGCCTGCCGGGCAGCGGTCAGGGCCGCGCGGCTGTCCCACAAAGCGCCAAGCTCCTCCAGCGTCTTGCCCCGCAGGGCGTTCTGATACTGGTCATAGGCCGCTTTCAGGGTCTTTTCGGTCTGCTCGGCGGCGCGGCGGCGCTCGGCCAGCGCTTCCAGCTCGGCGGTCAGGGCCTCGGCGCGGGTGCGGCGGGCATCCAGACCAATATACCGCTGGGGCGCGCGGAGGCGTTCCAGCCGGAACGGATGGTGGCGGAGCAAATCACGGGTAGCGCTGTCCGGGTACTGTTCCAGCGTATCCGGTGTGTCACAGCAGACGATGCGGCCCAGAATGGTCTCCGCGTACTGGGCGGCCAGCGGGTTTTCACTGGTGACCTGCGCGGCCAGACTGTCCGGGGCGATCTTGTCCGTCCGGCGGTTGGCCTTGCGGATGCCCGGGGTATCCAGCAGGCTGATGGGCCCAACTTTCTCTTTCAGGGCCACAAAGGCGCTCTTGGCGGCGGCATAGTGGGCAGGCGGCACCAGGATATCAAAGCGGCGGTCGCCGAGGCAGGCCTCCACGCAGTCCTGCCAGCTCTCGTCTTCCACGGCCAGCAGCTCACAGAAAATTTTGGCGTCCGGCGTCATGCCACGGCTCTGCAGCTCGGCGTTGACGGCGTCCCGCACGCGGGTGGCAGCGTCGCCGTGGGGGTAGACCCACTTGCCGCCCGAGACCGCGTCCAGTTCCGCCCGTTTGGCGCCCTGCTCCCGGAGCAGGTCTGCAACCGCCTGCCGGGCCGCGAAATATTGCTCTTCCAGCGGTTTTTCCACACCGGAAAGGGCGTCGGTCAGGCCGGGGAGCGTCTCCGCGCGGAGGGCTTCCGGCCAGAGATCTTTTCCAATCGCAAACCCGCTGCGGCCAAGGCTCTGCAGCAGGGCTGTGACTTTGTTTGCCGCGGCTTCGGCCCCGGCAGCACGGCGGGCGGCAGCGTCCAGCGCGCTCTTTTTCCGGGCCAGCTCCTCGGTCATGGCGTCGAGAGCGGCACCCTCTCCGCTGGCAGAGGCCGCACTGTGGGCGGCCAGATAGGCCCGGCGGGCTTCGGCCTCGGCGTTCTTGGCCGCCTCATACTGGGCGTTCAGGGTTTCCAGCTGGCGGTTTCCGGCCTCCAGATGGCCCTGCCAGGTGGCATCTTCCCCGGCATCGGCAGCGGCACGGGCCAGCAGGGCCGCGCCCCGGTTCACAAGGGCGGCGGTCTCTTTTTCGGCGGCTTCCCGGCCATCGTTCACGATGGTCTCCAGCGCGGCGGCACGGGTCTGGGCTTCGGCCAGCACCGCGTGGAGGTTTTCCAGCTCCACACGGTCGCCCTGCAGGGCATCCAGGTCTAATTCCGGCTGGGGCAGGATGTACTGATACAGGAATTCCCGGAAGTTGGGGATCTCGTCCATGCTGGTGCCCATCTGGAACACTTCATTGAACTTTTTGCCCAGCGGGCTGGACGCGCGGCCAATGCCCAGCGCCCGGCAGATGCGGTCCCGGGCCTCGCTGGGGCTGCGGGTATAAGAAAGCCGCCCCGTGGCGGGCTTGAAGTCTTCTTTGGCGCTGGGAGCCCCGGTGCGCGGGTCGATAAACGGCAGCTGCTCCAGCGTGCAGCCGTCTTCCGAGATGTACCAGGTCTGGTCGCCGGGGTGCAGCTCCTGCATGGGGCCCTCCGACTCCACCCGGACGGCAATGACAAAGGGCACCCGCTTGGCGGTGTCCCAGAATTCCGCGCCGATGTAGGCCACGGTGCGGCCCGGGCGGCGGTAAGCATTCTCACCGCGCTGCTTGGCGTGGACGGAGCCCTGCAGGGTGCGGCCGCTCTTTTTATTGCCCAGGGCATTGAAATTGCGGTTGGTGGTCAGGCAGTAGCGGATGGCGTCCAAAATCGTGGTCTTGCCCACGGCGTTGACACCGATCATATAGGTCAGGCGGGCACAATCAAAGGTGACGTTTTCAAAGTTGTGCCAGTTGATGAGTCTCAGGCGTTTTAATTCGATCATTCTTCCACCTCCGCAGCGCCGTCCCCGTCAGGGCGTTCGTACAAAGCCAGCTCGCTCCGGGTGCGGCTGCTCTCGGCGGCGGCATCGGCCAGGTCGGCGTCCGGCAGGGCCAGCAATACCGTGGGGAACACCTCAACGCGGCTGTCCAGCCCGCTCAGGCGGCCCACCGGCCGGGCCAGATTGTAGCGGCGCAGGGTACGCAGCAGCCGCTCCAGCGTGGGCTGGTCGAGGCGGCGGGGCAGATTCATTTTCTGCAGCTCCGCCTGCACCTCTTCCACCGTCACCAGCACCTGATCGGCACTGGCGGAAAGGCTCTCCCGCTTTTGCAGATAAAGCAGCCGCAGCACCAGCAGCAGGATGCTCTCGTATTTCAGCAGCCGGGCCTGGCTGCCCTCATGCTCGTTGACAAGGGCCGCCGCCTGCAGCGGGGCCGGGTAAAGCAGCACCGCATAACCCAGCGGCGCGAACACGGCCCGCACCTCCGGGAGATGATCCTGCACATAGAGATATTTTGCCCGCTGGTCTTCCACCCCGCCCAGCAAAAAGCAGTGGTTGAGGAGATAGTTTGCGGTTTCTTCCAACATTTTATTCGGTTCGGCCATCGTTTCCGTCCTCCCTGCGGGGTGTCAATACAAATTCTTCAAAGCGGAAGCCGCCCCGCTCCACCCACTCGCCCGTGAGGGTGATGTCATAGTCCCGCCGGGGCGATTGGGAATAGGTGTGCAGGCCGATGACCCGGGCAAAATCGTCCGGGTACTCGGCGGCCAGCGTGGACGCCGTGACCCGCGGCCGGGCGGCCAGCGCCTGCCGGGCCAGCAGCTCCACGTTTTCTTCGGTCACGGCCATCCGAGCGTAATCCAGCAGGAGCTTCTGCTCCTTTTTGAGCTGTTCCGGGTCCAGCGCGGCCTGCCGCACCGGGGCCAGCGGGGCCTCGCCGCGGGGAGCCGCCGGCGGGTAGAGGGGCTTTGCGCCAAACACCTGCACCGGGTAGAGGTGGAGCCGCTTTGCCACCGGGCCGTCGTCGGGCTCAAAGAGCTGGTCCGGCGTCTTGATCTCCTCGGCATAGCGGCGGAGCAGCGCCGTGACGCTGCCCTGGGCCGAGCGGTCGCTCAGGAGCAGGAACTGCGCCCGCTGCACCGCCCGCTTGCGGTAGCGGATGTGGCTGTCGTCGATCTGGCGGATGAGGTCGCTCATCTCTTCCAGCGCGTCCCGCTGCTTCTGGATGAGGGCCCGCACCCGGGGTGCGGCCTCGCCGGGGGCGCAGCGCTCCACCCGGGCATAATCCAGCGCCAGCTGGGGCAGGTACTGGCTTTCACACTCGTCCAGCCCTTCTTCGAGGTAGGCGCGGTAATTGAAGAGGTTATCACTGGTCTTGAAGCGGTGGTACGCCGCCGCCACCACCTTTTCCTCATACTGGTCAAACAGCTCCAGCACTTCCTGCGGGGTGCGGTTGCGGGTAAGACGGTCGATGTAATGCCCGATGGACGCGTTGAGGGCCCGCAGGGATCTGTTCAGCGCTTCCAGGTCGGACGCCACCTCGTGCAGGACATTCTCGTAGGGGCTCTTTTCTTCCCCGATGCCCCGCAGCAACTGCCAGGCTTTGTAAAGCTTGCCCGTGTAGGTGACGACGCGGGGGTTCAGGATTTCCTCTAGCGCCTCCAGCAGCGGCGTCACCTCGGGCACAAAGGCGAGGGTGGGCTCTTCCTCATAGCTGCCAGGCTGCTCTTCCAGCCAGCCGGTGCGGCGGAGGCGGAGCAGAAAGCCCAGCGCCAGCAGATGCGGGTCCCGGGTGGGCTGCTCGTCCTCATCCCCCGCCCCATCGGCATCCAGCGCCAGCGGCTTTGCCACGGCGGCAAAGTAATCCTCCGCCCGGGAGACGGCTTCCGCCCGGGAGAGGCTGTAATCCGCCGTGTGGCGGCACTCCTCCCACAGCAAAAGCAGCAGCTCCGCATAATAAGCCCGGTTGGGCCCCGCCAGCGGGCGGAAAAGCTTGGGGCTGACCAGTTCAAACAGCTGCATCAGAAGCTTCCTTTCTTTCGATAAAATCCAGTTTTTATTGTACCACATTTGCCACGCTTTTGCCATAACGACAAAAAGCCCCGGAAGCACGGGGGTTCCGCACTTCCGGGGCAATTATCTTTAAAATTTCAAATTTCGATTACTCGGTTGCTTCAAACCGAACTGCCATTGCCATGTAAGTCTTACCATCAACTGTTTTAGTTGCTACACCGATAGCCGTAATAGCATCAATAAACGCCTGGTCATCGTCGTCCTTGATTTTACCTACCTCAGCTGCATACTTTCTTGCGCTATCAACGGTCATTGCTTCCGCTGTAACTAGAGCGATAGAGTTTTCAGGATAGTCGTCAATATCCTCAACGGTAGGAACAACAATCACCTGTAAAAATGCCGTTCCAGTTGCTGTATCAACACCTGCGGAACCCTGCTCTGCATATTTTACAGGAATCATACCATTGTTGATATGGTTCAATGCTTCAGTTGCTTTTGCTTTCTGCCCGGCATCATTGGTCAGCTTCGGTGCACCCTTACTGCGTGCACCATTAAATGCGCTAATAATCACATCCTCAATCTGAGAATTGCCGACACCAGCAGAACTGCCACCGCCGCCACCGCAGGCGGTCAGCATTGCCATTGCCATAACGCCCACCAGAATGAGCGCCACGAGTTTTTTGAACTTTTTCATAAAATTGCCTCCTCACAAATTGTGCAACTTTGGGTTAAACCCATTTTACCCCCCCCCCCGAATGTTTTTGTCAATTTGCAAATCAGCTGAAAATAATTTCGTTTTTTGGCAATTTCGTTCAATCAATCCTTTCGAAATAAAAAAGCACGGGCCAACCGAACAGCTGTTGCTGCTCTGCTGGCCCGCGAGGCGCTCCCCTATTTCCAGAGCGATGCTTTGCAACGCGCCGCGGCTCTGGCAATCTTCCGGGGCCTGTGCCGGTGCGTAAACGAGTACGCGCGGGCAAACCCCTCAAAATTAAGTTGATTTTAGCACACACCGCGCAAAGTGTCAATAAAATTGCTGCATTTTGACATTCTTTTTTGGGAAAAATCGCCCCAAGAATTTCCGCAAATTACACAATTCTACCACGATTGTATGCTATGCTATGTTCAGAAACCAGAAGAAAGAAGCTCTCTGTGCACCGGCCCTATTTTCCCGCCAGCCAGGAACCGCTTCTCTGTCCGCTGGACCTGCGTCGCAGGCATCCGGTCTGGCGGCCGACGGCACTCTGGCTGCTCCCCAGCTTTCCCGGAACGCTCCCCTCCGGGCGGCTCTCCCTCTACAAAAACTTTGCAGGCTAAACTGAAAAGCCCCCGGAACGCGGTGTTCCGGGGGCTTTAAGTTTTGTGTTTAATAGCCGCGCACCGAGAAGCCGCGCTCCCAGGGGTCGGGGGCAATGTCTTTCTGGCGGATGGCGGTGATCTGGATATAATCGCTGCGCTGGATGAGGGCAAACAGTTTCCGAAATTTGACGGGGTCGCCCTGGACTTCCAGCGTGACGGAGCCGTCGTCCTCGTTTTCCACCCAGCCGGTCAGCTCCAGGCTCTGGGCCGCATACCGGGCCCGGTAACGGAAGCCCACGCCCTGCACCTGGCCCTCGATGGAATAGCGCCGCCGCACCGTGCCCTCGGGCAGAGCGGGCGGCTCCCCTTTTTTGTCTTTCAAAAATTCAAACATTGTCAACCTCCTGCTGTTGCCGCGTCTCACCGCAGGGCCCGGCAGTTTTCCAATCCGCGCAAGCCTGCCCGGCCTGCCAAGGGCTCCCCTAATCGGGAGCTGGCAATGCGAAGCATGGACTGAAAGGTTTTACAGCTCCTGATATGCCGTCATCATGGCGGGGATGAACTGCTTTTTGCGGCTGACCACGCCGGGCAGGGTCCAGCTGCCGTCGGCGGCGGGCTCGATCTCAAAGCCGCTGCGGAGCATCTCGTCGGCATGGCGGCCCGCGCAGATGACCACGCTCTCCTCCTTGGGCACGTCGGTCAGCAGCATGTAGAGGTCTTCCACATTCTGCTTGTTGCGGGCCTCTTCGAGGTAGGGCTGGAGCAGTTTCTGGGCCGCCTGGAGGTTCTTGCGGGTCATGTAGCTGCCCTGTGCCACGCCAAAGCGGACATCGCCGCACATGAACACCTTGAAATCCTGCAGGAAGACTTCCTCCGCGGTCTTACCGGCCAGATTCTCGCCTGCCTCAAACATCTCAAGGGCAAACTCGTCGATGTCCACACCCGCGATCTTGGCCAGCCGCTTGGCGGCGGCCACATCAATGGGGGTGCAGGTGGGGCTGCGGAACACCAGCGTGTCCGAGAGGATGGCTGCCAGCAGCAGGCCTGCGATCTTGGGCTCGATCTCCACGCCGTTTTCATCGTACATCTGGGTGACGATGGTGGCGGTGCAGCCCACCGGCTGGTTGCGGAAGTAAACCGGGCCGTCCGTTTCCAGGCTGCCGATGCGGTGATGGTCGATGATCTCCAGAATTTCGGCCTGGTCAAAACCCTCCACGGCCTGAGTGGCCTCGTTGTGGTCCACCAGAATAATGCGGCGCTTGCGCAGGGCAATGATGTTGCGGCGGCTGACCATGCCGCAGTATTTGCCGTCCTCATCCAGCACCGGGAAATACCGGTGGCGCACCTTGGTCATAACGCGGGTGACGTCCGACACCGGGGTGACGAGGGTGAATTTGACGATATCGTCTCTTGTCATGTAATAGGAGATGGGCGCGCACTGGCTCATCAGCTTACCGGCGGCGTAGCTGTCGCAGGCAACGGACATGATGGCCACGCCCGTTTCCTCGGCGATGCGCTGGATGGTACGGCCCACCTTGGCCCCGTTGCAGATGATGAGGAGCGAGGCCTCTTTCTCAATGGCGCAGAGCTGGCTCTCGTAGCGGTTGGTCAGGATCACGATGTCGCCTTTTTCCACGGCGCTTTCCAGCATTTCCGGGGTGGCGGTGCCGATCTTGATATGTCCCGTGGTGCAGACGGCGTTTGCGTCGCCCACCACCATGGTGCCGCCCAGCGTCTCCAGAATATTCTTATAGCTCGTGCGGCTCTTGGCCAGCACCCCGGTATCGAACACGTCCATGTTGGCGGTGGCGATATCCTTGACCGTGATGAGGCCCAGCAGCTCGTTGTCGGCGTCCGTGATGGGCAGAGTGTCGATCTGCTTGTCGCGCATGATCTCCCAGGCCTTGCGCAGGCTGGTGCTGCCGTTGATGCCGGGCATCTCACGGAAATCCACGTCCCGGATCTTGGGGTTGACATCGGTACACATCCGGGGCGGTGTGACCCCGAACTTTTTGAGCACGAATTCCGTCTCCTGGTTCATGCGGCCCGCGCGGCGCGGCTCGCAGACCAGAGAGCTGGTTTTATTCTTGAGCTCCGCATAGGCAATGGCAGAGCAGATGGAGTCGGTGTCCGGGTTGCGATGCCCGATGACCACGACTTTGTGGGCTGCTTTTGGCATGGTTGTTCTTTCCCCCTTGTGGGTTGTTTCAATCTTCTTCGCTTCGTGTGTGCTTGCTTTGCGCGGCCGCTCCTGCACAGCGGCTGCCGGGGAGCCGACAGGCGCTCCCTCTGCATCCCATTTTAACACAAGTGCGGGCGGGGGTAAACCGCATGGAGCGGGAGTTTTCCTTAAAATTTTGCGAGAAACTTGTATACATCTATTGTTTTTTGAAAGAGGGCGTTGTATGATTAGGACAACGCATCATTCACGGCATAGGAGGAACCATGACGTCCACAAAATTCCATTCCCAACCGCTGTTTACCCGCAGGCAACTGACGGCCCTGCTGCTGCCCCTCATCGCCGAGCAGGCACTCAGTGTGACCATTGGCCTGGCCGACACCCTGATGGTCTCCTCCGTCGGCGAGGCGGCGGTCTCGGGCGTAAGCCTCGTTGACACGTTCAACACCCTGATGATCCAGATCATGAGCGCGCTGGCCACCGGCGGCGCGGTGGTCGCCAGCCAGTACATCGGCCACCGGGAAGAGAAAAACGCCCGGGCCTCCGCCGCACAGATCCTGTTCATCCTCTCGGTGTTCAGCCTGGCCGTGGCCGCCGTGGTCGTGGTGGGGCGGCACGCCATCTTGCGGGGCATCTTCGGCTCCATCGACGCCGACGTCATGCGCTACGCCGAGACCTATTTCCTGCTCTCGGCCCTGAGCTACCCGTTCATTGGCCTGTACAACGCCGGTGCGGCGCTGTTCCGGGCGCAGGGCAACAGCAAGGTGAGCATGATGTCCAGCCTGGTGATGAACGTTGTCAACATCGGCGGCAACGCCATCCTCATCTTTGGCTTCGGGATGGGCGTGCTGGGCGCGGCCCTCGCCAGCCTGGTCTCCCGCGCCATTGCCTGCATCGCGGTGCTTTTCCTTCTGCAAAAACCCGGCTGTATGCTCCGCATAGAGGGTCTTGCCGCTCTCCGGCCCAACGGCAGACTCATCCAGCGCATCCTGCGGGTGGGCATCCCGGCCGGCATTGAGAACGGCATGTTCCAGATCGGCAAGCTGTCGGTGGCCAGCCTGACCAGCACCCTGGGTACCGCCGCCATTGCCGCCAACGCCGTGGCCAACACCACCTCCACGTTCCTCAACATCCCGGCCAGCGCCGTGGGCCTTGCCGTGCTCACCGTGGTGGGCCAGTGCCTGGGCGCAGGCGAGAAAGAGCAGGCTGTCTGGTACGCCCGCCGCCTGCTGCTGCTGGCTTATGCGGGTGCCTGGATCATGAACCTGTCCGCGTTCTTCTTTGCGGACAAGCTGGCGCTGACCCTCTTCCATCTCTCGCCGGAAGCGCAGGCCATGGCCCTGCAGGTGATGCGGTGGTTCAACATCTTCTCGATCTTCTTCTGGCCCTCCAGCTTTACCCTGCCCAACATCCTCCGCGCGGCAGGCGACGCCTCGTTTACCATGTCGGTCAGCATCGTGTCCATGTGGGTGTTCCGGGTGGGTTTCTGCTACCTGATGGTGCTCTGCTTCCACGGCCAGCTGCTCAGCATCTGGATGGGCATGTTCCTGGACTGGGTGTTCCGCTCCGTCTGCTTTATGGTCCGCTTTGTGCGGGGCAAGTGGCTGGAACAGCACGTGATTTAAAGTTTCACATTTTTCGATGCAAGATTTTGCCCCTCTGTCTCGTATGAGAAGACAGAGGGGCTTTTTCGTCAGCCTTGCACAAAATCTGGAGCACTATTTTAGGAGTGTTGTCCAGTTTTCGTCTTGTATTTTTCATAATTGGGGCGTATAATTTTTTGCCGTTGAAAGGTATTTCAACCACCCCGTACAAAGGAAGTGTGTTTTGATGCGTAATTGGTTTTCCCGCCATCCCGTCTGGTTCATGGCGTTTTACATGGTCTTTTATCTCACCGTCTTCCACTGGCTGGAAGTCCATGTCACGGTGCCGGACATCTGGGTCCACTGTCGGCTGGACGATTTCATCCCGTTCTGCAAATACGCCATCGTGCCGTATCTGGCGTGGTTCGGCTGGATCCCGTTCACTTTGTTCTATCTGCTCTGGAAAGCGCCCCGTGCAGACTTCTGGCGGCTCTGCCTGCCTTTGTTTGCGGGCATGACCTTTGCACTGGCCTGCTATATCGTCCTGCCCACGGGGCTCTACCTGCGGCCCTACCGGGTGTATGGCAATGATATTTTTGCGCAGGCCGTGCGGCTGCTCTACGCGACAGATACGCCCACCAGCGTCTGCCCCTCCATCCATGTCTTCAACTCGGTGACGCTGATGCTGGCCTACTATCGCAGCCGCATCTTCGACGCCCCGCAGCGCCGCTGGATGCGCCCGGCGGCGGCCGTGCTCTGCGTGTCCATCGTGCTGGCCACCGTGCTGCTCAAACAGCACAGCTGCATTGACGTGATGATGGGCATTCTGCTGGCCCTTGTCCTCGACTCGGCCATGACCCTCCGGGACAACGACACCAGCCGCGTGCCGGAGCGCCTGTAATTTTTCTTAGATGCCTTATAGATCCAAAAACGCCCGTTCCCGCAAGGGAACAGGCGTTTTTTGTTAGAATAAATTTTCCGGCAGGCAGATATCTTCTTTGGGCACATTCTCCCAGCTGAAATCTGTAACGAGGCTCTCCGGTGTGCGGGGAGCCGGCTCGGGCTGCAAGCCATACACATAGGCCAGCCTGCCCACGATCTCCTCCGCCGTGTACTTGGCACGGAGATTTTCCAGGCTCTGGTCGCCATCCCGCTTGGAGAGGCGGCGGCCATCCGGGGCCAGCAGCAGCGGGCAGTGGGCAAAGCGGGGCGCTTTGAGCCCCAGCAGACGGTACAGGTAAAGCTGCCGGGCCGTGGAGGAGAGTAGGTCGGCTCCCCGCACCACCTCGGTAACGCCCATCCGGGCATCGTCCACCACCACGGCCAGCTGGTAAGCAAACACGCCGTCGGCGCGGCGGAGGTAGAAATCCCCGCAGTCCCGCAGGAGGTTCTCGGTGTGGGGGCCCATGCAGCCATCCACAAAGCGGACATTCTCGTCCGGCACCCTGACCCGGTAAGCCGGGGCTTTGTGCTTCCGCTTCTCGGCGATCTCCTCCGGCGTCAGGTCCCGGCAGGTGCCGGGATAGATGACGTTGCCGTCCGAGGTATGGGGCGCGCTGGCGGCATGGAGCTGGGAGCGGGAGCAGAAGCACGGGTACACCAGCCCCTGTGCGGCCAGCTTCGCGTAGGCCTCCTCATAGACGGGGGCGCACTCGCTCTGGTAATAGGGGCCGTGGGGCCCGCCGTGGCTGCCGCCCTCGTCCCAGACAAGGCCCAGCCAGCTCAGGTCTTCTTCCAGCTGGTCGGCATATTTGCGGGGGCAGCGCTCGGCGTCCAGATCCTCAATGCGGAGGACGATCTTTCCGCCCTGATGCTTCGCACTCAGCCAGGCCAGCAGGCTGCAGGCCAGGTTGCCCAAGTGGAGCCGCCCGCTGGGGCTGGGGGCAAACCGCCCGACCGTGCCGCTCACAGGCCCAGCTTCCACTCCCCGTCTTTCGGCTGGAAGATGGGGGTGTTATAGTAGGCGGCCACGGCCTTTGCCATGTACTCGGCATCGGCGCAGCTGGCGGTCTCCATGGCGGAGTGCATGGCCAGCTGGCCCAGGCCGATGTCCACCATGGGCATCAAGATCTGATGGCCCAGCAGGTTGCCCAGCGTGGAGCCGCCCGGCACATCGGCGCGGTTGGCACAGGTCTGGACGGGGACGCCCGCCTTTTTGCAGATAGCGCTGAACGCGGCCCCGGTAAAGCCGCTGGTGGTGTATTTCTGGCTGGCGTTGGTCTTGAGCAGGACGCCGCCGCCCATGACGATGGGGTTGGCGGGGTCGCTCTTCTCGGGGTGGTTGGGGTGGGTGGCGTGGCCGTTATCGGCACTCAGCAGCAGGGTGTTGGTACGGGCGCGGATGCTCTGCTCTTTCGTCACGCCCAGGCTCTCCTCCACGCGGGAGAGCACGTCTGCAAACAGGGTGCCGCAGGCCCCCTGACGGCTGGAGGAACCGACTTCCTCGTTATCAAACATGACCCAGACATCGCCGCGGCCCTCTTCCTCGCCGCGGCCCTGCAAAAAGCCCCACAGGGTGGTGTAGGCGCACTCCAGGTCGTCGATGCGGCCAGACATGAAATACTCGCCGTTCAGGCCCAGACGCTCGGCCTTTTCCCGGGTGCAGAGGACGATGTCGGCGTCCACGATCTCTTCGGGCTTGACACCGGCTTCCCGCGCCAGCACAGCCCGCAGGCTGCCGCCTGCCGCGCCGAAGATGGGCTGCAGATCGACCTGGGGGTTATACTTCATGCCGTTGTTCAGATCACGGTTGAAGTGGATGCAGAGGTTGGGGATGCAGGCCACGGCGCGGTCCGGGTGGACCAGACGGCTCTCAATGCCGCTTTCCGTCTCCACCAGCACGCGGCCGGCCACGCTCAGGGGGCGGTCCAGCCAGGAGGGCATGATCATGCCGCCGTAACCCTCGGTCTCCGCCTTGGCAAACACTTTATCCTCGGCGCAGTCCAGTTTCTTGACCCGCCAGGTGGGCGAATCGCTGTGGCTGGCCGCCGCGTGCCAGCCGGTCAGCGGGCCCTTGGGCATCCGCCATGCCATGATGGCAGAGCCGTTGCGGGTGGTATAATATTTGCCTCCCGGAGCCAGCTGCCAGGCAGCACTCTCAGGGCAGTTCTGGTAGCCGTTCTCTTCGAGGATGGCTGCCGCCGCCGCGGTGGAGTGGAACGCGCTGACGCCGGCGTTCAGGAAGTCGAACAGGCCGTCGATGGAAAATTCGTGGTTCATACGATGCTCCTTGGTTTTATATCCGTTGGATTTTTGTTGGATTCACGTTCGGTGCCTATTATAACTGCTTCTGCTTTAAAGGTCAATCGCAGTTGAAATTCGTCCCACGAGCGCCGATTGACAACCGCCGGGGAGAACAGTATACTAGAAGTAAGACCCAAAATGCTCCCCCGGCGGCGCGCCGGGCATTGATAAAAGGAGGAATCCGCCATGATCCAAAAACGGTTCGTTTCGCTGCTGCTCTGCGCGGCACTGGCCCTCTGCCTGCTGGCTGGCTGCGACACCGCCGCCAGCGGCAGCACCGGCTCCGCTTCCGCCCCGGCCAACAGCTCGGCCAGCGCGTCCAGCGAGAACATCCCCAGCACCACCAACGAGGCCAACACCTCCGGCCTGCGCCCGAATTTTGATGAGAACTCGCTGTTCAGCATCACGGGCACGTCCGATGCCTTTGAGCCCTGCCTGGGCTGGGGCCCCGGCGTTTCCGGCTGTTCCCTGAAATCCGTGCTGGCGGCGGCTTCCCTGCTCCAGTGGGCCGAGCAGACCAACCTGACCAGCCGCACCACCGACGCCATTGAAGACGCGTTCAGCCAATGGTACGACGCGCTGGACTCCATGGACCAGGAGAGCTTTGCCGAGGCCTGGCCTCTCATCAAGGACGACGCCAACGCCCTGCTGACCGATAAGGACAGCCTTTCCGGCCGCATCGAGGATGCCGGCCTGGACCCCGCCGACCTGCCCGGCTGCTCCGAAAAGAACTGGGACGCTTTGCAGGACGTCATTGACCGCCTGACCCCCGAGGCAACGGGCGAATTTTGAGCAACACGCAAAAGAGGCATCGTGCAGTGCACGATGCCTCTTTTTTGCTGTTTTGCCGTTTTAGACTTTTTTCAGCGTATATTTCCGGCTGCCCATGCCGATCTTCTCCGCCTGCTCCAGAGTGGCTTTCCACTCGATGTTCGGGTTGGAATCCTTGAAGTTGTCGTGGTAGCACTTCCAGTCGGACTTGGCCAGGTTCTGGCCCAGCTGGCTGTTGGGCAGGGGCTGGGCTGCCAGGCAGGCGTCCACGCAGGCCTGATCCAATGCCACCGGGTCAAAGGAGGCAAACATGCCGATATCCGGCAGGATGGGCGCGTCGTTCTCGCCGTGGCAGTCGCAGTTGGGGCTGACATCCTGCACCAGGCTGATGTGGAAGCAGGGACGGCCCGCACAGACGGCAGCGGCGTACTCGGCCATCTTGCGGTCCAGCATCTCATTGGCGCTGTCGCACTGGGAATAGATGGCGTCATAGTTGCAGGCACCGATGCAGCGGCCGCAGCCCTTGCACTTGTCCTGATCGATGACGGCCTTGTTCTGCTCGTTGTAAGTAATGGCGTCGGAGCCGCACTCCTTTGCGCAGCGGTGGCAGCCGCGGCACAGCCCCTCCTGCACCTCCGGGTGTCCGGCAGCGTGCTGCACCATCTTGCCCGCGCGGGAGCCGCAGCCCATGCCGATGTTCTTGAGGGTACCGCCAAAACCGGTGGACTCGTGGCCCTTGAAGTGGGTCAGGCTGATGAAGATATCGGCGTCCATGATGGCGCGGCCGATCTTGGCCGTCTTGCAGTACTCACCGTTGGGCACCGGCACTTCGACCTCATCGGTGCCGCGCAGGCCGTCGCCGATCAGGATCTGGCAGCCCGTGGTCATGGGCCAGAAGCCGTTGGTCTGGGCGCAGGTCAGGTGCTCCAGCGCGTTTTTGCGGCTGCCCGGGTAGAGGGTGTTGCAATCGGTCAGGAACGGGAGGCCGCCCTGCTCCTTGCACAGGTCCGCCACCACTTTGGCGTAGTTGGGGCGCAGGAACGCCAGGTTGCCCAGCTCCCCAAAGTGCATCTTGATGGCCACGAACTTGCCGTCCATGTCAATGTTCTTGATGCCAGCCGCCAGACACAGCCGACGCAGCTTTTCCGTCAGACTGGTGCCCACCGGACACCGGAAATCGGTATAGTAAACAGTCGATGCTTCCATTGTTTTCTCCTCTGTTTTGCAGTTGCGGCGCACTCCCCGCCGCAGGGTTCTCTCTTGGTTTTGATTATAACACACTGGGAATAGAGGCGCAATAAAGGTAAAGTTGGGTTCAGGGTGATTTTTTTGCATGAAAATGCCCCGCAGGGGTGAGCCTGCGGGGCGTTCATTAGAACTTTTTTTAGTTGGTAGGAGGCACAATCAGCTCGTCCAGCGTTTTAGCCTTCGGGTTGCGCTTAAACAGCGACGGATTTACACTGTAAGTAATAGACTTTACAATGGCAATGCTCTCATCAACCTTTCCGGTTTTTTCATCAACGGTGCGCGCGACAAGCAGTTTCAAACTGCCACTATTATCATAGCAGTAAATACTCTTGTGGCCCTTTTTATCCGTCACAGTTTCAGAATGATAGACGTTTTTCTTATAGGTATAGGTTCCAAGTTCTACTGTCTGGTTCTGGTCAAAGTTGTCGAGCGAAGCACCTTCCTTATTAGGATCATAGGGAACTTCCGCATAATACGGAACCGTCATTTTATCCGTATTGCACCCCTGTTTAGTGAACCACTCTTTCATACTCTGATACTCTGCGCTCTCCGGGTACGAGACATAATAACCCTTATTTGTTTCTCCGTCATTGATCAATTCCGAAAAAACAGTGTCACCGCTCTCATTTGCTGTTTTCTGATAAATACTCTTTCCTCTCAGTGCCAGTGTCTGCTGAGGATAGGTTTTATTATCTTCGTCATACTCATCATTTACGAGAACAATGCAAACCTGACGATTTTTCAGCACGTTATTAACGATAATACCCGTACGGCTCTTGCTTAAAGTGGTAGTCCCCTCATCCGTAGTTGTGCCAGAAGAGCTGGAGCTGCTGCTAGAGCTGGAGCTGCTGGACGAACCGGAGCTGCTGCCAGAGCTGGCGCTGCCGCTCGAAGAGCTGCTGGAAGAGCTGCCATTGTTGCTGCCAGAAGAGCTGGAGCCACCATTGCTGCCGCCGCCGCCACCGCCGCAGGCAGTCAACATAGAAACAGCCATGACCGCAGCCAGAGCAACTGCGGCAATTCTTTTCGATAATCTCATGATTGAATTCCTCCTGTTTTTTGATTCAATTCCAAAACAAAACCCCAAATGTCATTGCTTGGTACGCTCATCTTACCCCCCCCCCGGCCACTCTGTCAAGGGAATCCAATAATTTTGTCAGTTTCTGCAAAAATCTTTATTTTACATGGTGCAACATGACAAATACACACCTTGCGGGCAACACAAAAGGGCCGCCCAACGGGCGGCCCTGAGATACATTTTTGTTTTATTTGTTTTATGCGATGGCCGTAATGGCGGCCACAGCCAGGACGATGGCACCCAGCACGATGCGGTAGAGGCCGAAGAACTTGAAGTTGTGGCGTTTGACGTAATCCATCAGGAAGCGGATGGCAGCCAGGCTGACCACAAAAGCAACCACACAGCCCACCACGAGAACGGCCACTTCAGTGCCGGTCATGGCAGCGCCGGAGAGGACGAATTTGACCACCTTGAGCAGGGAGGCACCGGCCATGACCGGGATGGCGAGGAAGAACGTGAACTCGGCCACGCAGGCACGGGAGAGGCCCAGCAGCAGGCCGCCCACGATGGTGGCACCGGAGCGGGAGGTGCCTGGGATGATGGCCAGCATCTGCCACACGCCCACGAGAAAGGCTTCCCGGTAGGTGATCTGCTCCAGACGGGTGACATGGGGCGTGGTGCGGCGGTTTTCCACCAGAATAAAGAGCACGCCGTACAAGATCAGCATGGCGGCCACGGTGATGTAATTGTAGAAGCGGGCCTCCATCCAGTCGTCCAGCGGGCTGATGACCAGCACGGGCAGGGTGGCAGCCACCACCTTGAACCACAGCTGCCAGACCTGGGGCTTGGAGACCACCCGGCCATGCTGGAGGCCAAAGGGCCACAGTTTATGCCAGAACAGCACCACCACGGCCAGGATGGCACCCAGCTGGATGACCACCCGGAACATGGACAGGAACTCTTCGCTGGCGTTGAACTGGATGATCTGCTCCACAAGGATCATATGGCCCGTGGACGAGATGGGCAGCCACTCGGTAATGCCCTCCACGACGCCCATTAAAATGGCTTTCAATATCTCTAAAAACATGGTTTCCTCCTGAAACGCACACCGCGCTTATTGTCGCTTTTTGGATTTTGCAGCTATCAGTATACCATACTCTATGCCCCAGCGCACGCGGAATGCGAAATTTTTCCCGGCCGTGCTGTATTTATCTCCCGGTATAAATGTGGTATACTGGTTTCAGATCACATCGAAACCATAAACGGCTTTTTTGCGAGTTTTGAACAGTTTATAAAGTTGATAACATGAGGTGACTTCCATGAACATTCTGGTGATCGGCTGCGACCAGGTAGGCGCCGCGCTGGTGCGCGACCTGGAGCGCATTGGCCACGACATCTCGCTGGTGGAAAGGGACTCCGAGCAGCTCAAGCGGCTGGACGGCTTCGACGATTATTCCTTTGGCGGGGCGGCCCTTGTGGGCGACCCCACCGACCCGGACGTCCTCAAGCAGGGCGGTATTGAGAACTGCGACGCCGTGGCAGCCGTCAGCGAGGACGACTCCGTCAACCTGATGGCGGCGCAGATCGCCAAAAACATCTTCCGGCGGGAGAAAGTCATCTGCCGGGTGTCTGACCCTCATTTGCAGATCCTGTACCACAAATACTACGGCCTTGAGACCATCTGCCCCACCATCCTCACCGAGCAGGCAGTGTTCCGGGCGCTGTCCAATTAACCTCTCCGTCATCATCGCTTCGCTCGATGCCACCTCTCCTGTCAGGAGAGGCTTTGGCAGTCCGTTTTGTTTCCAAGCAGACTCCATTGGGTTCATCGAAAACGAAATCTCTCTGCCAAAGGCTCCCCTACCAGGGGAGCTGTCGAGCGGATGCGAGACTGAGAGGTTGGACAAAGGACGCCTTTAGAGTGAGCGGAATAACGCAGGTGCTGCTCTGTACAACCTCTCCGTCATCATCGCTTCGCTCGATGCCACCTCCCCTAGTAGGGGAGGCTTTGGCATTCCGTGACGTTTTCCGGCAAACACAAATCGGGTTCATCGAAAACGAAATCTCTCTGCCAAGGGCTCCCCTGATCGGAAAGACTCCCCCGGCCGGGGGAGGTGGCACGGAAGTGCCGAAAGGGGAACGGCTGGCGCCGCAGGCGGCTGAGGGGTTTTACTACATTCTGTAATAAGAGGTATTGATATGAAAGTTTGTATTGCAGGCGGCGGCCGGGTGGGGCGGTATCTGGCCCAGAATCTGCTGGCCAACCGCCACAAGGTGGTCATCATTGAGCCGGTGGAGGCTCAGTGCCGGATGCTGGCCGATACGCTGGACATCTCGGTCATCTGCGGGAACTCCATCAGCACCGACACCCTGCGCACCGCCGACGTGGCCAGCTGCGACGCCTTTGTGGCCGTGACCGGCTCCGACGAGGACAACCTCGTGGCCTGCCAGATCGCCAAGCAGGAGTTTGGCGTGAACCGCACCGTGGCCCGGGCCTCCAACCCCAAAAACCGTAGCCTGCTCCACACTCTGGGTGTGGACACCGTGGTCTGCGGCACCGACAACCTGAGCCACATTCTGGAGCGGGAGATCGAGACGGACAACATCCGCCAGCTGCTGAGCCTGGGCGGCGGCACCGCCAGCCTGAATGAGATCCTGCTGCCGGCGGATTTCCAGTTTGCGGGCAAGCAGGTGATGGAAATTCCCATCCCGGGCGACACCATTCTGGTCAGCATCACCCGCGACACGGAGTTCATCATCCCCCACGGCAACACGGTGCTGCTGCCCTGGGACCGCATCCTCTGCCTGACGCAGGATGACTCCCTCCACCTCCTGACCGAGGCCTGGGGCCTGACCGACAAGTGACAGAGCGGGAGCTGCGGCGCACGGCCGTCATCATCCCGCCCAAAGGCCGGGCGGTGCTCTGTGTCTGGGCGGCGGTGCCCGGCCTGCTGGCCGCGCCGTTCGTGTTCTGGCAGGGCATTCTGCCCGGCCTTGTGTTTGCCGCGCTCTGGGCCGTGCTGGTGTTTCTGGCGCGGTGCCGGGCCTGCAGCTTTGCAGCGGTGCTGGGGGCCCGCACCCTGACGGTGTATTCCGGCATCGTGCTGCCGGTGCGGCAGGTGTTCCCCCGCCGGGCCGTCACGGGCGTCCAGCAGCTGCGCACCCCGCTGCTGCGGCTGGCCGGGGCCTCGGTGCTCATCATCTCGGCCCCCGGCTCCCGGATGTTCCTGCCCGCTGTCCCCGCCGCGCAGGCCGGGGCGCTGGCCCACGCACTGGCGGAGGAGCTGCCATGACAACGCCCAACCCGCGGCCCAGCTTTCCAACAGAAGAAAAGCACTTCCACCCGTTTGCAGCCCTGCGCTTTCTGCGCAAAACGCTGGCGGTCTACCTCATCCCCCTCGTCAACGTGCTGTTTGAGCGGAACTGGCCCGCATTCTGGACGGCTCTGCGGCAGGACGCCATCCTGTTTGCCCTGCTCTGCGGGGTGAGCTGGGTCATCCTGCGCTTCAGCAGCTGGCAGTTGGACGAGGCCGGAGTCCTGCACCTGCGCTGGAAGCTGCTGTTCAAACTGGACACGACCATCCGGGGGGAAGCGCTGGCAGCCCTGACGCTGGAGCGGCCCGCGCTGTTCCGGCTGGGCGGGGCGACAAAGATCACCCTCTACCCCACCGGGCAGCCGCGGAAGCATGTGATCCCCCTCTGCCTGCGCCGGGCCGACGCCCGGGAGCTGGCGGACCGCCTGCTCCCCATTGAAACGCCTACCCTCCACACCCCCGCCGGGAGTGAGCGGGCCGCATTGGTACTGCTGGGAGCCAACGGCATTTCCACGCTGGCGCTGGTGGCGCTGGCCATCCGGCAGACGCGGCAGCTCCCGCTGGATGCTGAGACGCTGGCGTTTGCCCAGCTTGGGCATCTGGCGGCCTTTGCAGCCCGGTGGCTGCCGGCGGGCGCGGCCTGGCTGCTGACGCTGGCAACGGCACTGTTCGGGGCCAGTTTGGCACGCAGCTTTGCCCAGGCCGTGCACTACGAGGTCTGGCACACGGCAACGCAGATCGGGAGCCGGGGCGGCTGGATCAACCGCTTTGAGTGCCGGGTGCGATCGGCCCAGATCAGCTATGCCGACGTCCGGGTCTCCCCGGCGGCCCGGGTGCTCAAGCGCTGGCCGGTGTTTGTCACGGCGGGCTGCTGCACGCCGGAGCTTCCGCTCTTCGTCTACCGCTCCGGCGGCGAGGCGCTGTTCCGGGAGCTGCTGCCGGAATTCCAGATGCCACCGGATGTCCGGGCCGACACCACCCAGCGCAGCCTCATCTTTTTTGTACCGGTCGGCATCCCCTTTGCGCTCTGCGCCCTGCTCTCGCTGGTGTCTGTCACCGTCCTGCCCGCCATGACCGTGACGCTGCTCGTCCCCACCGTTTTCTTCTTTGTGCTGCTCTGCGGGGCCGTGATGGGCTACACCCGGGAGGGCATCTGGCTGCGGGAGGGCAAAGTGACCCTGCGGCGGCAGGAGGGTGTCTACCTGCACTGCATCTGCGTCTTCCACCCGGACCTCTGCCTGATGGGGTTCCAATCTCCCTGGGCGGCCAATGTCCGGCGCACCAACTTGACCCTGATCTTCCCCGGGCAGGTGCGGCTCAAGGTGCGGAGCATCCCACTGGCGGAGGCAAACGCCGTCGTGCGTTTCCTGGAACAGGAATCACACTGAAACATCCCCTCTCAGGCGCTTTGCGCCAGCTGATCCCTCTCCCTCCGGCCGGAGGGAGTCTTTCGACGAGAGAGCCAAGAATTCAAAAAGAAGGAATCCACATGATAAAAACGATTTTATTTGATCTGGACGGCACCCTGCTCAACACGATTGACGACCTGGCCGACGCGGCCAACTGGGTCTGTGCCCAGAACGGCTGGCCGACCTTTTCCGTAGAAACTTACAAGCACTTTGTGGGCAATGGCATCCCCAAACTGGTAGAACGTTTCTCCCCGGAGAGCGCCCGCACGCCGGAACAGCTGGCGGCCACGCTGGCAGCGTTCAGCGCCCGGTATGATGCCCACAAAGAGGACAAGACCGCCCCGTACCCCGGCATGGCAGAGCTGTTGGACGCTTTGCAGGCCGAGGGCATCCAGACGGCCGTCTTTTCCAACAAGGCCGACGAGTTTTGTGGAAAGATCGTGGAGCACTACTTTGGCAAGGGCAAGTTCACGCTCATCCGGGGCAGCCGCAAAGGCGTGCCCACCAAACCCGACCCGGCTGGCGTCTATGCCCTGATGCAGGACATCGGGGCAGACCCCAAGACGACACTTTTTATTGGAGACAGCGATGTGGACATCCTCACCGGCCACAACGCCCACCTGCCCGCCATGGGCGTGCTCTGGGGTTTCCGGGACGAAGCAGAGCTCACCGCCGTAGGAGCCGACGCGCTGGCTGCAAAACCGGAGGATATTCTGGACCACATCCATAAGGCAAATAAAACACAATAACATAAAAATAGGCTCGCCCCGGAGACATTCCTGATTCTCTCGGACCCGCGCACGAACAGACAGCCCACCGGGCTGTCTGTTGCCGCCTGCGGACGGCCGTGCTGTTCGATTCCTCGGACGGGTATCAACAGTAGTCTCGCTCTGGAGACGTTCCTGATTCTCTTGGACCCGCGCACGAACAGACAGCCCACTGGGCTGTCTGTTGCCGCCTGCGGGCGGCCCGTGCTGTTCGATTCCTCGGACGGGTATCAACAGTAGTCTCGCTCTGGAGACGTTCCTAATTCTCTTGGACCCGCGCACGAACAGACAGCCCACTGGGCTGTCTGTTGCCGTCTGCGGACGGCCGTGCTGTTCGATTCCTCGGACGGGTTGCATAAAAAAAACTCCCAATCCTGAGATTGGGAGTTTTTTTATGACCCGTACGGGAATCGAACCCATGTTACAGCCGTGAAAGGGCCGTGT
>OJNK01000391.1_pt1 | contig 31647 bp, 21 predicted proteins | sample 1597811 | NCBI WGS metagenome assembly OJNK01 (sample SAMN00265073, study PRJEB22529) | human gut metagenome
GGTCGTTCAGCTCGCTGAAGGCGTTGCCGTACTCGGTGCAGTCGATGAAGTACTCAAAGCGCTCGGTGAAGGCGGGGTCGTCCGGCTTGCGCTTTGCCAGCGGGCTGATCTCCACGGGGTAGTCGTAGATGAAGGTGGGCTGGATCAGCTTGTCCTCCACAAAGGCATCGAAGAACTCGGCCAGAATGGCACCCTTGGTGGGCACCTCGGGCAGCTCCACGTGGTGCTCCTTGGCGGAGGCGATGGCGTCCTCGTCAGACTTCCAGTCGTTGAAGTCCACGCCGGAATACTTCTTCACGGCTTCCACCATGGTCAGGCGCTCCCAGTGGCCCATGTCGATCTGCTTGCCCTGATAGGGGATGACCATGCTGCCGCAGATCTTCTGGGCAAGGCGCTTGTACAGCTCCTCCACCAGATCCATCATGCCGTGGAAGTCGGTGAAGGCCTGATACAGCTCGATGCTGGTGAATTCCGGGTTGTGCTTGGGGTCCATGCCCTCGTTGCGGAAGATGCGGCCCACCTCGTACACGCGGTCCATGCCGCCCACGATCAGGCGCTTGAGGTACAGCTCGGTCTCGATGCGCAGCACCATGTCCATGTTCAGGCTGTTGTGATGGGTGTAGAAGGGGCGTGCGGATGCGCCGATCTCGAAGGGGGTCAGGATGGGGGTGTCCACCTCCAGGAAGCCCTTCTCGTCCAGATAGGCACGGATCTCCTTCAGAATCTGGCTGCGCTTCACGAAGGTGTCCTTCACCTCGGGGTTGGCGATCAGGTCCACATAGCGCTGACGGTAACGCATCTCGGTGTCGGTCAGGCCGTGGAACTTCTCGGGCAGGGGGCGCAGGCTCTTGGCCAGCAGGGTCAGCTCGGTGGCGCGGACGCTCAGCTCACCGGTCTTGGTGCGGAACACCTCGCCCTTCACGCCGATGATGTCGCCCACGTCCAGCTTCTTGAAGGCGGCGTAGGACTCCTCGCCCAGCTCGTCGCGGCGGACGTACAGCTGGATGTCGCCCTTATCGTCCCGCAGGTGGGCAAAGCTTGCCTTGCCCATCACGCGCTTGGACATCATGCGGCCTGCCAGCGCCACGGTCTTTCCGCTGTCGGTCTCGTTGGGCAGGGCGGCAAACTCTTCCTTCAGGTCGGCAGAGTAGGCGTCCTGCGGATACTTGGTCAGGGTAAAGGGGTCGTGGCCTGCGGCCTGCAGGTCAGCCAGCTTCTGGCGGCGCACCTGCACCTGCTCGCTCTCGGACAGGCCCTGTGCGGGGTTCTTCTTTTGCTCTTCCATGATTACTCCTACTTAGTTTGCTGCGTGGGAAATGCGCAGCACAGTGTACTCCACCGTGTGGCCGGTGGGCAGCAGAACTTCGGCCTTGGCACCCACGGCCTTGTTCAGCAGGGCGTGGCCCACGGGGCTCTCGTCGCTGATCTTGCCGTTCAGGGGGTCGGCCTCGGTGCGGCCCACGATATCGTATTCCTCGGTCTCGTCCTCACCGGTCATCCGGATGACCACATGGGTGCCCACAGACACGCTGTCCACACTCAGCTCGCTCTCATCAATGACGACAGCGTTCTTGATCATCTGCTCCAGCTCGGTGATGCGGTTCTCCACCAGACCCTGGGTGTTCTTGGCCTCGTCGTACTCGCTGTTCTCGGACAGGTCGCCGTGGCTGCGTGCTTCCTTGATCTCTTCAGCCAGCTCCTTGCGGCGGACCGTTTTGAGGTATTCCAGTTCCTCCTGCATTGCCTTCAGACCGGCGGCGGACATCTTGATCTCTTGTGCCATTTTGAGAATCTCTCCTTGTCTATTTGTTTTGCACAGCCGCAAAGCCGCACAATAATGCCATTTTGACTACATTATTATAATAGCAAGCCGGGCCTTTGTCAACAAAAAAGGCGGTGCTGGGGAGGAAAAACAAAAAAGCGGCAGCGGGTACGGTATGATCGTACGCTGTCGCTTTTTGTTGTATTGGGTCAGAGCTTGTGTTATACTGGCACTGCGGCCCTTCTCCGATCCCCCAGTCGCGGAAAGGAGGTGGAATCCCATATGGATAATCTTATCGCGTTTTTCCAGACTGTCGCAGCGGAAGTAGTAGCATACTATCTCTGCAAGTGGCTTGACAGCCTGATGTGCAAGGGCAGTAAGCACTAACACAAGAACCCCCTCGGAGCGGCAACTCCGAGGGGGTTTTGTTTTTGCATGGAATCCCATGGAAATAGGCCTTATCGCGTTGCCTACCTCTAGTATATGCAATCCGGCGCAAAAGTCAAGCAGGCAGATAAAAATTAACAATTTGCCGTTGGAATGGCCCGCAAAACCCCCGCTGACAGAGGGAAAAGTGTCAACGGGGGTCAGGGTGATGTCTAAAATGATGTGCCGCGGCGCGGCAATGGTGGGCGCGCAGGGCATGACGGAATGGGAACGCTATGCTGCCCGCATTTTCCGGTGGATTTACTTTTACGCAGAGGACTTTTTTCACCGGGTTCTACCCGTTGGCCCTGAAAAAGTACACCCTGTTTTTTTATCTCCGGGTGGTGTATGCTTGAGAAAAAACACCATAAGGAGGTATTTTATGCAAACAGAAGAACGAGCTGCGCAGGCCCGCGCCATGCAGTCCGCGCAGGAGCAGGCGTTCACCGCCCTGTGCCAGCATCTGGAACACGCGCCCGACCGGCAGATCCTGTCCGACCACACGGCGGTGCTGGTGTTTAGCACGGACTTCGACCGGAGAGAGGAGGCCCTGCGGCTTATCCGGGGGCAGCTGTACAGCCGCAATTCCCGGGACACGGGCCGGGTGGAGAGCTGGTTCGCGGACTGCTGCGCCCGCATTCAGGAGGACCGGGACGGCTTTGTGCAGGCCGCACAGGACGAGTACATCCGCGAAGGGCTTGCGGAGGAAGAGCGGCAGCTCAACGCCGCCAAAGAGGCAAAGAAAAAGCGGAAGTTCCGCATCCGGCCCGCCTGCGAGTTCGCGCCCGAAACAGCCGAGTATCTGGTGGAGCCCTACCTGCCCCGGGGCATGGTCTCCATTCTGGGCGGCGTGTCCGGCGCGGGCAAGACCAGCCTTGCACTGGACATCTGCGCCCGGCTGACGCGGGGAGAAACTCCCCCAGTCGCTTACGCGGCAGCCCCCTCGGGGAGGGGGCCTTTTGCCCTGCCGCCGCGAGCCTCCCTCCGGGAGGGAGGCGGCACCGAAGGTGACGGAGAGGGCAAGCCCTCTGACCGGCTCCGCCCCTGCACTGTCATCTACCTCACCGCCGAGAACGACCCCAACAAGGTGCTGCGTCCCCGGGCCGAGGCCATGGGGGCCGACCTGACCCGCCTGTATTTTCAGGAGGGGGCCAGCTACGCCATGGGGGACGAGGACCTGTACAACCTCTGCCGCGCCATCCGGCCCGACCTGCTGGTGTTCGACCCCATCCAGAGCTATCTGGGTCAGGGGGTGCAGATGAACCGTGCCGAGCAGGTGCGTCCGCTGCTGGACAGCCTGTCTGCCCTTGCCAAGGAGCTGGACATGGCGGTGCTGCTCATCAGCCACATGTCCAAGCCCGGGCCGGGGGTGTGCAGCGCGCTGGACCGTCTGCTGGGCAGCAGCGATTTCCGCAACGCCGCCCGCAGCATCCTCATCGTGGGGCGCGACCCGGACGACCCCGACACCCGGGTGTTTGCCCACGCCAAAAACAGCCTTGGCATCCCCGGCCAGAGCCAGAAGTACCACATCTGCCCGGGCGGCACCGTGGCCTACGACGGCCCGTGTGACCTGACCGCCGACCGCATCATTCAGGAGAGCGGGGCCGCCCAGCGCACCGCTCACCCTGCTGCCACCCTCAACGCTGCCGTGGAAGCGCTGGACAAGCAGCTGGGCTTCATGGGGTGGGTGGAGTACGCCGAGGTGGTGCGCCTGTGCGCGCAGCACGGCTTCTCGGAGCGGACGATGCGGCGGGCGAAAACGGCAATGGAACTGAAAACAGCCTATGCTGGGACGTTTCAGAACCGTGTTATCCTTTGGTACCGCCCGGAAATGGATGAAGAACATGTACGTGCGGATTACGCAAACCAGCACGAGCAATTAAAAATGGCTTGAACTGCCCATGTGGCCAGCTTGGCCGTATCGTAAGACTATTACTACTTTAAATATTTGTCCACATGGTAAAAGAAAACGTAAATCCGCTTGTTTTTTCATGTGGCCAACTTGGCCGGATGGAAGGGCAGATCACACTTTTCTGTGTGTGGACGCCCATGTGGCCAGATTCCCTGTGTATCATAGGGCCTTTGGCCGGTGAAGTGTTAATTTTTTGCGTACAGACTTGACTTTTGCACCAGGGTGCATATACTAGAAGTAGGCAAAATGTTGGTTAAGATAATTGCCATCAGCTCACAAAAAACAACCCCCTCGGAGCGGCTACTCCGAGGGGGTTTGTGCTTACTTGCCCTTGCGATAGCTGTCAAGCCACTTGCACAGGCGGTCGGCTATCACCTGCGCTATGCAACGGCGACGACCGCCGCCAGCGGCGGAAACAGGGAGGAGTTGTTGGAGCCGCGGCCTGCAGGATGCGAGTGCCGCCCAAGGCACGAAGCAGACGCAGGGAGCCGCAATCCGAGCTGATTGAGTTTACAAAGCATAGTCTCTCTGCTCCCAGAATGGAGAAGGGCAGCGCCACCAGTATAACACAGGTTTTGGCACAATACAACAAAAAAGCCCTCCCGGAGCTCCTGCTCCAAGGGGGCTTTTTTGCCCGCAAAAACCCCCGCTGACAGAGGGAAAAGTGTCAACGGGGGTCAGGGTGATGTCATATTTCGGTGGGAACTCCCTCAGTCAGAACCTGACGGTTCTGCCAGCTCCCTCCATGAGGGAGCCTGAGGCCCCCTCTCCGAGGGGGCTGCCGCCGGTCAGGCGGCTGGGGAGTTGGCGCGCTCAGTCGTCGGCGGCTTCGTCCAGGTTGCCCAGCTTCTTGGCCTGCTCCACCACGGCGGGCACCAGCATCTCGGGCAGGGTCTCGTAGCGGGCGAACTCGGTGGTGAACCAGCCGCGGCCCTGGGTCGTCTGCCGGATAAAGGTGGTAAAGTTGGCCAGCTCTGCCAGCGGCACTTCCGCAATGATGGTCTGCATGCCGTCCTCGTCCGGCTCCATGCCCAGCACGCGGCCCCGGCGCTTGGTCACGTCGCCCATGATGTCGCCGGTGTTGTCGTTCGGTACATGAGCCTTCAGGGTGTGGATGGGCTCCAGAATGATCGGCCCGGCCTCGGGCATGGCGGCCTTGTAGGCCAGCTTTGCGGCCATGATAAAGGCCATTTCAGAGCTGTCCACCGGGTGGTAGCTGCCGTCCAGCAGGGTGGCCTTCAGGCCCACCACGGGGTAGCCTGCCAGCACGCCCTTTTCGGCGGCAAGGCGCACGCCCTTTTCCACGGCGGGGAAGAAGTTCTTGGGCACACTGCCGCCGAACACCTTCTCCTCAAACACCACCTGCTCGCTGTCGCAGGGCTCGAAGTTGATGATAACGTCACCGAACTGGCCGTGGCCGCCGGTCTGCTTCTTGTGGCGGCCCTGCTTCTGGCAGGCCTTGCGGATGGACTCGCGGTAGGCGATGCGGGGTGCTTCCAGACCGATCTCCACGCCGAACTTGTTCTTCAGCTTGGCCTTCACCACGTCCAGATGCTGCTCGCCCAGACCGCCGATGACCTGCTGATGGGTCTCGGCGTTGTTCTGGTAGCTCAGGGTGGGGTCCTCTTCCATCAGGCGGGCCAGTGCGCTGGAAATTTTGCCCTCGTCGCCCTTCTTGGCCACGGTGACGGCCATGAACAGGCTGGGCTGCGGGAACACGGGGGCCGGCAGCTTCACCACACGGTCGGCGTCGCACAGGGTGTCGCCGGTCTTGGCGCTCACCAGCTTTGCCACGGCACCGATATCACCGGCAATGATGCCGTCCGAGTCCACCTGCTTCTTGCCAATGACGGTGAGGGGCTTGGTGATCTTTTCCACGTCACCGGTGCGGGCGTTGGTCAGCGGTTCACCGGCGGTCACCTTGCCGCTGACCACCCGCAGGTAGCTCAGCTTGCCCACAAAGGGGTCGGCCACGGTCTTGAAGACGTAGGCGGCGGTGGGCTCGTCCACGGTGCAGTGCAGCTCCACCGGCTCGCCGTCGGCATCCTCGGCCAGCGTGCTGGCTTCGTGCTCCGGGCTGGGCAGCAGCTTGTGCATGTTGAACAGCAGCATATCCAGCGCCTGCTGGTTCACGGCGCTGCCGCAGAACACGGGGGTGATCAGGCCGTCCTTGACGCCCTTGCGCATGCCTTCCACGATTTCCTCGGTGGTAAAGGCCTCGCCACCGAAGAACTTTTCCATCAGCTCATCGTCCGTTTCAGCGATGGCTTCGCTCATGGCCTCGATCAGGCCCTGGAAACGGTGGCCGATGTCCGGCAGGTCCACCTGGATCTGCTTGCCGCCCTCGTACTTGAAAGCCTTCTGGCTGAACAGGTTGATGTACACGGGGGTGCCGTCGTCCAGCTTGGCGGGCACCACGCAGGGGCAGACGGTGGAGCCGAACTTGATCTTCATATCCTCAAGGATCTTGAAGTAGTTGGCGTTTTCCAGATCGCACTTGGAGACGAAAACCATCGTAGCCTTGTTATTCTTGCGGGCCAGCTGGAAGGCCTTCTCGGCACCCACGGTGACGCCGCTGCGGCCGGACACCACCACCAGCACGCTCTCGGCGGCACGGATGCCCTCATACTCGCCGGCCTCGAAGTCGAACAGGCCCGGGGCGTCGATCAGGTTGTACTTGATGCCCTCGTACTCCACCGGCACTACAGACGCCGACAGGCTGGCCTTGCGCTTTGCTTCCTCGGGGTCAAAGTCCGAAATCGTGGTGCCGTCCTCGACCCGGCCCATACGCTCGGCAGCGCCCGAAAAATAGACCAGCGCCTCGGTGAGCGTGGTCTTGCCGCTGCCGGCATGACCGGCAATCAGGATATTGCGGATGTTGTTGCTTGCGTATTTCATATCGGTTTTTCCCTCATTTCCGCCGCACGGAGCATTCTCTCCGCTTTTGTGGCATATTTTACAAAGATAATACCACACTCAAAACGATTTTTAAATATATCGTTTGAAAAAAGCCGGTCAAATGCCTGCCAAACTTCAGGGCAGTGTTTTGTGCAAGTTGACATTGGGGGAGATTTCCCCGCAGAAAAAGCAAGCCCCCGGTGCCGCACACAGGTGCGATGCCGGGGGTGTTTTCGTTGCAAAGCGTATGATTTTATGGTATGCTGTAGATGCCGCTTCGGCGGCGATCAGGTGCTGATTGCATAATCGGTGGTCTAGCTCCTTCCGGCTGCGCGCCAGAGGGGACGAAAAACTTTTTGCTTCCCCTGACGCGAAAGCGGAAAGGGGGGATGCCTCATGACGTTTGAACAGGTCGTGCTGCTGCTCACGCTTCTTGGCGGAGCAGTGTACATTACCTTCGAGATCACATGGACGATTTCCAACGGCAAAAAGAAATGACCGCTCATGCCCTCAGAAAGCAAGCGGTCATTCTTTACGACTGATTCGCCGGATGAGGAGCTGACCATTGCAGTCAGCACCTTTTCTATTCGTAGTATAGTGTATTTTACCGGGTTTGTCAAGCGGCGGGCCCGCTGCCGGAACAGGAGGTTTTTCCGCGATGAAACGTACCGATTACATCAACTGGGATGAATATTTCATGGGCATTGCGCTGCTCACGGCCATGCGCTCCAAGGACCCCAACAGTCAGGTGGGCGCATGCATCGTCAGCCCGGAAAACAAGATCCTGTCTCTGGGCTACAACGGTATGCCCATTGGCTGCAGCGACGACGAGATGCCGTGGGAGCGGGAGGGCGACCCGCTGGACACCAAGTATATGTATGTCTGCCATGCAGAGCTGAACGCCATCCTCAACAGCGCCCACAACAACCTGAAGGGGGCACGGGTGTACGTGACCCTGTTCCCCTGCAACGAGTGCACCAAGGCCATCATCCAGTCCGGCATTGCCGAGGTGGTGTACTACGGCGATAAATACCACGACAGCGATTCCAGCGTGGCGGCGCGGTTCATGTTCAAAAAGGCCGGTGTGAAGCTGACCGCCTACACCCCCACCGGACGCCGGGCCGAGCTGGAGCTGTAAAAAACGGTTGTGCTGCCGCGAAAGATGTGCTAAACTGTTGATAAGGCGCTGATTGCAAAATTGGTGGTCATGCTTTCCTGTCCCGTATCACGAGCTTTTCTATTTTTACTTAGAACAAGCAGAGGATTCGGGAGGAAACTTTTTTGGAAGTACCCTGCCCGGAGCCTTGAAGGCGAAGGGAGGGATGTCGGATGACGTTGTCTGAGACCATGCTGCTGCTGACCCTTCTGATTGCAGCGGCTACACTGATCCTCAATGTAGCGAAAGCTGCATTCGATATCGCGTGGAAGATTTCACACGACCGAAAAGACGATGATAACAAAAAAGATTGACCGCCTCAGTGTTCCAAGCCTGACGGTCAATCTCTTTTGACTCACGGGACGGAAAGCTGACCTTTGCGGTCAGCGCCCCTTCTGTTTGTAGTATACTCGCAGCAACGTGGTTTGTCAAGATGGCCGTGTCCTCTTGACCGGCTGCGGAGAACGTATTATAATAGTATTGCACTTCGCATAAACATACATCAAACTTTGCATAGAGAGGGAAATATACAATGAGTCTGAAGAACCGCAGCTTTTTGAAGCTATTGGACTACACCCCTGCCGAGATGGAGGAACTGCTGGACCTTGCCGCCGACCTGAAGGCAAAAAAGAAGGCCGGCATCCGCCACAATGACCAGCTTGCGGGCAAAAACATTGCCCTGATCTTTGAAAAGACCTCCACCCGCACCCGCTGCAGCTTTGAGGTGGCCGCACACGATCTGGGCATGGAAGTGACCTACCTTGATCCCTCCGGCAGCCAGATCGGCAAAAAGGAGTCCATTGCCGACACCGCCCGGGTGCTGGGCCGCATGTTTGACGGCATCGAGTACCGGGGCTACGGCCAGCAGATCGTGGAAGATCTGGCCCGCTACGCCGGCGTCCCGGTGTGGAACGGCCTGACCAACGAGTTCCATCCCACCCAGATCCTGGCCGACTTCCTCACCATCCGGGAGCATTTTGGTCACCTGAAGGGCATCCACTTCGTTTACTTTGGCGATGCCCGCTACAACATGGGCAACAGCCTGATGGTGGGCTGCGCCAAGATGGGCCTGCACTTCACCGCCTGCGCACCCAAAAAGTACCAGCCGGACCCGGCCCTTGTGGCACAGTGTCAGGCCATTGCCGCCCAGACCGGCGCCACCCTCACCTTTGAGGAGGACCCTGCTAAAGCCGCCAAGGGTGCCGATGTGCTGTACACCGATGTGTGGGTGTCCATGGGCGAGCCGGTGGAGGTCTGGGCCGAGCGGATCAACGACCTGTCTGCGTACCAGATCAATCAGCAGCTGATGGACATTGCAGGCCCCCACGCCGTATTCATGCACTGCCTGCCCGCCTTCCACGACCACAAGACCACCGTGGGCAAGGAGATGGGCGAGCGCTTTGGCCGCGACGCCATGGAAGTGACCGATGAAGTGTTTGAAGGCCCCCAGAGCATCGTGTTCGACGAGGCCGAGAACCGGATGCACACCATCAAGGCCGTCATGGCGGCGACCTTGGGCTACGAGAAATGATGGATTCCGCTTGTGCGGAATATGATGTGCTGCGCAAATAGAAACAGGCTGTTGGAACAGGAATCCAACAGCCTGTTTTTGTATGATCTGTGCCAGACCGTCTATCTCTCGCCGCAGATCTGTATACCCGCAGGCGATGTAGATGCTTGCCTCTCCATGGAGTGCTGCGTCTCTGTATTTTTCAGACTGCTCTCAAAAACACATTTTTCCATGGTGCTATTTTCGCACTTTGGAGCGAGCGAGGGAAAGACATGGTTTCATTAGGCGGGTACTGTTCGAGCCCCTGCGTGTGATGCATGACGACTTTTCGTTTTTTAGAACGATGATTCGTTAAATGGACTCAATTTGCTACAGATCTGCTACAAACGGCAAATTTAATCTGCTTTTTTCTTCGCACAAAAGCATTCAAACATCGTTCCTTTCCGACGCTCATATGCTCCTTTATAGTCAAAGTCTGGCGGAGTCGGTTTGAAAGTTTTATCTTCTTTTTGACCACTGTATGCTTTCATTTGGAATTCCCGAAGCTGTTCCAAATCAATAGTTCCAACATGTGCTGTTGCATTACTTCCTCCTTTTATTCTCAGGATGTCCTTATTTTCGGTTTTAGACGGTTTTGTGATTCGGCTGTCTCCATACTTGGAGGTATTCGTCTGGATGCAGTAGCAGTGAATATCTCTACTTAGTGATTCAATTATATTGCTATAATAGTTCACATCCTGATTCCACTCGACTGCGATCAACGCATCAATATAGGATTGAAAAATCGAACGATCTCGAATGGATGTAAGCTCAAAGCAGCAGTACACTGTAAACCAAAATCCGTTCCAGCTATACAACTCATACTTTGCATCACATTTAGCTTCAGAACTTTCTATTCCTTCCATAGCTCTTAGATGTAAGCTTTCAATCATTCTTTTTTCTTCAGGTGCAAAATGATTCTTTGAATGGTACAGAATCACAGAGTGCCACTGACCTGTCCACTTTTCTTCATACGGAAGAATCACTGCTGTCAGATTATAAACACAGTTATCCTCAATAATATGCTCTACCCCTGTTACAACTGCCAAATGATTTTTTTCGCAAGTTCTAGCCAGCGTTGGCAGCCATTCTTTTGGAGTACACGCTTCCGGCATTACCAACATATCTGCTTTTTCCCGAACAGCAGTATTCACCAGTTCTGCTATCTGCTGATATCTTCGGTAGCTTCTGTTCGGTTTACGCATAACAGCCTGGTCAAAGTTTGAAATGTCCATTTGGATATTGGCAACGGCTACCCTAATCTTTGAAAAGCTCGGCTTTCCGATTTGAAAAACGGGCTGCTTATTGAGTTCACCAGTTTTTATATTTTCTTCTATAAATCTATTATTTGTCCAACCTTCAAATGAAAGTGGGCTATAGTTCAACTGCCAGCATTGTTTGAAAATTTCCTCGATTTTATTCAAATCTTCTAGATCTTTTTTACGAACAAGATCATACATCAATCTTGCGAGCATCAGATCTGCCGGTTTGATAAGGTAGGGGTAATAGATGTATCTCTGATTTATAATCTTGTTCATTTTTTCTTGAAAAGTTTCTGTGCAGGTTTCTTTTTTCAGAAGCTCCACTACATTATCTTCATTGGTCAGATCCTTTTTCCGCGGATTCTCACCACCACAACTCACTAGTTCTGGCCAGATAACACACAGATTTTTATCCAGCATTTTAGCTTTAAAATAACCTTTCGAACGATTCTGTGCTTTTGTCAAAAGTTCTTTCATCTGTTCGCTGAGCAGGCTCTGCGCATCTTCTAACTTCCATTCCTCAAAAGTCTCCCCATCATGAAGTGCCATCGGACGAGCTATGCTGGAAATGAGATGTTCTTGCAGTGCCTCTCGCAATGCATTTGTTACAAATCCGGTATCACCATCCACTCCTTCTATGGTATAACTTGTTTTATCAAGCGTGTCTATGACGAGGGCAATAAACCTAAGTAGTGCCTTATAGGATTTTTTTACAAATAAGATCGCAATTACTCGTTCCCAGAGTGTATAATTTTCAATTATTGTTTTTGGCGTAAATATTTTATGGATGTCACGGACAAAATTATACTCTTCTCCTTTCGTCTTCTCCGAAATCAGTCCATTTATCCTTTGTAACTTCCCCAGATATTTCGAAAGTGCGTATTTATCAACAGCTATATCGTCCACTTCACGAAGTTTATTCACTCCATGGTGGCTTAGTTCAAAAACCTCCGAATAATCGTCCTCCTGAAACACAGCGTCATCTTCCGGCATCCAGCGAAATTCCGATTTGTTTTTTTCAATGCTATTCTTAAAACAAGTGATCAATGCATCCGATTGTCCACGCTGAAAGTAGAACAACTTAATTTTGCTTGCCTGTAATTGGATTTTCGTGGCGCTTCCCAATGGTTTTGTAAACTCTGGCAAAATACAGTAAGTTCCACATTCGTCTTCTTCTTTTTTGAAAACAGCCCTCGCATTCCGGTTTTCTTTACCCGTCCAGCGTGAATTATTTACCGTATAATATTCAAAGGCCTCATAGAATTCCAGTTTACCATCCTGCGCTTTTTGAGCGATTCGGCTTCCCTTTTCCACCTTTTCCACAAGCAATATATCATCTACATACCGTCCATAGTAAAGTGGATTCCATCCGTCCAAAATTGCTGTATCAAATTTTTTCAGACACTCGTTTGCTAAAACCCCCGATGGCAGAAACCCAATTGGTAATATACGGCGAATCCGCTCTTCTCCGCTATGCTCTCTGTAGATTTGTGAATATCTTTTGATCACACAGTACACAAAGTCATTTATCCTACTCAGATATTCTTCATTGTAGTCAGATTTTCCTTTTACCCTAGTAAGAATCTCCTTCATGAATTCCTCTGATACATCCACGGAGTAGTAGTAGCGCTTAAAGTCTAGCGTAAAAATCAGGACATCATCTTGTTGCATACACTTCTGTGCCAAAGTTAATGCCTGATCTCGCCAACTCTCATAATTCTGAAAATACGGCTCAAACAGCGCTGGGGAAAAGGTCGGTTCTTTAGAAAATTCATTATATAGCGTCTTTCGTATACGATTTCCATAGCAATTGGTATAGGATTTATCTAACTGCCATCCTATCATCATAATCCATAGAACGCCAAGAATCATTCCCTCAATCTTCATGTCAATGAAATATTGTATCTCATCAACTTTGACTTGTTTTGCTGGCACTCCACTAATCAAAACGCCTTTTATTCCGTCCGAACAATTCTTTTTTCCCTTTGTATCCATAATCTTTTTCGGAAGCAGACGACAGGAAATGCTTTTCAAAATATCTTCTTTTTTCTCTTCCCACTTCGTGCTATCTGACGCTACAAACGCTTGGTGCAAATCCTTCAAGCGTTCCTCTATCGTTATATTGAGAGTGTTTTCCGCTTCCGCAATCCGATCTCTCAAATGGAGGTTTGTCTTGTCATAATACGCAGTTGATTTCAATTTTTTATATGCTTTTTGAAACAAATCATACTTTGGAACGCTATCTTCCATAGATACCTCCTCATTTTTACATCAAAACATTAATTTGTATTTCATGTCGACCATGTTAGCAAGGAATCCAGCTTAAAAATATTACAGTATAATCTTTTAGACGAGTATCCCATAAGCACCAAATTGTGCCATATAAACTTTCCCCTTTATTCAACACCCAATGCTTTGAACACCGCATCCTCTGCGCTACTATAGAAGATCAAATTAAAACTTCCTACCAATTCGGGTGGCACCGTTCCAAGATCAGCGGCGCTTGTAATCGGCAGCAGGACTTTCTTTGCTCCGCTGTCAAGACATACCTGCAAGCTGTTTGCAAGCTCGTCTACCTTTAGAATTGTACCACTGATACTAATTTCACCCAGAACAGCAAGGGTACTGACTGTTGGCCGTCCAAGCGCAATACTGCACAGCGCAATCAGCGTAGGCAATGCTAATTTTCCTGTCATGCCAATACCTTGCAGATCCTGATAATTGATGATGTAGTCTTTAGATGCAGTGCTGATGCCTCCGCTGATGCGTTTTCCATTTGCTTTTAGGAAGTTGAAGGCTGTGTTGGTGGATTCTCTGCAGTCACGGTCACTGCCAAGACCGGTGCGCTCAAACTTTCCGCTGCCCGGCAACATCTGGCTTTCCAACCGGAACACACCGATCATGCCGCTTTTTCCACGCGAAACAGTGTAGATCTGTCCCGGATTGCACATTCCATCCGGGATCAGCTTACCGCCACCCTGTTCGGGAACCGACACAAACTTTTCTTCAAAGGTATCCAGATCAATGTAGCTGAAATTCACATCATAGAATTCCATACCACCCAGCTTTTTCAGTTGCTCTTTCACTCGACGGCGCATTTCCAGCGCAAAGACAAGGATTTCCTCCAGTTGCTCTTTGGTAAACTCACCATCCGGGTACAGCAGCTTTACATAGCCGCCTACAATCTTACGCACTGCAATCGTATCGCGCTGGTTCAGATTTTTACCAAGGCGGAAATACTTATCTAGTGCATCGCCGTACTGCTCCTTACGCAGTTCCCGGATAAATTCAGCAAGATAATCCGTGATGAAACCGTAGTCGTTGGTGAAATGCTCCGGGCGGAATTTTGGAATCTCCCAGCCGGGAATGTAACAATGCAGGCGATCCAAAAATGCAGTGTCTGTTCCCATTTCAGGCGGGAATGGGTCAAACAGGCTGGAGGTTTTCAGCAACACATCCACACTCTGGTTAATATTTCCCACAAAGACCATCGAGGCCGAGGCTGCCTTTTCCTCTTTGCCACGGGCAAAAGAACCGGATGCCATATAGTCCTTCATGATCTGGATGCCGTCTTTGTCCTTGAACTTGATACCAGCAACCTCATCAAAAGCCACACAGTCCCACAGACCCACCAGACCAACGGTCTTTCGTCCCATGTTGTAGAACAGGTTTGCCACAGTCGTTTGTCCACCAGAAATCAAAATGCTGTTGGGCGAGATTTCTTTATAAAGATGCGATTTTCCCGTACTGCGGGGACCAAGTTCACAGAGGTTGAAATTGTTCTCCACCAGTGGAATCATTCGTGTGAGCAGGAGCCATTTTTCTCTTTCCGTAAATTCGTCCGGTTCCATGCCGATAGAACGCAGAAGGATATCCAGCCACTCATCCTTTGTAAAAGCTTTACGGCCACGCTTTAGTTCGTCAATATCGATATGCGGCATCTGAATTGGCGTTAGTTTTCGGATGCTGATTGGAGTAAGGTCTTTCTGCTTTTTCTGGCTGGACTGCAACGGTTCACCGCCCAGATCAACAAGGCCAAAATTATTGTCACCCTCTACTTCATAATCCAGCTGTACAATGCACCAGATGCCTCCGCAGAGCAGCCGATCATATTTTTCCGGATATTCATCCGCAATGGGCACCTTGTCCAATCCCAAATTAGAGAAACTGGCAAAGAAGCAGTTCTTCTTAATGTCAAGATTGACCGTGATCATATCAATAACGGTATGGCTTCCCTTTTTTCGCAGCTGTGACAGAATTTTCTGTGCCTCATCCGGACGGACAAAATTGTCCGCTAAGATCCGTTTTACATTTTGTACGCCTTTTTCAATAATGGCTTCGTCATCCGAACTGCAGTACTGGCCCAATAAAAACTCCAGCACATAAACCGGGACATTCGCGCCTTCCTTGATCTTTTTAGTCAGATCCTTGCGAACGATCTTTCCATCAAAATTCTGCCGTAATTTTTCCTTGATTGCGTCTCGACGGCAGCTATTTTCCGCATTCGGCTCCATTTATAGTCCTCCTGCTCCCATCAGTTAAAAAAATCGAATTCATCAATCGCAAATGCAATATCGATCTGGAACTGTTCCCGCTGCTGCATCTGCTGACCCTGCTCATCCGCAATCACCAGATAATAGGTTGCTGTATTGCTGAACTTCATCGATTTGAGGTTGAAGTTGCAATGGAACGTACGATCTGCGCCGTTCTCACTGGTTTTGTCCGCAATGATCTTCTGGGTATCGCTGACAGGCTTTCCGTATTCATCCGTAAACCACACCAGATAAGTAGCAGCCTCACGGTTTGCACTTACCGCATCTTTCTGGTAGAAATCCAGTGAAAAGATCATATTGCTGATCTTCCGACTGGAAGAAAGCAAACTCACTGTTACGGGGAGTGTATCATACTTCTGCTTATTGCGCCGATATTCCATAGAGCCGTTGCGCAGATAATGATATTCGATCACCGGAACCGTCATTTCCTGCAGGCTGATACCGCCATGCACAAAATTCAGCCCGCCACCATTCATCTTGATGCGAATACCTTCCCGTGGAGCAAATCCAGTGTATTCCGTTTTTCCGTCCAGGAATTTTACAGGAAGCAAATACTGCGGATCCGCCTCATTCTGCATGATTGCATAGCGTCTGCCATATTCCACTTCCATATCATGGAAGCTGGTTTTATCCACTTTGTCATCCTCGGTCAGCGGACTGTAAGTGTACAGGAAGCCATGATCTGCCGTAATCAGAATGTTCGCCCCGCCGAAGTCATTGACGATAATGCGCACCATATTCTTCAGTTCACTGATAGCCCTATCGCATGCCGGGAACACAGAGGTGTCCGAAGTATGGCTTGCTTCGTCAATGGTATCATGGTAGATATAGACTACATCCATACCCTTGACCAGTGCCGCACGCTCTGCACGTTTCATCCCGATGATGTTCTTATACTGCAACGCCACGCTGGCCGGATTTACACCTTTCAGGACCTTATCCCGGTTCGTGCTTGCGGTAGACTGCCCATCGGCCAGAACATTCAATACCTCATTTTTCAGTTCAGCCGTCAACGCCTTATGTGGGAGCAGTGCCGCCATGCCAAATTTCGTGATAGACGGGAAGATGCCCTGCATACTGCCGAGTTTCACATTGCTCTGCGTTTCTCTGCGCAGTTCATCTGCCAGTGATGCCGCCACCTCGTAGCGCATAGCATCCGAGATGATCACGAACACGCGGCTGTCTGCCGGACGGATGTGCTCATTGTAGAAATCCGACTGCTGCGGAATTTCCAATACGCGGCCATGCTCTGCCATCTCATCAGCACATACATCCGACCAGTTTTTGCCGAGGCCTCCCAGAAACCAGTAGGAGTACAGCCCCTCTACCTTATCTACAACATGCTTGAACAGGTCGTCCAGTTTGATATTGGAGGTTTCCAGACTTCTCTGGAAGCTCAGATGGAACAGTCGATAATAGGTGTCCATCCTGTAATAGTCCTCCGCATATTCTTTCCAGACCTGCTTTGCGTCCGGGGTATGGAACCCTGCGGAGTGCTCTTTGAAGAACTCCTGCATGTTGGCCACTTGCAACAGACCCTCGTAGAAATTGCGGAAGTACTCGTACCAGACACAGGTGCGACGTTTTTCCACCGTCTTTGTGATCACATCCACATCAATGATATGGTCACTGATCTCCGTCATCAGCTTGCTCAGGATGATCTCGTTGATGCACGGGAAACACTCCGTTGTCGCCAGATCATCAACCGTTAGTTTTTCCAGCCTCTGCGGCAGATGTGCTTCATCTTCCACATAGCGGGCCACCTCATAAAGTTGCTGCAGATCATCACTGTGCAGCCACTCCGACACCAACTCGTAGCAGTACGCCTGATGCGGAATGGAAAGGAACCTCTCAAGCCCTGCCAGAAATTCCGGGCGCAGTGTGCGCGTAGAAACTGTCAACAGAAGATGAATTGCCAGCTGCCCAAGATCCGGCTCTTCCTCTGCATAGCCACAGCCCTGCCGAACCATTGCCCAGAAAGCTTCTTCCGCACTATAATCCACAAAACTCTGATAGATTGGATTCTGCGCTTTATCCAACCCACCACGAAGTACGTTCAGCGAGATTTCATTGGGCTGTGCTTTTTTCATACCGCAGAGCGCCGCCATCACGGCCATGTGCAGCTGTGCCGGAGTGGCAGGTATCTTATCCTGTGCCATGATTTTGGCACGACGAGCCTGTGCACCAAAAAACTTCCGGTAGTGCTTCACCAGCTTGCGCATAGAGGGATTGTCCAAGATATCCAGTTCCTGCATCCAGTTGGAAACAGCATCCGTCCGGTAGCTTTCGCTGTATAGTTCAATATCCAACAGCCAGTCATCCTCCTGCCGCTCGTAGGAAATGGGGCAGTAGACGACATAGTTGCTCGTCAGGTCATCCACCGACAGCATTTTTTTGACCGCAAAGGTATTGCTGCCGGTCAGTGCGACCAGCCTAGCATTTTCAAGCCGGATCTCATCCAGCTTGTCCGCATACTCCTTTTCTTCATCGTGCCAGAAGATGATCCGGCGCTCATAAAATTCCGGCAGCGGTGCCGCGAACCGGCGGTTGAGGTCTAATACGATTTTATCTGTTTCCACATTGATACCTCATTTAATGTACAGCTGCTTCATTATGCTCATAATAAAGGTGCAACAAACTGTACTAAAGCCGTAACTGCTGCACCAAATTCCGCTGTTCCTTTTATTGCACTTAATGTACTAAGGGCAGTTTTAACCATGCTTTTTTTCGGCTTTTCAGACGTTGACTCGTTTTCAATTACTTCCAAACATTCTGAAACGGCTTCCTGATTCTCCGAATCAAGATATTTTACGCTTTCACGTATACTGTCAAGCAATTTCTTCAGTTCAACTGTATCTGCTCCAACGTGATTTGTTGCGTTAACCGTTGAGCCATCTGTTGCAATGATAGCTTGTCCATTCTTTACTGTAACATTATAAACTGCTCGTTCATCCAATCCCATATCAATACCAACTTTTGTCAAATATCGTTCAATGTGCTGAATCAGAATCATAACAAAACGTTCATTGAATGCTTTGACCGCCTCTTGAAATTTTGAAGCAGAAGGCGCATAACCTCTAGCAATATCGTAATAGATTTCAATGTTATGATCTGCAATATATTTTAAAATCGCATATATGTTTCGAATTTCTTCTTTTTCGGTGTCTCCTGGAACAAAAATCAGCCCGCCACAGGACTGTTGAACATCTTTCACTGTACCTTCAACATCCATATCACAAGTTCCACAACTTTGAATGTAGTCAAAAACAACAGGTGTGTTTGTTAGATAATTCAAATATTTTCGCAGAACATCTGCATAGTCCATATAGTTTGCTTGAAGCAATCTGTTGGAATAACTGTTAAAATCGTATTGGATTTTCCTCAGATCGTTTTTATTCAACTTCATAGTTTTTCACCCCACAGAATGGACAATAAGCTCCCGTCATTTTTAGCAACGGCTTGATTTTTGCAGTTCGATTGCAACATAAAAATGTGCTAGTCTCAAGTGCTTCTACACCTGAATGAAGTGGATTTTCATTCTTATGTGCAGGACGTTTTCCTGCTTTCACCTTAAAGTTTTTGCTGTTGCTTTGTTCCAGTTTCTTGACTGCTTCGTAGAAAAGGTCGTTAGCTATATTCTCTGTCATATTTTCTACAAGTTCCAGCACATCATCCGTCACGTAACTTTCACTTGTCAACCCACAACTAGGGCAATAAACATAAAGAATCCTATCATCCTGTGCATCTGAAGGCATTACTTTAAAAAAATTTCCACAGTGCTCACACTTTAAAAGAACATATCCATCATCATCTGTTGGAATGGGAATCCGAATTTCATTGTCCATAGGCATTTACCTCACTTGATCTTCGCCAGCACGTCCTTAAAGATCTCATAGTTATGCTTCACACCATCGTCCAGATCAATCTTAATCATCTGATCCGCCAGCGCGTGAACTTTTTCCTCATACTGATGCAGCTCAGTGTCCTGCGCCTGCACTTTGTTCAGTTGCTTAGTCAGCTTGACACGCTCGCTGGTGCTGGTGGCAGCGGCCACCTGTTTTTCCAAACCTTCAATGGCAGTACGGTAGCGTGCCTGCTGCTCATGCACATAATCGGTGCGGATGCGGGCAATGGTGTCCGGCTGATAACGGTGCATATAGATCAGGCACTTGAAGCCATTTTTCTTACCGCTGTCAAACAGCCAGTAGATGGGGCGCTTCTGGTAAATTTTGCAGTGGTCGGCGTAGAAATCGTTCAGGAAGTAGTTGCGGATGACCTCTTTCGGCTGCCCCTTGCCGCCCAGTGCGTTTGCAATAAAGCGCAGATTATCCTCCAGCGAGCCATCACCGTATACCACCCGCACAAACTCCACAAAGCGGCCCATCATGTCATCTTCAAAGTATTCGTCGTCACAGATGGGAATAATACCGTCTGCATCCGGCTTATAGATATTGTATTTGCCATCATCCCATGTACCGCCTGCGTAGGCAAGGCCATCATAGGTGGGAGAGTAGCGGCCAAACATACAGCCCACAGCGTAGGAGATAAAGGAGCGCACATCCCGGCCAAGGTCCGCTTTGCGCACGGTCACATCCTTATCTTCCACTTCCGGGGTCAGTTCATCCTGCAAGCCGTAAATATCAATAAAAATGCGGTTCAGTTCTTCCTCGTTGGCTTTCAACTTCTCAAAGCGTTCTTCACATTCGCCAGCCCAAATGTCATAGCACTCAGCAAGGTAAATGTTGCCAATATCCATCATGTTGGGGTATTTGGTAATGGCCTTGATAAAGGGGTGGCGGGTAAAGTCCCAAGAGGTTTCAAAGGAATCCCAATCAGTTTTTGAAAGTCGAATGTTGTCTGCTGCTGTAAATTCAATTTGTTTCTTTTTGTTTTTATCTATTATCACAGGAATGGCTGCGACGTTTTCAATATTGAATGTTAATGTTGGGTTCAAAATATTCAAGATGTACGTCGTAAATTTTGATGCCAATAGCGCAGCAATATACATCATTACATCATTGTTGCAAAACATTGATGCACCACGACCATCAAAAGCAAATCCCCTAGGGGACACCCTCATTCCAAAAGCGGATGTACTAACATCAGACCAATTTATAGAAGGCTTAAAGAAAAAGCCTGTACTCGATGAACGATATCCTGGAAGGCTTTCCATAATTTGGCGAGATTTCTTGTCATACGCAATCACATAATCATTATTTCCATACCAAAGCCTAAAAGAGCCACCTTTTTTATACGGCGCAAATTTACAATTGGAGGAATCAAATTCCTCCAAACTACTTGCATCAAAGCAAATCTTTCTTCTGTTAATTTCAAACCATAGCTTAAGACATACATCATTATTCCCCGTTGACATTCCATGGCGAGGCTCTGCATAATCACGAACTGACTTTTCTGAAAAGACACGAAAAACATCCTGTCCAATCCAGTATGCCACCGGGCTTCCCGGAATTTTTGCAAAGTTATCTTGATTTGCAATATAACGATTTTCACAGGCAAGGAACATATCCTCTTTGCCCTGCTGGGTGGTAGGCTCAATCAGGCGGCAATACACACCTTTATAATTATCAATATGCGTCCGCACACGCACAAACGAGGTCGTCTGCACCACTTCGCCGCCGATTTCCTCAAATGCTCGTGCGCCAAGATGTGCCATGTTGACGGTTTCAGTCAGCATCATCTTCTCTCGCAGTTTTTCAAAGCTGGACAGGAACATCCATGCGTGTTGGGTGATCATTGCCTGATGGCCATTCTGTTTTGCCATCCGGGAACAGACCTCAATAAACACAGCAAACAGGTCGCTCTTGCTGTCGGGATAATTCTTCTTCACATACTCAGCCAACTTTGCGCCCATGCCGGAACTGCCCATATAGGGTGGATTGGTGACGACCACATCGTATTTCTGTGCCAGCGTCTGCGCCACCTGCACCAGAGAGAGTAATTTTTTGCGAATACTCTCTCGATGGAACGAGGACTCGTCTGCCACCTCGTCAAACCGGGCATAGAGGGCATCCCAGTCCTGCGGGGTGATGGTGAGGATGGAGCCATACTCCTTGGCATCATACAGCTGGGTGAGGATAGTGTGCATAGCATCTTTCAATTCCAGCTTGCCGTTGCAGAAATACTCTACATCCGGCTTTTCGATGCGGTTGCTCTCCTCAATGGCATACACATGAGGCTGGGTAGTGTGGCTGAAAAAGCGGCGGTCGTACCGGCGGGCCTTCATCATCACCGCAAAATAGGCCAGCTGGGCGGCGCGGTCGTCAATATCCAGACCATAGAGGTTGTTCTGCAAAATGCTGGTCACGGCATCGCGGGGCGTGTAGCCGTAGTTCTCGTAGATCTGCATCAGTACATCGAACAGATACGCCAAAATATGGCCGCTGCCGCAGCAAGGGTCGATGACCTTGATCTGTTCCGGGGTCAGGTCGGCATACTGCTTGCGGATCTCGGACAGTTGGGCCTGTACCTGCGGCTCCTGCTGGGCTTTCTCCAGATAATAGTGCCACTTGGTGTCCTCCGGGTCACGGTTCCCGGCAATATAAGCTGCTTGCTCCTCCGGTGTGGGTAGCAGCTGTGCTTTTGCGTCCGGGTGACCCTCCACCCACATCCGGCCAAGGCTGTTCTCCACCATGTACCGCACGATCCAGTCCGGGGTAAAAAGCTGGGTCGCCGCCGGGATATTCTCCTTGGTGATCTTGACATTTTTCTTGAGGGCAGCAAACACCTCGTCCTTTTTCTCGCTGTTGTAGTACTGATACAGCCAGCCAATGATCTGGACGGCATCCTGCCAGTTGTCCTCCGGGATCTGGGAGATCATCTGCTCAATGACGCTGCCCTCCCGGAGCAGGTTGTCCGGCAGAAGCAGTTCCGTGTAGTCCGCAATGGTCTGGAACATTCCGGGCAGAATGCTGTTCAGCGCGTTGCATTGCACGATGAGCAGGTATTTGTACAGTTCTTCGGTCTGCTCAGCCTCTTTCAGGGCGTAGACCTTGTCCTTATTCAGCTTATCCAATTCCAGATGCAGGGCTTCGGCCAGAATCTGGGGCTTGAACGCATTGTTTTCATCCGTAAACACCCGCACATGGCTGGGCAGATAGCCATTGACCTCCATGAACCGCAGTGCCGAAAAGCGATTGAACCATGTATACGCCACCTCTTCCATGACCTGCTGGTAGCCCTTTTCATTGATCTGTGCGATCAGTGCCCTGCGCTGCTGCATCTCTTCTGCAGACAACACTTTGCCGTTGACGCTATCAGCACCGGCGTCCACCATTTCCGTTTCCGTAATGCCGTACTGCTGGGCTTTCTGCGCCACGCGGGAGAGCATCTCTTTCCGCGCCCAGACCGCATATTTCTTGATGGCGTTTTTATCCATGATGGTTCTCCTTATTCCCATTCCGCTTTTGCTTCGTCACAATGCTTTGCGTAATCCAAAAGGCGATCATACGTTATAATTTCATACGATACTTGATAGCGTTTTCTATTGCTTTCTGCATCCAGTCCATTACGCCTTCCAAGGATTGCACGATAATCGTATTCAATCACAGTCATCGGGTCCCGAATTTCTGTCTCGGCCCATGTATGAACTGCCGCGTTACTGCAAAACGCCGGTTTCCCCTTTACCAGTTCTGCAAGCTGACTTCGGAATGCCGGTTCATTCATACCAATATAGCTTTTCCAGTCTTCTAATTGATTATAGGCTTCATTCATTCCTTGGCTGAACCGTCTTTTTTTATTATAAATTGTATCTGTTGGGCTCTGAAGCTCGATCAAAACGCACTTCCAGCACCCTGAACACGCACACAAAATGATAAAATCCGCACGATATTTTGTTCCAATCTGAAATTCAGGCTGAATCACCATGCAGTTCCAGTACAATCCACCGATTCCGCGCAATAATTCCCTATGACTTTTCAAATATGTATCTATGTCGTGTTCATTTCTTGCGTTGTCCAATACTGCCTTGAATTCTTCATATTGTCCCATTTTGATTCCTCAGTTCAGCTTGATTTCATCGCAGTTGTCCAGCAGATTGCGCAGCTGCTCGCGGACTTTTTCCACATAAGCATCAATATCTGCATCGTTCCGCAGTGTCTTGGCCGGGAACAGGATCTGGCGGCTGTAAGACTTGATTTTCGGCTGCTTTGCTGCCAGAATTGTCGGGCTTTTCTTTGTCTCTGCAGGTTTCGCTGCCGGGGGTGCCAGAGCAATCTCAATGCTGCTAACAGCATCATCCTTGTACTTGCTCAGCGGGATAATCATACCGTCCAGCAATGCAATGCTCTTACATTCGTTGATCTTCGTCTTGTACCCGTCAAAGTAGGTGTCAGATTTGCGGATAATGTCCATCGCCTTGGGATCTCCGTTTGCGGCGGTATGGGTTGCTTCCATGCACTGACGTACAGTTTCTAGGATCTCAGAGCGTTTTTCATCCAGCATCTGGTCATGGGCTGTACGCACCGTTTGCATCAACCCATTCAGCTCCGGAATGCGCTTGTAGTTGAACTTCTGCCCAAAAGATGGCACTGTGGTGATAAGCCGAATCTTGTTCAGGGCATCGTATGCCGCCGCATCCTGCGCAATGCGGTCCAGATCCGCCTGCATCTCGTGTTCCAGCCGTGCAGCATCATCAAAGGTGCCGACCTGACTCTTGAAGAAGGTCTCTACATTGCCCATGGCATCCTTCTGATCAAAGAGGTCGTCCTCTTTCTTGAGCAGATAGTCGATCAGCGCGATGTTGTCCTTCTTCTGGTTCAACACTTCCTGCGTCGCAGTAATAGCGTTGTGCACTATTGTCTGATCCGGGTACTTGTGGATATCATCGTACTTCTCGTTCAGTTTGTTATAATGCTGCAGCTGGTTTCCGAACTCATCGGCAATAAATTTAACCAAACCATCTTCGTCCGTTGGAACATCCATGACATCGAAATAATCCCGCAGGAGATCCCGCACAGCCTTCATTTTGGTTGCCGATACCACCACGCGCTTGCTAATGGATGTTTTACCCACCTCACTCTTTTTGCGGAGCATATCAGGTAATTTGGCGTTGTCCGGCTGGATGGTAGTGCCTGCATATTTGATGGTTACCTTCTGATTCACGATCAAACGCGCCACCACATAAGCAATGTCGATTTCCTTCCAGCCATAGGGTATACTGCTGAACTTGCTCTGTACATCCGCCATGGAGGTCGGCAGGTGATGCATTGCCTGCATCTCAAGATATTCTTCCACCGCCGCCTCTGCATCGCGGTTCGGATCTGCCTCCGGCAGAATATAGTCCGCACCGGACAGCACTGCCAGAATGTCAGCATCGGTATCTGCGTTTTTCCCAATCAGGTCCAACTTGCTGTAAACATGCGAGACCAGATACTCCATCGTCTGGTCAATTTTGGCCTTAGCATTGCCGCTCTTAATGTCCAGATGTTCACCATCGGCGTAAAATTTTGCGTTTTCAATAGCCTCTACCAGAGCTTTGCTGGCTTCAGCTTCATACTTGGTTGCTTCTTCCTGTTGGCCGCGGATAATATCCTGAGCACTCTTGGGCATCTGGCTGACATTCCGTTGTTTGACATATTTGCGGATCTTCATGGATGCTTCCAGTGATTCATAATACGGTGTATCGCCCAAAACCACAATGGCTTCACTGCCCTTGGAGCTGTTCATCAGGCGAAATTCCGTTTTTTCCATTGCATCCGAAGCTGCTGTCAAAAAGCGCAGGCGCATGCCGCCTGTAGCGATACCATACATGGTGTTATCCACCATTTGGTCAAACGGGAAGTCGCACTTGCCATAGCGGAACTTTTTTGCATCATAAATTATGCCAAAAACAATCTTTGCAATGTCCCCAACAATAGCGCCCGTATCCACCTGTGTAAGGTTGATTTCTTTTTGGATGTCCTGTTCTTCATCCGTCAGGAAGTTGTAGGTGTCACCAGTACGGCCGATGTAGTTCTGTCCCATCAACCGATCCAAGCTGCCGCGCAGCTTTTCGCGCATAGCAACCTTTTCCAGACGAATGTCGTCCGCCATCAAGATCACAAGGTTGTCCAAGTTGGCCGGAATATCCTCATTGACATACCGGATCAGATAGAGAAGTTTCAGAACATCCACGTCCATTGGCTCCAGACCATCGTGATTTTCTACAGCTTTGCTGCAGCGGTCAATCACGTTGCGAATAGAACTGTCCAGAAAAGAATGTACAGTATCATAGAAGCGGAACAGTGGCACCAATGCAAACTCGTTCTGTTTTTCCACTTTCTGGGCTGCTTCCTGGAAACCGCTCAGCATGGAACGCTCGCCGCCAGAGAAGTGCTTACCCGCATTGCCGTGTTTGCGGATCTCCACAAAAATTTTCTGCATGATAAGGAACTGGTACGGAACAAACGGAAAATCCTCTGCAAATTGTGCAGGGCCAGAGAATCCTTTGATGTCCGGCATTGCGTTGGTAAAGCTAAACAAGTTTCGCATCCCAGAGTTTTCTTGCTCATAGACTGCATCCAGCGTTTTTTCTGCTTCTGGAGTTTTTTTCAGAATGCGCTTCTGGATTACTTCGTCTACGGAAGAAGAAGAAAGGCTCAAACGAGTTTTGAAACGAGCCTGAATTCGAGAAAATTCATCTGCTCGTACTTTGATAATCTCATCAATAGCTTCCTGTCCGGTGCAGACCACCCAGACTTTTCCTCTGCATTCACTGCCGATTTTTTCCACCAAAGACTGCAGATTCAGCAGCATATCCGTGTCCGTGCCAACATACTGACCCGCTTCGTCCACCATAAACAGAAGGCGGAAGTTTGCAGGTTTTGTGCTGACGTATGCATTGATGTCGTCTACAAGCTGTGAAACAGAGAGTTCCGTTGCGCTCTTATCGTTAAACCAGTTATTTGCATCTTCTTCACTGATGTCCAATGCTTCCGCCAATGCAGGTTTAATGACCTTTCCATTGAATGCAAACGCCTTGCGCACTTCTGCCCAGGGCTTGCCCTTCTTTTCTTCAACCAGACGGCAAAATTCATCCATCTTGCCCTGCTGCGTAATGTACTGCTCCAGCATAGCAACTTTAAGATTGCTGCCAAAGAATCCCAGATGATTATAGAACACCTTAGCAAAAACACGTAAAACGGCTGTTTTGTCCTTATTGATAGAGCCTTCATAATCGATATTAAACAGAATCGTCTCGGTTTCACCTTTGGTTGCACGATCCACCTGCATAAAGGTACCGGGGTCATCCTCAAATTTTTTGCGGAAACGCTCCACAGTACGGATACCATTAACCTCTTTGTTTTCCAACAAGTATGACAACATTTTCAAGAAGTGAGATTTACCGCTGCCAAAAAAACCGGAGATCCAGACTCCTGTATCTGCCGTTGGTTCGTCAAATGCTTCTGCATAGGTATTGAAAAAGTCTGCAAAGTGCCGCTTCAGTTCTCGTGTAATAACGTACTCGTTCAGTTCCTGTTCCAGGACCTTGTTCTCGTCCTCGTCAACCTTGACAACACCGTTAATTTTACGATTGATGTCTTCTGCAAACATGTTCTGTATAACCAACGCTCTGTTTCCCCCTTTACACAACGTTAAATGCACGATAGTAATTGTTCGGCTTCAGACAGTTGAACAGCCGCAGCTGCTGGTCGTTAAATGTTCCCGGGTAAAACACAAGCACCGGCCTCTCTGCAAACAATGATGCTTCCAGTAACGTATGAATTCGCATAAATGGAAACGCTTCTCCAACGCCAGTCAAAACCAGTACTTCTCCCGGCTGGAACGGCTCGCTCTGAATTTTCTGTACAATTTCATCGACTCCAATTGTCGATTGAAGCTGTTCCAACAGATAATCATGGCCGTCCTCTTCTTCCATATCGGGGATTGCATCTAAAATATCCATGCCTTCACAAATCCCTAGGAAGATTTGATATAAATTACAGATCCGCAACTGACAGCCCAGTGTCATATCTGTGGATAGCTGTTCAATAAAATGTCGAACCGCCATTTCATCTCTCGGTTCATAGCAGAAGATACGAATATTCACTTCATTGCTAAGACCTTTTCCTTCCAGGAAGTCTTGACTCTGAATCATCTGCCGAACGTTATCAAGGCGTTTTTGTATGTCACCCATTAAATTTTCCTCACTCAAAACGGTTAAATGCGGGCAATACCGCCTGATCCCCATTTGTAAGAATCACATTTTCCAATTCCGGATAAAGCCAAACCGGGTTCAAATGGCCTGCTTTTATACTATCCAGATAATCATTTTCCCTTAAAATTCGATTTAGGACCGATTTCAGCTTTTTGACTGTAGATTCGCTCCAATCTGCGATAGCATCATTTTGCTCTTGTAATCTTATGAAGAAACTTGTCATGTCAAGTTTTCCATAGCTGAAATCTTGGTTCCGATATTTTTCTCCAATAACTGTTACCATAAAATCCCAGACAAGTCTATTATCCTTCATAATCGCGTAAAGACAAATTTGTTTTGCCTCTTCCACGGAATGCTCTGCAATATTCCGAAGCAGTTGTTCACTATTCAAAAGATTTAGCCGCCGATAACACGCCCGAACCATACCAGCTGTCATGCGTTCAGTTGGATACTGGAAGAGATTATTGGCGGCAATTATTTGTATCATTGATGCAAGATCCTCTCCTTGCACCATTTGCTTCGCTACAATTCGCATTTCGTGGAATAAAAACTGTTCTCTTGTCAGAGAAGCTTTATATCCACTTTCTTGTGCTCTGTTTGTATTCTGCATTGCTTATGCAACTCCCATTTATAACTTTTGATACGCCCAATAGCGACCATCTCTCACTCTCTCTAGTTTACCTTCTTTTACAAAAGAAACTAGAATTCGATTTGCCGTTGCTGAAGAGACTTCCAGCAACTGTTGCACATCACTGTTATGAATAATCTTCTCTTTTTTCAAGTATTTTTCAAGAATATTCCATCGATTTTCTTTTCTACTTGTAGGCATCATGCTCTTTTCGAAGTTTTCTGGGATTACACTCAAAAGTGCTTCTTCAATCACACTTAGCATAAATTCAATAAATGCAGTTCCTTCACCTTGGGCATTGGATGTATTGATAGCCTCATAATACTCCTGCTGATGATCATGAACAATAGACTCCACCGGAAGCCATGCAAACAGCGGATTCCATCTGGAGAGCAGTAGCGTATGCCAAAGCCTTCCGATTCTTCCATTTCCATCTGCAAACGGATGGATTACTTCAAATTCATAGTGAAACACGCAACTTTTGATCAGCATCGGAAGCGGGCTGTCCTCTGTCCATTTGAGCAGTTCTTCCACCAGAGGAGGCACATACTGCGGTAGTGTTCCAAAATGAAGTACATTTCCATGACTGTCAACCACACCTACTGGCTTTGAGCGAAACACACCATCTTCTTGAACCAGCCCTCGCATCATCACATGATGAGCCAACAGTAAGTCTTCCACTGAGTATGGATTCAATTCATTCAAATGGTCGTAAATTTCATACGCATTCTTCACCTCCGCAATGTCTTTTGGCGGTGCAAGGACACGTTTTCCTGATAGTACAGCCGTTACCTGCTCTAAGGATAGTGTATTTTGTTCAATTGCAAGAGAGGAATAAATTGTTTTAATCCGATTCTGCCTACGCAGAACAGGGTCAGATGAAAGATGTTGTGTTGAGCTCACTTTTCCAACAAGTTCACAAATCTCCATTACATCTGTGAGAATTTTTTCTGTAATTGTAAATGGCGGTTTTTTATTCTGCATCTGTTTTTCCTTCCCTCCATTCTAATTAATTATATCATTTCATCGCTCATTCATCAATCACACTTTACACAAGTGATTGATGAATTTTTCAGCGATTATGCCACTTTTCCAAATTTCTTTTAGCTACCTTCATGCCGGTCTGGCATTTTTATCTCTAGCTTTCTCAAATTCCCATTTTTCACCCAGATATAATAATCATGATTCAAAGCCTCTGAGTCGAAAGACTCAGGGGCTTTTTTATGTCTGGAGGTGAGCATTTTGTTATTCCGCACCATCACTATCATTATTACCATCGTATTTTAAAGCGCAGCTGCGCAGAAAGGAGAAAGCATTATGAACTTTTGGTCCGAAATCGTCAAAGAAGTTGGCACCGTCCTGGTGGAAGTCCTCGTCCGCATCGCTGAAGAAATGGAAAACAACAATTGAGCAAAATACATTGAAAAGGAGATTTTACTATGCCCGCAAATGTTGAAACGATGTTCTCTGTCCGTGAGACACCTTGGCACGGCCTTGGCCGTATCATCATGGATGCCCCTGCAAGCCGTGAAGCCTTGGAACTGGCCGGTCTGGATTGGCAGGTGGAAAGCCGTAATATCTATTCCGGCACGGGTGCTATGATCCCCAGTTATCGGGCTAACGTCCGCAGCACCGATGATGCTGTTCTGGGCGTAGTATCTGACCGCTACCGCATTGTGCAGAACGAAGAAGCATTTCAGTTCACGGATGACCTGCTGGGTGAAGGTGTTACTTACGAAACTGCCGGTTCCTTGCAGGGCGGCAAAAAGGTTTGGATGCTGGCAAGGCTTCCGAGGAAATATCTTATCGCTGGAGATCAGGTAGTACCATATCTTGTGATCTTCAACAGTCATGACGGAAGTTCTGGTGTGAAAGTGGCCATGACTCCGATTCGTGTAGTCTGCCAGAACACGCTGAACCTCGCGCTGAATACTGCAAAGCGCAGCTGGACTGCGCGCCACACCGAAAATGTTCTGCTCCGGGTGCAGGACGCGCGTGAAACCTTGCAGCTTGCCAACAGCTACATGGGGGAGCTGGGCAAAGGTATCCATGAGCTGACCACCATCAAGCTGTCTGACCGCAAGGTGCAGGAGTTCATCAACGAGTTCTTCCCTGTCACCGAAGATCTGACCGATGGCCAGCGGAAGAACAACCTGCGCTTGCAGGAAGATTTGAAAGCACGCTACTATAATGCACCCGATCTGGAATGGGTCGGCAAGAACGGTTGGCGTTTTATCAACGCCGTCTCCGACTTTGCCACCCATGCAGACCCCATCCGCAAGACCCGGAACTACAATGAGAATCTGTTCCTGCGTACCGCAGAGGGCAATCCCATGATCGACAAGGCTTACAAGATGGTGCTGGCAGCAGCATAAAGGAGGACGTATTGAGGGCGTTTCGCACGAAATGTGGCTTCCGGTTTTGGACAGTTCCAACAAAGCCATGAAAGCCGTGCCTTATACCTACACCACCCCGAAATGGGACTACAATCCTCAGACCCGCCGCCGTGAAAAGGTCGGCATGGAAGAGCGCACCGTAGAAGCAGCATCCATGTTCGATGTGAACAAGGCTATCATGCGGTGCTTAGTGAAGAACCTTGCTATGTTTGGTCTGGGCCTGTACGTTTATGCCGGAGAGGATTTGCCGGAAGATGCCGCACCGCAGCCTGAAGCAGAGCCTCAAAAGCAGCCGAAGCCGAGATCCGCTGCCCCGAAGCAGGAACAGCCGCCTGTGCCCTGCATCTGCGCCCGGTGCAACCAGCCTATCAAGAGGGTCAAGCTGAAAGATGGCTCCATCATGCAGGCGGCAGAGTTTGCAGCCACCCATGAGGGAATGTGCGCTGACTGCTATAAAGCCACCAGATTGAACGTAGCATAATAAAACTGCTCTATTTCGATGTCACTTGATTCTTGTATGATTCTATATTTCATGGTACACTTACAGTAGTGAGTTCTGAAAGCTCTCCTCTGTGAGCGGAAAGGAGCATTGCATGAAAGATTTGCAGTTTCCTGTTGGAATCTCGAATTTTGAAAAGATTCGAGAAGGCGGGTATTATTATATCGACAAGACCAATCTGATTTCTGAACTTCTTAGCGGTGGTATCGCTGAAGTAACATTGATCACTCGTCCTCGCCGTTTCGGAAAATCACTTGGTATGAGCACTCTCGCAAATTTTCTGGACATCCGCAAAGACAGCAAGCAACTGTTTGAGGGATTGGCGATCTCCAAAAATACAGAGCTTTGCAAAAAATGGATGAACCAGTGTCCTGTGGTATTTTTCTCTTTCAAGGATACGGACGGTCTGACCTTTGAAAGTGCCTATGGAATGCTGTGCATGAAACTGGCAT
>OJNK01000405.1_pt1 | contig 30983 bp, 28 predicted proteins | sample 1597811 | NCBI WGS metagenome assembly OJNK01 (sample SAMN00265073, study PRJEB22529) | human gut metagenome
GCTTGGCGCTCAAGTATAATACCACACCCCCGCCTCCTTGTCAACACTTTTTGACAGGTTTTTTCATCTTTTTTCTTGCGCTGCTGAAAAACGTTCATTTTCTTGTATTCAACGTTCTCTTTTTACGCAAAAAAGCCGCCTGCGCATTCCTGCACAGACGGCCTTATATTACTTATATAATAAAGTTAGCGGATCTCGATGCCAAGCTTGAACTTCAGATTGCCGAGGATCTTCTTGACCACACGCTCCACTTCCTCAGCGGAAACTTCCTTTTTCGGATCGGACAGAGACAGGGTGAACGCCATGCTCTTCTTACCCTCGCCCAGATTTGCGCCGCGGTAGATATCGAACAGCTTGATCTCACCCACCAGCGGGCTGGCCTTCTTGATGGTCTCTTCGATCTCGCCGCAGGTGGTCTTTTCATCGCAGACCAGTGCCAGATCACGCTTGACAGCAGCATAGGGGCTGAGCGGCTGATAGCGCAGCTCGCCGTCCACGCAGGACATCAGAGCCTCGTAATCCAGCTCGCCCAGATAAATATTCTGGCTGTCCTTCTGATCCTTTGCAATTTCCAGCTCGCCGTTGATCTCGTTGGACAGCTTGCCAAACACACCCAGACGCTTGTCACCACAGTAAACAGCGGCGCTGATGCCGGGGTGCAGCCACGGGGTGGTCTCGCGCTTGTAGTCAAAGCTCAGGCCAAAGCCGGCCGCCAGTGCTTCCAGTGCACCCTTGACGGTGAAGAAATCCTCTTCAGGGCCGAATGCACCGATGCACAGGGTCTGGCGCTCGTGCGGATGCTCATTGATGGGCAGTTCCTTGGCAAGATAGACCGGTGCCATCTCGAACAGACGGCCTTCCGTGTTGCCCTTCTTGAGATTGTCCACAATGACATTCAGCATGGAGGGAGCCAGCAGGGTACGCATGATGGACAGATTCTCACTGATGGGGTTCAGGATGCGGATGGCCTTGCGGGCAGCATCGTCCGCCGGGATGTGCAGCATATCCAGTTCTGCGTTGGAGTAGAAGGCCAGCGTGGAGGCCTCATAGAAGCCCTGCGCAGCCAGCAGACGCTTGGTCTTGAGCTGCTGCTTCTGGTCGTAGTTCAGACCGCCGTTGGTAACGGAGGCGGTGTTCAGGAAGGTGGGCACAATGTGGTCGTAGCCGTACTCACGGATGACCTCCTCGGCCAGATCCGGGAAGCTCTCCACGTCCTCGCGGTACAGGGGTGCGGACACGTCCCAGCTGCCATCGGCCTGTACATCCACCGTGAACTCCAGACGCTGCAGAATGTCGATCATGGTCTGATCCGGCACGGTGATGCCCAGCACGCCGCAGATCTTAGCCGGGGTGGTGACGATGTGCTTGCGCTCCATCGGGCGGCCATCGGTCAGGTCATATTCCAGCGTGGTGATGTCGCCGCAGTCCAGCTCCTGGATCAGGTGCAGGGCACGGGCAAGGCCCAGTTCGGGAGAGTGGCGGTCCACACCCTTCTCGTAGCGGGCGGAGGAGTCGCTGTTCTGGCCCAGAGCGCGGCTGGTCTTACGCACGCAGTCGCGGGCGAAGGTGGCGCACTCAAACAGCAGGCTGGTGGTGTTCTCATCCATGCCGGAGTTTGCGCCGCCCATGATGCCGGCAAGTGCCACCGGCTTTTCGGCATCGCAGATGACCAGATTGTTGGGGTTCAGGGTAAATTCCTTCTCGTCCAGTGTGACGATCTTCTCACCCTCATAGGCACGGCGCACATCGATGGTGCGGCCGGCGACCTTGTTCAGGTCAAAGGCGTGCATGGGCTGACCCATTTCCAGCAGGGTGTGGTTGGTGATATCCACCACGTTGCTGATGGAGCGCAGGCCGCACAGAGCCAGATGGCGCTTCATCCAGCGGGGAGACTCGCCCATGCGGATGTTGCGCACATAGTGTGCCATGTAGCGGGGGCACAGGTCCGGTGCCTCCACCTTGACGGTGATGGGCGCATCCGGCTCGCAGACAGTCTTGTAGTCCATGGCGGGCATGTGCAGGGGCTTACCCAGAACGGCAGCCACCTCGCGGGCGATGCCCAGAACGGACTGGCAGTCCGGGCGGTTTGCGGTGATGGAGATATCAAAGATATAGTCATCCAGACCCACCACGGGGGCAATGTCGGTGCCGGGAACAGAATCCTCGGGCAGGATGAGCAGGCCGTAGACCTCAGAGCCCGGGAACAGGTCATCGTTCAGGCCCAGCTCTTCGCCGGAGCACAGCATACCGTTGGACTCCACGCCCTGCATCTTGCGGGCCTTGATCTTGATGCCGCCAGGCAGGGTGGAGCCATCCAGAGCAGCGGGCACGCAGTCGCCCAGCTTCATGTTGGCGGCACCGGTGCTGATGCGGATGTCGTGGCCGTAGTCGCCGCAGTCCACCACACACTTGGTCAGGTGGGTGCCCTCCTGCTTTTCCATCTCCACGATCTTGCCGACGACCACCTTGCTGATGCCGGCATCCAGCGGGATCAGCTCTTCGACCTCAAAGCCGCAGGAGAAGAGCTTTTCCTCCAGTTCCTGCGCAGTAACGTCGATATCTACAAATTCTTTTAACCAGCTGAAAGGTACTTTCATTGTCTCTTCTCTCCCCTCTTATTCGTGGAACTGCTTGAGGAACTGCAGGTTGTTCTCGAACATCAGGCCGATGTTGTTGATGCCATACTTCAGCATAGCGATACGCTCGATGCCGATGCCGAAGGCGAAACCGGAATACTCGTCCGGGTCGATATTGCAGTTTTCCAGCACCTTGCGGTTGACAACGCCGCCGCCCAGCACCTCGATCCAGCCGGTGTGCTTGCACAGCGGGCAGCCCTTGCCGTGGCACTCGAAGCAGCTCACGTCCACCTCCACGCTGGGCTCGGTGAACGGGAAGTAAGAAGGACGCAGGCGAGTGCGGGTGTCGGCACCGAACAGCTTCTGCACGAAGGTGTTCAGTGCGCCCTGCAGGTCGCCCAGCGTGATGCCCTTATCCACCACCAGACCTTCCATCTGGTGGAACATGGGGCTGTGGGTAGCGTCCGAGTCGGAGCGGAACACACGGCCGGGCATCAGGATCTTGATGGGCGGCTTCTGAACGTCCATGGTGCGGATCTGGCCGCCGGAAGTCTGGGTACGCAGCAGGAACTCCTCCGACAGGTAGAAGGTGTCCTGCATGTCGCGTGCCGGGTGATCCTTGGGCACGTTCAGGCGGGTAAAGTTGTGGTCATCGTCCTCGATCTCCGGGAAGGTGCCCACCGAAAAGCCCATGCCGGAGAACACGTCGATGATCTGGTTGGTGATCAGGGTCAGCGGGTGCAGGCCGCCCATGGGGCGGGTCTTGGCGGGCAGCGTGATATCCACCGTCTCAGCGGCATTGCGGGCAGCAAGCTCTGCCTGCTTCACCTGTTCTGCGGCAGCGTCATAGTCTGCCTGCACCTTTGCCTTAAGTTCGTTGATGATCTTGCCCATGGCAGGACGCTCTTCCGGCGCAACGGTGCGCAGGTTCTTCATCAGGGCAGGGATCTTGCCGTTTTTGCTGAGGTACTCCTGCCAGAAGGAGGCCAGCGTTTCCTTGCCGGACACCTGACCAAGGCTTTCAGCGGCCTGTTTTGCCAGCTCGTCGATCATTGCTTGCATGGATGTTCTCTCCTTTATTCTTCGTGTTGATGAGCGGAGTGCAACAAAAAAGCTCCGTCCCCTGCCCGATTTCTCAGGCAAAAGGGACGAAGCTGTAATTCTTCTGCTCCGCGGTACCACCCGGTTTCCACCCGTGCACAGATGCCGGGCGGCTCTCAGAACGCCGTAACGGGGCGCAACCGTTCTGTGCTAGTGAGCTTCCGCCTTTCGCACAGACCGCTCAGGAGCGAACTTCAGCCAGCCCGCACACGGAAGCCCTTTCAGCCGGTGAAGCTTCTCTCTTTGCCGTGCGGTACAGACCTACTCTCTCCGTCGCTGCGTTTGGGAGTATTCAGGTTCATAACCGTATGTATACTACCACATTTCGCGGAAGTTTGCAAGGGGTTGTATCATTTCCGCCCAAACAGGATTAGTCATATTCGCCGCTCATCATTTTATTTTTCCAGTCAGCATCCAGATGATATTCTTCTGAGACCTTTATCACAAGCACACCATCCATTTTCCGGATGGAACCTTCCTGCGGGAATGTCGGCATCTCTGCGATCTCCTCCGTTTCAAGAAGTTTCTGATAAGTTTTGTCATCACACAGATTCAGCCAGATCGGCGTATAATCGCGGAAAGCTGCATCCCAGGAAAAACGGATCGTACCCGCCGTCTCTGCCATAAACAGTCCCACTCTCGCATACGGGTTTGCCGTGTGGTATAGCTCATGGGTACGGAACAACGGGCTGCTGCTTGCATTTCCCACAAGCATCACCGGGATCTCGTTATCGTAATATCCTTCGCTCACCAGCGTCTGTGCAATCAGGTCAGAGAGTTCTTTCGTTGCCTGCCTGCCCTCATACATCGCCTGCTGATCGACCGCCGACATGAATACGCTCCCGTAAACGACAGCAGCCGCCGTCAGCAGGATCAGTGCTTTTTCTGCTTTATTCCAGCATTTGCGGAACGCATCACAGGCTGTTTCTCCCTCCCGGCTGCTGTCCAATAGCCAGAAACAGACCGGCAGGAACAAGGCCAGACCTCCGGACATGGGAATATAAAACGACGCCTGCGAGGTTGCCACCATAAATACCGTGCACATCATGGGCAGCACCAGCAGCGCTGCTGTGCCATAGAAAGTGTTTTCCCAATCTTTCCGGCGTATGAGCCGAACCAGTCTGCACGCAAGCGCGGCACCCACCACACAAAAAATCAAAACAAATACAACTGCAGTTTCCTGCAGCATATTGTGTTTTACAAGGGTGCCAAAGAAATACCGATAAAAAAGCTCATAGCACTTTGCAACGCTGGAAGGAAGATTTTTCAGGATTCCAGACACTGAAATATCTGCTCCGCCCTGATAATTCGTCATTGCAACACCTGAAATCTTCAGAATAATCTGCAATATTCCCCAGTACAGCGCCGCGCCGCACACCGCACTGCCCAGACATTTTGCGATATAGCACCGGAGCTTTATCCCTTCTTCACCTCGGAACAACAGTACCAGAAACCACGCCAGCAGCACCATGCAGAAGCAAGCAAGGTCTGTCTGATAGAGTCCAAGACTCAACGCAAGTAAAAATGCTCCCTGCGCAACGCCTGCCGCAATGCTGCGGCTTCTGATCACACAGACCGCTGCCAGCACCGACAAATAAAATGCCAAACCAAACTCGACCGATTGGTGTGCAAACGAGAGGTAACAACCGATCACGGTATTAGCCAAATAGCATAATCCTGCGAGCCAGTCAATGCAGGATGTTCTCATCCATGCCGGTTTGAAGAGCATATGAAGTCTGGTGACTCCAAGAGAAACCAGCATCAGACACACCACTGCGTTGATGGGTTCCAGCTGCAGGCTAAACCGTAAAAAGCTGAACACTGGCCAAAGCCATCGTCCGTTGGAAAACTCCCACCCGCCTGCCCAGTATTCCGCCGTTGTCCACATTCCGTCATAAGCATTTGTCAAACGCTGGCTGACAAGCGGAAAAAACACAAAGGATGAAAAAAGCAGCATTCCCAAAAAATATTTTTTATCTAGTTCATTCCACCATTGCAGTATATTCTGCTTTATTGTTTTTAACATCCGCAATTTCCTCTGACCCAAATTTTTAATTATATTATATCAGACTTCTTTCGTCTGTTCAATGGCTGCAAAAAGGCCGCCGCCCGCCGAGGCTCTTCGGCAGGCAGCAGCCCTGTACAGACCATTCTGTTTACTTTTCCGTGATCTCCGCAGCCAGAGCATCCATCTGGGCTTCTGCAGCGGCATTGGCGGCAGAACGGATGGTAACCACATTCTCACAGACCGTGATGTTCTTCATGCCTTCCAGCTCGGCGCGCATGAGTTTTGCGGCCATAGGTGCCCAGGTGCCATTCTCCATCAGGCCGACCGTGCGGTTCTGGAAGCTCTTGGTCTTGAGGTGGGTCAGCAGATTCTCCATCGGCGGGAAGAGGAAGCCGTCGTAGGTGGCGCAGGCCAGCACGATCTTTCCGCAGCGGAAGGCTTCGGTGACGGCATAGGACACATCAGTGCGGGTCAGGTCCATCTCCACTACCTTTGCGCCCTTTGCACGCAGCTTTTCTGCCATGAGGTGGGCTGCTGCACGGGTGTGGCCGTGGATGGAAGCACTTGCCACAAGGATCTTTTCCGGCTCCTCGGGCTTGTAGCTGGACCAGATGTCGTAGTAGTTCAGATACTTGCCCAGATCGCCGGTCAGCACCGGGCCGTGCAGCGGGCAGATGGTCCGGATATCCAGCGCCGCCGCCTTTTTCAGCAGCGCCTGTACCTGCGGGCCGTACTTGCCTACGATGTTCAGGTAGTAGCGGCGGGCTTCGCTGGCCCAGTCGGCCTTTTCGTCAAACTTTGCCACAGCGCCAAAGCGGCCAAAGCCATCAGCGGAGAACAGCACCTTCTCGCTGCTCTCATAGCTGACCATGACCTCCGGCCAGTGCACCATGGGGGCAAAGACAAAGGTCAGGGTGTGGGTGCCAAGGCTCAGGCTCTCGCCGTCTTTCACCACCACGCGGCGCTCCTTTGCCACGGCATCAGCACCAAAGAACTGATCCATATACAGGAAGGTCTTGGCGTTGCCCACCACCTGCATCTCCGGATAGAGTGCCGCCAGCTTTGCGATATTTGCGCCGTGGTCCGGCTCCATGTGGGAGACCACCAGATAATCCGGCTTACGGCCTGCCAGAGCTTCGGTCAGGTTTTCCAGCCACGGCTCGGTGGCGCGGGCATCCACCGTATCCAGAACGGCGGTCTTCTCGTCCAGAATGACATAGGAATTATAGCTGACGCCGGTGGGCACCGGATACTGGCTCTCGAACAGGTCGATGGTGGTATCATCCACACCAACGCCCAGAATGGCTTCACTGATCTTGTTTACGCTCATAATGCTCGGTCTCCTTATTTATATTTTTATGCAGTGCCGCGTTTCTGCGGCGGTTGTTTCTGAGAACAGTTCCTATCATACCACATTGTCAGAAAAATCGCAAGGGATAACGCGGGAATATTCTGCACATCAGAGCTCTTCCCCATTCTCCGGCAGACGTGCCGCCACCGGTCTGCCCGGCTCGTTGTCCAGCTCCAGCAGCGCGGCGGCAGCGCCCTCGTCCATGGTCTGCACCGCCCGCAGCTTGCGGCTGATGGCACGACTGCGCACCCCGATGAGATTGTCCAGCTCTTCGTCGGTCTGGCGCAGACGCTGCTGCATCTTGGAAAGTCCCTGCCCGAACTTGTCAAATTCGGTCTTTACCGCACCCAGCAGCTGCCACACCTCGCCGGAACGCTTCTGGATGGCAAGGGTCTTGAAGCCCATCTGCAGACTGTTGAGCAGCGCCGCCATGGTGCTGGGGCCCGCGATGTTCACCTGATAGTCCCGCTGCAGCACTTCCAGCAGACCGGCGTTCACCACCTCGGCATACAGGCCCTCAAACGGCAGGAACAGGATGCCGAAGGCCGTGGTATAGGGCGGCTCCACATATTTTTCCCGGATGTCCTTGGCCTCGCTGCGCAGCACCAGCTCAAGTGCATGGCGGGCGTTCTCCACGGCCTGTGCGTCGCCGGAAGCCTGCGCGTCCTGCAGATGGGCATAGGTATCGCCCGGGAACTTGGAATCGATGGGCAGCCAGACCGTGCCGCCGTCCGCGCCGGGCATCCGGATGGCATATTCCACCCGCTGGGTACTGCCCGGGATGGTGGCCACATTGGTGTCGTACTGTTCCGGGGCAAGGATCTCTTCCAGGATTGCACCCAGTTGGATCTCGCCCAGAATGCCGCGGGTCTTCACGCCGGAAAGCACCTGTTTCAGCCCGCCCACATCGGCGGCAAGGTTCTGCATCTCGCCAAGACCCTTATATACCTGTTCCAGCTGGTCATTGACCGCCTTGAAGCTCTCAGTCACCCGCTTTTGCAGGGCATCCTGCAGCTGCTCGTCCACGGTATGCCGGATCTCGTCCAGCTTCTGGGCGTTCTGGGCCTGCAAGGTGGTCAGGCCCTCGGCAAGGGTGCGGCGCATCTCTTCCAGCTTACAGGAATTAGAGGCTTCCAGCCCCTGCAGCCGCTGCTCCATGGTCTGCTGCTGACTGCCCTGCCCGGCAGCAAGGGCGGTGCTCATACTCTGCACCGAAGCCTGCAGCGTCTCGCTGATCTGCCCCATGGCGGCAAGGTTTTGCTGAGACATCTCTGCCAGCTTCGCTTCCATCTGACGGTTCTGCGCATCCAGCTGCTGGCGCAGCCATTCCTTCAGTTCCGTATCGTCCCGGCTGGCCGTCGGCTTTGCCGAGCGGTAGAGCAGCAGCGCCATCATCAGGCAGATGGCCACCAGCAGCACCGTGTAAAGAAATGCCAGAAATTCCATTTTCGTCTCCCATTGCAAAATCCGGGCTGTGCAGCTGCAAAGCCCGGATCTGCGTGTTTTTTATTTTGTCTGTTCTTCCCAGAATGCAACAGCCTCGTTCAGCCAGCCTTCTGCATCGGTGCCGCGTCCTGTAGAAACCGAATGCGGCGCATTATCATACACATGGCTGACATAGGGCACGCCGTTCTTCTCCATCGCTTTTTGAAGCTGCGGAATTTGTGCGTACCAGTCCATCAGCATAAGCGTCAGGTCATTTTTGCCGCACCAGAAAAAGGTCGGTGGGTAATCCGGCGTTATATAGTCCGACACATTCATATCGTAATACCGCTGTGCAAGCACACCGGGATCCAGCAGGATCCGATAGCCCGGTTTCAGTTCCCGGAATGTATTTACCGGATAACCCAGCAGCAGAGCGCCGGGCTTTGGCAAGCTGTAGTTCCGGTATCCCACTGCATCTGTACCGAACAGACCGGTGATCTGTCCGCCGGAAGAGTATCCGATCACCGCATACTGCTCCGGCTGCACATCAAACTGCTCTGCATGTGCGGTGATATACTGCACTGCCCGCGCCACATCTTCCATAGGTGCGTTGCCGCCTGCCCGTATCCCGATACGGTAGCGCAGCACAAACGTAGTATAGCCCATCTGGTTCATCTGCCACGCCGTAGATATGCCCTCGCGGATCTCGGCGCTGGTGATCAGGGCATTTCCACCCAGCACCAGTGCATATTTCCGGTTTTTCGTTTCTCCCTGCGCCGGAAAATAGTACAGCTCCACAACATCCCGGCTGGTGTCCTGCGCAATTTCCTCTGCCGTATACAGCGGGTAGGTGATCTGGATGCCCGCATTATAATTCCGGATCAGCTGATTGAGGCCCTCTGCCGCATCCTGTGCCGTCCACTGATTGGAGAACTTTTCAAGTTCCTGTGTACCCCAGTAGGCTTGTTTCAGGGTGCAGTCCTGCTCACGCGAGTAGGTGTACAGGCCGGAGCCCACGATGCTGGGATTTTCCCTCAGCTCATTCATCGTGGTCTGCGGGGTAATGTTAGCTTTGCCGTATTCTGCCGCCCATGCGGGCAGTGCCAGAACCAGCAGCATCCCGATGCACACTGCCGCTATACAGAGCCTTCGCTTCATCGCCGCGCCTCCTTTTTATCCGACCTGTTCTTCCCAGAACGCAGCTGCCTCCGTCAGCCAGCCTTCGGCGTCTGTGCCACGCCCTGTGCCAATGCTGTGTCCCGCATTTTTATACACCTGCATCAGGTATGGCACACCATGCGCCTGCAAAGCTTTTTCAAAGGCAGGGCCCTGCTTCCGCAGATCCATCAGCGGCAGGATGATATCATTTTTGCCATACCAGAAGTACACCGGCGGGTAATCATCCGTTACCACATCGGCTACGCTGGAACAGTAAAAGCGCCAGCCGCACTCGCCCGGATCCATCAGCACATGATACAGCAGCTTGACCTCGTTGAAGTTGATGACCGGATAGGCCATAAGCAGCGCACCGGGCTTTGGCACACTGTACCTGCCCCAGCCGATCTCCTCGTTGCAGAACAGTCCAGCCAGCTGTCCGCCAGAGGAAAACGCTGTAATGGCATACCCTTCTGCCTGTACGCCGAACCGTTCTGCATTCTGCGTGATGAACTGCACGGCGCGGCCAATATCGTCCAGCGGCGCATTGTCCGTTGCGTCCAGAAAAGAACGATACCGCAGCACAAATACGGTATAACCCATCGCATGCAGCTGGCTGGCAGCAGAGCCGCCCTCTTCCATTTCTGAGGTGATGGTGCTTCCGTTGCCCGGCAGTACAATCGCATAGCGCCCGCCGGATCCTTCCGCCGGGTAATAAAACAGCTGCACCATGCCCAGAGAAGAATTTTCCGCAATTTCTTCCGGAGTGTACACCTGCCATGTGACCTGTACGCCCTTATTGTAGTTTTCGATCACAAGGTTCATCGCATCCGCGCAATCATAGACCAGCTGCGGCTTTGCATACTGGGCCAGTGTTTTATTGTTCCAGTAATTGCTTTCGATGGGCAGCATTTCCCTGCAGTAAGTATAGTATCCGGAAGCTTTCAATGATGGGTTTTCCCGCAGTTCCCGCATGGTGGTCTGCGGTGTGATATTGGGCTCGCCCAGCTCTGCCGCAAATGCAGGCTGTGCCAGCAGGAACAGGAGCCCCAGACTCAACAGCACCGCACGAAATCGTTTTTTCACAGCAATCCCCTTTTTCTGTCGGTTATTTACACTGTTCCTCCCAGAACTCAGTAGCCAGCTTGATCCATCCGTCCGCATCCGTGTGACGGCCTGGGCCAATGGCGTGCGGGGCGTCCTCATACACCACGCACTGATAGGTCGCGCCGCTCTCCTTCAGGGTCTTTTCCAGCAGGGGGCCCTGCTTTTCGTAGTTCATGCACTCCATGTAATAATCGTTTTTGCCGTACCAGAAGAAGGTGGGGGTGTAATTCTTGTTTACCACATCCGAGATGTTGGTCCAGTAGTAACGCCAGCTGATCATGAGCGGGTCGATGGCAATGTGGTACAGCGGCTTTACCTCATAGAAATCGTTGATGGGATAACCCAGCAGCAGTGCTGCCGGCTGAGGAATGCCAAAGGCCTTGTAGCCGAACCGCTCGTTGTCCGAGCCGATCAGTCCCACGATGTGTCCGCCGGACGAGAAGCCCATCAGAGCGTAGTTCTCGCGCTGGACACCGAACTGCTCTGCATTTTTAGTCAGATACTTCACGGCATTGGCAATGTCGTACAGCGGCGCGTTGTCGGAAGCATTCAGGAACGAACGGTACCGCAGCACGAACACCGCATAGCCCAGATCGTGCAGCTGGTTCGCGATGGATGCGCCCTCGTTCAGCTCTGCCGTGGTGTTGCCTCCGTTGCCGGGCACCACGACCACATATTTGGCGTTCTCCGTTTTTGCCGGGAAATAAAACAGCTGCACCATGCCCAGCGCCGGGTCTGCCTCGATCTCTTCCGGTGTATACACCTGCCATGTGACCTGCACGCCCTTGTTGTAGTTCTCGATCACAAGGTTCATGCCCTCGGCGGCATCCTCAGAGGCTGCCCAGCTCACATAGCCCTTGATCGGCGTGTTGTCGTATTTTGTGCTGCCCTCGATCCACTCGTTGCAGTAGGTGTAAAAGCCCGAACCCTTGATGCTGGGGTTTTCCCGCAGCTCCTTCATCGTGGTCTGCTCTGTGATGTTCGGCTCTCCAAGCTCTGCTGCAAAAGCCGAAAGTGACAAGCACGCCAGCATTCCCAGCGCACACAGTGCCGTTCTGATCCATTTCATGTGTCAACGTCCTCCGTTCTGCAGCGGCGGTCTCTGCGCCGTGCCCTTGTTTATATGTTTTATTGTATCACAAACCTGCCTGATGTCAAAGAAATTTCTGTGCAGTGCGGCGCTTGTACCGCACTGCAAATTCTGCTATACTGAAATCGGTCATTTTTGAGAGTTGAGGGTATGGGCAGGCTTCTGCCTGTCCGCTGGGAAATTGCATATGAGCAAGATCACGATCCGGCCCATGGAGCCGGAAGACTGGGACGCCGTTTCCAGAATCTATTTAGAGGGCATCGCCACAGAGCATGCCACCTTTCAGACCACCTGCCCCCCGTACGCTGCGTGGGATGCCTCCCACACAAAGGACTGTCGGCTGGTGCTGCTGGTGAACGATGTCATTGCCGGGTGGACCGCGCTGCACCGGGTAGACCCGCGCTGGTGCTACCGCGGCGTAGCTGAGGTGAGCATCTATGTGGGGGAGCAGTTCCGCGGCCATGGGCTGGGCTGTCATCTGCTGGCCGAGCTGTGCCGTCAGGCCGAAGAGGCCGGCTACTGGACTCTGCAGTCCACCGTGCTGCAGGATAATGCTGCCAGCCGTGCCCTGCACACCAAGTGTGGCTTCCGTCTGGTAGGCCGCCGCGAGCGCATTGCGCGGGACTGTCATGGCCGCTGGCTGGATACCTTCCTCATGGAGCGCCGTGCCGCTGCGGATGAGCCGGAGGGCTACAAAAAGCTGTGAGATACAAAAAAGGACTCTGCACCTTGACGATGCAGAGTCCTTTTTTGTTTTGCTTATTTACCAGCAGGCAGGCTTACCACTCTTCGCCATCGACTTCCACGCTGCCGTCTACCACAGCACCGGCGTGGGAGCGCCGGAACATGCTCTCCACCACAGCGCAGTACTTATCTGCCAGACAGACGATAATGGCCTCACGGCAGGTGGGTACATGACGGAAGGTCAGCGGCCACATGTGGCTGGAAATGATGCTCTGTTCCTTTTTGGTGATGCCGAACACACGCTCTGCATTGATGCAGGCACAGCCCGGGTGCGAGAAGCCGTGCATCTCAAACAACCGGCGCAGGCCGTGGAAGGTGCCCTTGTTATGCCAGTCATACAGATAAAAATCATGCAGCAGGGCCCCCACCGCCAGCGAGGTCTCATCGGCGTGCAGATGCAGACGGCGGTTGAGCCAGAAGCTCACCAGCGCCACATTCTTGCAATGCTGGTAGGTGGTGACAGAACCGTGCTGGATATACTCCCGCATCCGCTGTACATCCGGGTGATGATCGTATTTTTCTACGATGGCATAAAGCTGTTCGCGCTCGATCTCAGAAAGCTGCATGCTGCAAAATTTCCTTTCGCTTTAAGGTGATGTTTTCAGGAACGAAGCTGGACCGGATTGGAATTGCCGAAGTTTTCTGCGCTGGAAGGGTTCTCCCGCTTGAGGGAAAGATCTACCAGATACTGCTTGCCGTCGCCCAGTTCTTCCAGCTGGGCCAGCTTTGCGTTTGCAGCTGCTTCGTCCGGATACCACTGGATCAGGAAAAAGTTCTCTTCCTCCACCCCGTAGTACAGCCACTGGCCGTCGGCACGCAGCCAATCGTCCAGATGATCCACCTCTTCGCCGTCCGGCAGGCCAAGGCCTTCTTCGGCATAAAGGTTTTCCGGTTCCACCTGCAGCATTTCGATCACCTGAATGGAGCTTTGCAGGTATTCGTCCTGCGAGACTGTCTTGTCCGAAAGCTCCCATCCGGTAAGAAATGCCTGCATGAGCAGGTCGCGCACAGAAATACGCGGCAGGGTCGGGTCCATAACCATAGGTATTCCTCCTTAAGTTTGTCCCTGCTGACCAGTATACGTCAAAGGTTTATGCAAGTCAACAGTTTAATTGTAAATTTTTTGTAGGTTCGTTCAAATATGTCAGATTTATCCAACCGACCAGTCAAAAGTGTCTCCCAGCCATTCCACTGCCAGTTCCACCCAGTGATGCCGGTGGCGGCTGGGCTGATCCACCTCTGCGGTGCTGATGCTGGTGCCGTGCACCCCCTTTTCAAACAGATGCGCCTCGCAGGGCACACCTGCCCTGTGCAGAGCGCTCACCAGCATCAGCGTATTCTCCACCGGAACGGTGGCGTCCTCCATGGTGGCCCACACGAACACCGGCGGTGTCTGCGGCGTGATCTTATCCTCCAGACCGAATGCCTGCTGTGCCGCCGGGTCGGTGCTGCCCGCCAGCTGCACAAAGCTGCCGCGGTGGGCATACTGTCCTGCGGTGATCACCGGATAGCCCAGGATCACCGCATCGGGCCGGGGCTGGGCGCGCTCCCCGGGAATGTCCAGCACAGCACCGGAAAGTGCCAGATGTCCGCCCGCCGAAAAGCCGCACACTGCGATCTTTTCCGGCAGGATATGCCACCCGGCCGCGTGCTGCCGCACAAGGCCGATGGCCTGTGCCAGCTGGCGCAGCGGCAGATAGTCCGCTGCCTGTTCGCAGATGGCGTAGTCCAGCACCGCAGCATGATATCCCGCTGCTGCAAACTGCAGTGCCACCGGGTCGCCCTCCCGGGCGCTGACGTGGGTATAGCCGCCGCCGGGCACCACCAGCACCAAAGGCCGGTCGATGGCCTTCGGCATCCGTTCGCAGGAATCCCGCAGATAAACAGTCAGTGTTCCGCCGCCTTCCAGTTCCAGCTGCTTCAGCTGCATGATACTTTCCCCCTTCGGAAATGATCTTCGGGGTTCATTATAGCACAAAACGCTTTCATTTGAAATACGCTTTAAACCCGTCTTTGTGTGCACCACGGTCATCTATAATGGCAGTTCCGTTTTTATTGGCAGGCACAAAAGGTCTGCACAGACCGCAGGCCGCTTCCGATTTTTAAACTTTTTATGAAAGCCCTTGATTTTTGCCGGGAAGCGGTGTATATTAGCACTCGAAAGTTATGAGTGCTAAGTGTTCCGAAGCGTTCCAGCTTCCCGAGTGCCCGGCACTGAATACAGATAAAAAGAGGTCTTGCATTATGGCTAAGAAAGAATTTCAGGCTGAAAGCAAAAAACTGATGGATATGATGATCAACTCCATCTACACCAATAAGGAGATCTTCCTGCGGGAGCTGATCTCCAACGCATCGGATGCCATTGATAAGCTCTACTATAAGAGTCTGACCGATCCCTCCGTGGGCATGAACAAGGGCGATTTCCGCATCCTCATCACCCGCGACAAGGATAACCGTATCCTGACCATCGAGGATAACGGCATCGGCATGACCAAAGAGGAACTGGAACAGAATCTGGGCACCATCGCCCACTCCGGTTCTCTGGACTTCAAGAAAGACAACAAGGACGAGAACATCGACATCATCGGTCAGTTCGGCGTGGGCTTCTACTCCTCCTTCATGGTCGCCGACAAGGTCACGGTCATTTCCAAAGCTTATGGCTCGGATGAAGCATGGCAGTGGGAGTCCTCCGGCGTGGACGGCTACGAAATGACCCCCGCCCAGAAGGACACCGCCGGCACCCAGATCATCCTGCACATCAAGCCGGACACCGAGACCGACCACTACGATAATTTTCTGGATGAATACGGCATTGTTGCCATCGTCAAGAAGTACAGCGACTATGTGCGCTACCCCATCCAGATGGAGCGCCAGCACGAGCGTCAGAAGCCGGAACCGGACCCCAAGCCTGAGGATTACAAGCCCGAGTGGGAGAGCTACACCGAGCTGGAGACCTTGAACAGCATGGTGCCCATCTGGAAAAAGCAGAAGAGCGAAGTGACCGACGAAGAGTACGCCAGCTTCTATAAAGAGAAGTTCAACGATTATACCGACCCCGCCCGTGTCATCGTCAGCCGCACCGAGGGCACCGCGAACTACAACGCCCTGCTGTTCGTACCCAGCCACCGCCCCTACGATTTCTACACCAAGGATTACGAGAAGGGTCTGGCTCTGTACGCATCCGGCGTGCTCATCATGGAGAAGTGCGCCGACCTGCTGCCCGATTACTTCAGCTTCGTCAAGGGCATCGTGGACAGTCAGGATCTGAGCCTGAATATCAGCCGCGAGATGCTGCAGAAGGACAATCAGCTCAAGCTGATCCACAACGCTCTGGAAAAGAAGATCAAGAACGAGCTGCACGCTATGCTGGCCAACGACCGCCAGAAGTACGAGGAATTCTGGAAAGAGTTCGGCCGTCAGATCAAGTTCGGTGCTTACTCCGACTACGGCATGCACGCCGAGCTGCTGCGTGACCTGCTGCTGTTCTGGTCCGCCAAGGAGCAGAAGATGGTCACTCTGCAGGAGTATGTGGACAAGATGCCCGCTGAGCAGAAGTATATCTACTTTGCTGCCGGTGATTCTACCGACCGTCTGGCAAAGCTGCCTGCCGCTGAGCTGGTCATGGATAAGGGCTATGACGTCCTGCTGCTGACCGAGGATGTGGATGAGTTCTGCCTGCAGATCCTGCGCAGCTATCCCCGCAAGGATGCCGAGGGCAAGGACGGCACTGTGGAGTTCAAGAATGTCAACAGCGGCGATCTGGGCCTTGAGACCGAGGAAGAGAAGAAGGCCGCCGAGGATGCCACCGCCGAGAACAAGGCTCTGTTCGACACTATGAAGGATGCTCTGGACGGCAAGGTGAAGGAGGTCAAGGTCTCCACCCGTCTGAAGGATCACCCCGTGTGTCTGAGTGCCGACGGCCCGCTGTCCATCGAAATGGAAAAGGTGCTGTCCAAGCAACCCGGCAGCGAGGGCGTAAAGAGCGACAAGGTGCTGGAGCTGAATGTCAACCACCCCGTGTTTGCCGTGCTCAAGGCCGCACAGGAGGCCGGTGACACCGACAAGCTCAAGAAGTACAGCGCTCTGCTGTATGCACAGGCACAGCTCATTGAAGGCCTGCCGGTGGATGACCCTGCCGCTTACGCGGAGGCCGTCTGCAGCCTGATGAAGTAACGTTTCCCGGAAAACAGCTGTCTTACTCCCCTGCTGTTTTCGCACGCATCGATATTTACCCCTTAACAAAAAGACCGTGCTCCGCTATAATAGAGTGGAACGCGGTCTTTTTCTGTTTTGAACTGTTTTTGATACATTGAGAGGTCTTATCCATGCAGCCAAAGAAGCACTATTTTGCGCATATCCCTACCATTGCCATTTTTATTGTGTTTGCCATGTCGGCACCGCTGGGCGTGCTGCTGTTCATCTTAAAAAGCATCGATAAAAACGCTGAAAAAGAAGAAAAAGCCGCTGCACAGGCGCAGCCCGACTACCGCGCCGACCCCGCATCCCCGCAGAGCACGCCCCGGCAGGAGCAGGATCCCGAGGCCGCCTGCGGCACTGACCGCCCCACCGCAGAACAGAAGAGCGCTCAAAACTGGCACAAGACCATTGCCGTGATCTGCACCATTCTGGGTGCTGTCTTCCTGTTTACCGGTGCGGAGGAACTGATCGACTGCCTGTTCGACTTTCCGGACTTCGACGATCTGCTCCCTGCATTGGCCACGACCATTGGCGGAGCCGGCGCACTGTGGACCGGCCTGCGCATGGACCGCACCCGCAAGCTGGAACGCCTGCTGGACAAGATCGTGGGCGACCGCGACAACATCCCGCTGGACGAGCTGTTTGCCGCCGCAGGCATCGATGCCGCAAAGGGGCGTGCTGCGGTGGAAAGCGCCATTTCCCACGGTTACTTCGGTGCCGACGCCTACATCGACAACCGCACCGCTACCCTTGTGGTGCGCGGTGCTGCGCCCCAGCCGCCCAAGCAGCCGGAACCGAAACCCGCACCGGAACCAGCGGACCAATACGCCGCCCTTCTGCAGCAGCTGCGGCAGGCCAACGACGCCATTCCTGACCCGGTGATGACCGCCAAGATCAGCCGTCTGGAAGCGGTCAGCGCCCGCATCTTTGAGCTGGCAAAGCAGGATCCCGGCAAAAAGGCACAACTGCAGAAATTTATGGACTACTATCTGCCCACCGCTCTCAAGCTGCTGAACACCTATGCCAGCCTTCCCGCGCAGGATGTGCAGGGCGAAAACATCGCCGATGCCAAAAAGAACATCGAGCGCAGCATGGACCTGCTGGTGACCGCCTTTGAAAACCAGCTGGACAAGCTGTTCCAGTCCGACGCTCTGGACGTCTCCGCCGATGTGGCTGCACTGGAAGGAATGCTGAACATGGACGGCCTGACCGGCAGCGACTTTGCAAAATAACCGCTCAGGCGGGATCTTTTATCATAGGAGGCCGGGACTGCTGCGCCAGATGATGTGCCACAGCCCCGGCTTTTTTATTTCACCGGAAGGGTCATGGCTGTCAGCGGCATTGTCCCATCTGTCCGACGCAAATCTCCATGCCGCGCAGTGTTTGTCCGCTTTGCGCAAAGCACCCGATTCACAGGCGTTTTCCACAATGGTTTTTCCGTTTATAAATCGATTTTATTTCAATCGTCTATTTCCCTTCCGATGCCGGATTTTATACTTTTTGCAACTTTTCATTCAGATGCAACAATAACACATGGTTTTTTCTATCCGGATTTTATATGATAAAAGCAGAAGTGTGCAGAGCGTCCTGTATGCTGCCCTGTACTTGCAGTTCCAACCCGCTCAAAAGGAGGACTATCCTATGATGAAATCTGTTTCCGCATGGAAGCAGGAGCTTTCCAGCGGCGCACACGCTGCCCGTCTGGCATCGCTGTACTGCTGTGCACCCGAAGAGACCGCCCCGCAGGCTGCCCGCTACGAAGCAGCCCTGAATGGTCTGGAGACCACCTTTGGCCCCCACGCCGAAGCCGGCCTTTACAGCGCACCCGGCCGCACTGAGATCGGCGGCAACCACACCGACCACCAGCACGGCCGCGTTCTGGCCGGCAGCGTGAACATTGATATGATCGCCGCCGCCGCACCCAACAGCCTGAACCAGCTGCGGGTGCAGAGCGAGGGCTACGACCTGTGCGTTATCAGCCTTGACGACCTGACCGCCCGCAAGGAAGAAGAAAACATCACCATCTCCCTTCTGCGCGGCGAGTGTGAGGCGTTCCGTCAGCGCGGCGCCAAGCTGGCCGGTCTGGATGTGTACATTTCTTCCAACGTGCCCAAGGGCAGCGGCGTTTCTTCCTCTGCCGCCTTCGAGGTGCTGATCGGCGTCATTCTGAACGACTGCTTCATGACCGATAAGGTCTCCCCCATCGAGATCGCGCAGATCGGCCAGTGGGCAGAAAATGTCTACTTTGGCAAGCCCTGCGGCCTGATGGATCAGATGGCTTCCAGCGTGGGCAACATCATCACCATCGATTTTGCCGACCCTGCCCACCCCGATGTGGAGCCGGTGCCGGTGGATTTCTCCAAGGCCGGCCTTGCACTGTGCATTCTGGACTCCTGCGCAGACCATGCTGACCTGACCGACGAATACGCCGCTGTCCCCGCCGAATGCCGCGCTGTGGCCGCTGTGTGCGGCGGCGAGGTGCTGCGGGATGTGCCCTTTGACACCTTCCTTGCAAAGCTGCCGGAATGCCGCAGGCAGTGCGGCGACCGCGCGGTGCTGCGTGCCTTCCATATTTATGCCGACAATGACCGTGTGGCAAAACAGGTCGCCGCTCTGCGCGAGGGCGATTTCAGCACCTTCCTGCGTCTGGTCAACGAATCCGGCCACAGCAGCTGGGAATACCTGCAGAACGTCATCCCCGCCGGGTATAAGGAGCATCAGGAAATGGGCGTGACCATTGCTGCCGCCAAGCATTACCTGAACGGCAAGGGCGCGGTCCGCGTGCACGGCGGCGGCTTTGCCGGTACCGCTCAGGCTTTTGTGCCGGTGGAAATGCTGGCTGATTTTAAGAAAAACATGGAGGCCATCCTCGGCGAGGGCCGCTGCCATGTGCTGAGCATCCGTCCCGAAGGAGGCGCTGTCCTGTGATCTCTACCGCCATCCAGCAGCTCGTGAATTACGGGCTGGACACCGGGCTCATCCTGCCCGATGACGAAATCTATATCCGCAACCAGCTGCTCATGACCATGCAGCTGGACGATTTTACGGCACCCGAGGGCGAGGTGTGCTACACCGATCTGGAAAGCATCCTGAAAGCACTGGTGGACGACGCCGCAGCCCGCGGCGTGTGCGAGGACAATTCCACCGCCCGCGATTTGTTCGACACCAAACTCATGGGTGTGCTGACTCCGCGTCCCAGCATCGTGCGCGCCAATTTTGAGGAGCGCTACGAAAACGAAGGCCCGCAGGCCGCTACCGACTGGTTCTATAAGTTCAGTCAGGATACCGATTATATCCGCCGCTACCGCATCAAGCGGGATCTGAAATGGGTCACCAAGACCCCCTACGGCGATCTGGATATCACCATCAACCTCTCCAAGCCGGAGAAGGACCCCAAGGCCATTGCCGCCGCAAAGCTGGCCCCCCAGAGCGCCTATCCCAAGTGCCAGCTCTGCGCTGAGAACGAGGGCTATGCAGGCCGCATGAACCACCCCGCCCGCGAGAACCACCGCATCATCCCGCTCACCATCAACGACAGCGCGTGGAACCTGCAGTACAGCCCTTACGTCTACTACAACGAGCACTGCATCGTGTTCAATAATCTGCACACCCCCATGAAGATCGAGCGCGCCACCTTCCGCAAGCTGCTGGACTTCGTGGGCCTGTTCCCCCACTATTTCGTGGGCAGCAACGCCGACCTGCCCATCGTGGGCGGCAGCATCCTGAGCCATGACCATTTTCAGGGCGGTCATTACGAGTTCGCCATGGCCAAGGCTCCCATTGAAAAGAAGTGGGTGTTCCCCGGTTTTGAGGACGTGGATGCCGGTATCGTGCACTGGCCCATGAGCTGCATCCGCCTGACAAGTGAGGATGACAGCCGCCTTGTGGAGCTGGCGGACAAGATCCTGACCGCATGGCGCGGCTACTCTGACGAGAGCTGCTTTGTCTTTGCCGAGACGGACGGCGAACCCCACAACACCATCACACCCATTGCCCGGATGCGGGACGGCAGATACCAGCTGGATCTTGTGCTGCGCAACAACATCACCACCCCAGAGCATCCGCTGGGCGTGTTCCACCCTCATGCAAAACTGCACCACATCAAAAAGGAGAACATCGGTCTGATCGAGGTCATGGGCCTTGCCGTGCTGCCCAGCCGCCTGAAAAAGGAAATGGCTGAGCTTGCCGATGTGCTGGTCTCCCGCACACCTGTGGCCCAGTACCCTGAAGAGCTGCAGAAGCATGCCGAGTGGGCCGGGGACATCCTTGCCCGTCACCCGGAGCTCAGCGCCGACAATGTGCACCCCATCCTGCAGGATGAGATCGGTCAAGTGTTCGCCGAGGTTCTCGCCGATGCCGGCGTCTACAAGCTGGACGAGGCTGGCCGTGCAGGCTTTGTGCGGTTCCTCGCAAGCGTACAATGATCTTTTAAGATAATCGCTCTCCCCCTTTCCCCCGCCGGTATGCCTTGCCGGCGGGGGATTTTTATTGCTCAGCGAAGATATCGGGCCGATTTTCAGTCCCGTAACACAGCACAAAAAAGCCGCCTTTCGTGCCTCGCAGCACAAAAAGCGGCTTTTTATCGTCTTATTTCAGGAGCAAAGAGCCTTGCGGAAGCTTATTCCGGCAGGTCCTCTTCGTTCTCCAGGCTGTGCCAGACGTTCTGGACGCGGCTGCGCCGCAGGGCAGACAGGAGTCTTTTTGATTGTGCTCCATCATTATATCATAGTTTCAATTTTATCGCAAGTACGTCATTATTTTGAAGATTCACTTTTAGTTTTCCTCTTACGCGCCTCCTTGCTCTGTTCCTATTCTCTCGTTCAGTATGTCACAGCCTTTTCAAGACAAAAAGTCACAGTATCTTTCCAGATGCTGCCCTCAAGAAATATTTTTCACTCCTGCACCACACACACTTTCTAATTGCTCTATTTGTTCTAACATACCGGTTATTTCATTTAAATTATTATCGTTATATCGTCATTTTGCGAGGTTTTATCTATATCAATTTTGCCGGCAGCATTTCCAAATTTTATCGTATTAACGCAATATTTTAAGACATTATGATGTTGTCTTAATTTTAGTGGTTCTCTCTCAGCCGATCTGCCAACTGCGCCAATAGTGCAATATCTTCTTCCTTCAATCCTGTGACATTGACCGCTTCCAAGCGCTCCACCCCCAGCAGATAATCTGTAGACACCGAGAACAGCTTTGCCAAATCAACCAGACACGCCGGAGATGGCATCGACAAGCCTTGTTCCCACGAGTTGACACCGTTGCGCGTAATATTCAGCCGCCGGGCAAGTTCTGCCTGCGTCCAGCCCCGTGCCTCTCGCAGTGCTTTGATACGTTCTGAAGTCATCTCCATCGCCTCCTATGTCCAGTATAGGTTGCAATTTTGATTTATCATTATCATTTTAGGCTTTGTTTCTTGACATCATGGTAAAAGTATGATAGGGTGGAGTTAAGAACTTATGAAGCAGTTGCACAGGTTGCTTCACTTGTCTAATTTTAGGGAGGAATCATTGTGAAGACGAAAATCCTAATGCTTTTGATTACAGCAGCTATTGTGTTGTGTAGTTGTTCCCCCAAAAAAGAAATCTGCTCAGTTGATAGTTGTTCTCAGGAAGTCTATAAAGACGGCTTGTGTGCTGATCATTATGTCAGTGCTACATTATCCGAGTCAAATTCTGACGAATCGTCTGCTGAAGATATCGACCCCGTTGTTGCGGCATTACAAGAACAGTATCAAGAATACGTTGATGAGGCTATCAGTCTTTGTAGAGACAGCCTTAAAAATCCTAAAAGCCTTGATATGGCGGATTATAAAATTCCCATCGACACCTTTATCCGGGAGACGTTCGAGTGCATGGCCAGTGTGTGCGCCATTTTTTCTGGTGCAGCACTCTCATTCCAGAACACCCGGATGCATACCCGGCGGAACAGCACAGAACTTCAGATTATGGCCGGGAGCACTTTACTTACTATTCCACTGAATAGCATCCTTGCCATTGAAAAGCTCACCTTCCCAGATATCAAGACTGTGGAATATGAGATCACCACCACCGAGGGCAACACCATTACCATTGACACTTTTTAAAAGTACACTTACAAAATAAAGAACCGGGCTGCGAATAACGCCCTCTGATTTTAAAGGAGAAATTATCAATGACTGGCGAAATAACCATTACAGTTACCACTACACTGACCGCTGCTGACGTTTTCCGCATTATAATAGGCTTTTCGCGTGTGTGGTTCACATGTATCAACTCTGCTGTACACTATGAGTTTCCCATTCCATCCGAGTCCTTGCACCTTAGTGATGAAAATGGTGTGCCTACAATTCATACAGAAGCCGAGCTGGAAAAAGACCCTTCTGTTTCTGTCTCCTGCGACGCATATCATTGTCAAATAGATTATTGCGATAACGATATTCTGAGCCTGACTGCCACGCCGCTGACACATAACGACTGCTCCAATATTAGCCTCTACGTTACGCAGTATTTCTAATTTAGGGCACACTCTATTTTACATCTGAAACATCTTCCATTCCTTGAAATTTAGGGTCGATTTGCACATTCTTTTCAACGATTTTGGGCAGATCTGACCCTATTTTTCATATTATCCAGAGAGGTGACATCATGAGAGTTGCATATGTCCGCGTCAGCACCGAAGAACAAAATGAAGCCCGCCAAATTGAAGCGCTCAAGAAGCACAGCATCGAGAAGTGGTTCACCGAAAAGATCAGCGGCAAGAGTATGGACAGACCCCAGCTCCAAATCATGCTTGACTATGTACGAGAGGGTGACACCGTTTATATCCACGACTTCAGCCGTCTTGTACGCAGCACAAAAGACCTGTTGGATATCGTGGAGCGCCTACAGGCCAAGGGTGTGCATCTGGTCAGCAACAAAGAGAATCTTGACACCGGAACGCCTACCGGAAAACTGATGCTCACCATGATTGCGGCCATCAATGAGTTCGAGCGGCAGAACTTGCTGGACCGGCAGAGAGAAGGTATCGCCATTGCCAAACGGAATGGTGTGTACAAAGGCAGAAAGAAGATTGCCGTACCGGATAACTTCTCCGTCCTGTATGACCGGTACACCCGCCGGGAGATGAACAAAGGGCAGTTGGCTGAGGCGCTGAATGTCACCCGACCGACTTTGGAACGGATGATAAGGGAGTATCTGTCTGGAAAGACTGCCTGATTTTTAAAAATGCACTTATAAATCCCGTTAATAGGACACTATACCTGCTACAATACAGTCAATCCAAAAGACACACACCACAACACCATACAGGAGGGTTTCTTATGAGCCGCAAATGCGATCATGACTGGTTTGACCACTACATGATGTACAGCATGATGAACAATACGGGTAATACAGGTGGCGGAGGTAATGACTGGGGCTGTCTGCTGATAATCCTTGCGTGTATTCTATTTCTTCCTGCATTCTATCTCTTTATGCTGCTGATGAATGCTATTGGAGATGGAATTGTGGGGCTTTTCAGTTATTTGGTAAATCTGATTGGAGGATAGCCAAGGTCCAAGCAGCTACACAAAAATCCTTGCTATGTCTCAAAAGCCGAGTGCTGCATATATTATCATCACTTTCTCTCTGCAGGTCGCAAAGTCAATTTATTATAATCATTTCAGGCTCTATTGCTTGACATTTTAATAAAACCATGCTAACTTTAAAGTGGAAAACCAGTAAATACGTCAAATACGCTTCCAAGACAATCATTCCAAAACACATAATAATCAAGGAGGAAAACATCATGAGTGGAGCTGCTTCGTTCGTTTTAGGTCTGTTGGGTTTGGGTGCCAGTGCGGGCATCAATGCCGGTCAATCCATCAAACAGAAGAAAGCCGTACATAAAGCTGTTGAAGAGATGGGATATGTCGGCACACCAGACGTGCTGCGGATGCGAGAGCGTGTTCGTAAAGAGTGGTGGGATATGTGCGGCAACCATTATAATGCTTGTAAAAAATGCAAACTGGATTATGGCGACCCTTGGAAAACTCCGATGTGTTATCTGACCAAGCGTTGGTTCATCGCTCACCTTAATGAAAAGGGTATCCCGTATGATGATGTGGTTGTGAATGACGTGACGGGAGTTACTTATTATGAACATCAAAACGAAATTTCGCGGAAATGGATGCGCAAGTTGAGATAAATATTCCAAATACCTAGGGGGTCATACCTATGTCCTTCGAATCAATTTATGCTATTCTATATGCCTATTATATTCTGCAAATAGATTTGGGTAATGCTTACCTTCTCGTGGCCCAGCAACCGGGACAGTGTATAGATATCCATACCGTTTTTTAGCTGCGTCTGCGCATAGAAATGTCGGAAAGTATGTGGTGACACACGTGCATCCTCTATTCCCTGTCCTGCCTTTTTTATCAGGCGTTCAACCGCCCCATTGGTTAGGCGTTTGCCATGCACACTCAAAAAGAAATTGTCATCGGTCGTCTTAAACTCAATATAGGCTTCTCTCCGTGTCCGATATTTGATTAGCTGCTTTCCCAGATATGGTGTGACCGGTACAAGTCGTTCTTTGTGGTTCTTTCCATGAACCAGAATATAGGTATCCGTCAGGTCTTCCGGCTGCATATCGATTAGTTCTTTGCAGCGAATCCCCGTTTCCAAAAACATCATAATAATGGTTCGATTTCGGCAGGCAAGATAACTCTTGTTGTCGTAGTATTCCAGCATCCGCCTTGCTTCCTGTGCCGTAAATGCCTTAATGACCGGTTTACCTTCTTTTACCCATGCAACCTTCTTATATTCAATCGTGGTATAATCCTCACCATTGGTATACGTGAAGAATGCTCGCAGGATTTTGATGATACCGTTCACATAGATACCTTTGTGTCCCACCTTCAAATGATAGGATACATACTGCTTTAAATGACTGACCCTTATATCTTCCAGTTCGTCAATTGACCATTTCTGCTCAAGCCACGAGGCAAATAGATTCAGTGTATTTTTATAGCCCCGTAACATCCTCTGCGTCTGATTTTCAATCTTTTTCGCATACAAAAATTCCTCAATTATGACACACATCTTCATTTTCCAGTCCTCCAAAACCGGTCAGTATGTCACAATCAAAATGTGCTCGTCTGTCACTGCAAAACAGCTTTTTCGTCCATTTTTTGTCAAACAAAAGCCGCCTTTCGTGCCTCGCAGCACAAAAAGCGGCTTTTTATCGTCTTATTTCAGGAGCAAAGAGCCTTGCGGAAGCTTATTCCGGCAGGTCCTCTTCGTTCTCCAGGCTGTGCCAGACGTTCTGGACGTCATCATTGTCTTCCAGCGCATCCAGCAGCTTGCCCATCAGCTTCAGCTGATCGGGGTCGGTCAGGCGGGTGGTGGTCATGGGCACCATAGCCAGATCATCGGACAGGATCTCGTAGCCCTTCTCCTCCATGGCCTTGACCACGGCAGAGTAGTTCTCGGGATCGGTGGTGATCTCAGCTGCATCCTCGCTGGCGTCGAAGTCCTCGGCACCGGCATCCAGAGCATCCATCATAGCCTCGTCGGCATCCTTATCTTCCAGAGAGATATCAATGACACCCTTCTGGCTGAACAGGAAGCCCACGCAGCCCATAGCACCCAGATTGCCGCCGTTCTTATCGAAGTAGTGACGCAGATCGGCAGCGGTACGGTTGCGGTTGTCGGTCAGGGTCTCGACCATAACAGCAACGCCGCCGGGGCCGTAGCCTTCGTAGGTGATTGCTTCGTACTCGGTCTTATCGCCGCCCTCAGCCTTCTTGATGATGCGCTGGATGTTATCGTTGGGCACGCTCATGCGCTTTGCCTTGGCGATCAGGTCAGCCAGCTTGCTGTTGGAAGCAGGGTTCGGGCCGCCGGTACGGACGGCAACGCTGATCTCGCGGCCGATTTTGGTAAAGACCTTTGCCTTTGCGCCGTCGGTCTTTTCCTTCTTGCGCTTAATGTTGTTCCATTTGCTATGTCCAGACATGGGAAAGAGCCTCCTGTATATTCTCAAATCTCCGCCTGCGGGCAGACGGGCTGTGGTCGCCCGCATTGTGGCAGCACACAAAATCTAACTCTATTATTGTAGCACAACCGGGCAGAGCGTTCAAGTCTTATCGGCCCGGTTTTCGGCGAATCGTGGGGGAAAATGCGCTTTTTCTGCCTGTTTACAGCAGACGCAGGGCCTTGGGGTAGTGGTTTTTCACCCGCCCGCCGGACACCTTGCCGCCGCCCAGCGGCCAGCCGTCCACCGTCACACAGCACCAGCCGTCGGCGGCAGTACGGGCCTCCACCTCACGGCCGGAAAGGTACTCTGTCGTGCGCGGGTCGGCAAGGGTCAGCTGCTCGCAGTTCGTACACTGCGCACCGAACGCCGTGAACAGGTGGTGCTCCGGCACAAAGCGGCCCTTCTGCACGCTGCCCACGAACACGCCCGCCCGCAACACATGCAGGTTCGTCTGCGGGAAGGGCACCGGCAGCAGCACACCGCCGCCATGCACCACAGCCGGGCGGTCTGCCAGCGCCGGGAAATACTGCCCGGCAAATTCATGCCATGCTGCAAGGCTCTGGGCAGGGCTTGTCTCCCCTGCCTGTGCTTCGCGGCTGCGCTTGCTGCCCTGCACCGCCTCACGGCAGGCGCGGGCGTTCTCGCGGCGGGCGCTGCGGGCGTCCGGGGTCTTGGCAGGCTTACCGTTCTTCCCCTTGGCCTTTTTGCCTGCGGCTTCCGCTGCGGCCAGCCAGAGCTGCTCCTCCGGGGTGTATTCTCCTTCCGGCGGCAGAGCGCGGGGCGTGCCTGCCTTGATAAGCCTTGCCATAAAATGCCCCTCGCCGCCCTGACAGGGCCAGATGCGCCGCACCTTGCTCACATCCAGCGGCAGACCGCCGGTGCGGTTGGCTTCGCCCTCGCTGCCAAAGGTGTAGTCCACATTTCCCAAGGCATCTGCAAGTGTGAACTCCGGGTGGCGCTGCAGGAATGCCGCCACCTGTCCCTCGTCCTCCTCCGGCGCAAAGGTGCAGGTGGAATAAACCAGCTGCCCGCCCGGGGCCAGCACGGCGGCTGCACAGTCCAGAATTTCCGTGCCCAGCTCAGCACACTGCTTCACCAACGCTTCACAATGCTGCTGACGAGCCACCGGCTCCTTGCGGAACATGCCCTCGCCGGAGCAGGGTGCATCCACCAGAACACGGTCAAAAAACTCCGGCAGAGCGTCCGCAATGCGGGCGGGCGACTCATTGAGCACCACCGCATTGGACACGCCCATGCGTTCCAGATTGCTTTTCAGGATATCCGCACGGGCCGCAACATATTCGTTGCTCACCAGCACACCACGCCCCTGCAATGCCGCCGCCAGCTGGCTGCTTTTGCCGCCGGGGGCTGCACACATGTCCAGCACGCGCATCCCGGGCCGCACGCCCAGCAGCGGCGCTGCCGAGGACGCCGACGGCTCCTGCGAGTAAAACACGCCCGCATGGTGGTACGGATGCCGCCCGGGCTTAAAGTCCGGCTGGTGCACCACAAATGCCGCCTTGCAAAAGGGCGATGCCTCCAGCGAAAAATCTGCCTTTGCGGCGAACTGCTCCGGCGTCGTGCGCAGGGCCGAGACCGTCACGCCGCGCTCGGCGGTCTCCTGCGGGGCCGCGTACAGTGCGTCGAACCGCTCTCCCAACAGGGCACGCTCCCGCTGCTCAAAATATTCTGTAGGCATTCTGCAATCCTCCTGTGGGATGTATAAAGCCGCCGTCTGCGGCCAAACTAGGTCTTGTGAGGGGCACACCGCCCCGCACGGAAAACCGAAAGGAGATCATTCACTATGGCAACCGAAAACCGCAGCAATAACTGCAAGAATCAGACCTCGAACCGTACGTCCAACCAGACTTCCAACCGCACCAGCAATCAGACCTCCAACAGCGCCACCAACGAGCACAAGCACCCCAACCAGTACACCAAGGGCGCTGACGACGAAAGCGCCAAAAACTCCACGAACAGCCGTTCCAGCAACGCCAGAAACAGCCGCTAACGCTGCCCTGCGCGCCTGACGGACCACAGACGTGCACCCTTTGACCTTTCTCTCAAACCGCAAAGCCCGCTGCCCTCCGGCACTGTTTTCCAGTGCGGAAAGCAGCGGGCTTTCGCGTTTTTATTTTTCGTTGGGGTCAAACTGCTGCCAGAGTGTATCAAACAGCTCATGCACACGGCTCAGCTGACCATTCAGATACAGCCAGCCCAGCAGGCACTCGAAACCGGTGGAAGCGCGGTATTCCTCAGGGGATGCATGCTTTGCCACACTGGCCTTGCTGGCGTTGCGGCCCCGCTTGAACACAGCCAGTTCGTCCTCGGTGAACAGCGGCTCCAGCAGCTGTTCCTCCCGGAACTGTGCCCGGGCCGAAACATACTTGACCTTTTCTGCGTTGAGCTTTCCGGCAGACAGGCGGTGATGCTCCACCAGCCGCTGACGCACCAGCAGTTCCAGCACGCTGTCACCCACAAAGGCCAGCGCCAAGGGGCTGAGCTCCCGCGGGTCGATCTTTTCTGATTCGTTCATAGTGACCTCTTAGAAGATATAATCGAACTGGTAATCGCCGATGAGGATGGTGTCGTTCTCCTGCACGCCCTTTTCCACCAAAGCATCCAGAATGCCGCTCTCTCCCAGCTGACGCTGGAAGAACTGCAGACTCTCGTAGTCGTCCACATTGCTGCCGGCCAGAATATACTCCAGCCACGGGGCATCCACGCTCCACACATGGGCTTCCATGCGCTTGATCTCAAACGCACGGTCGTTGGCCTTGGGTTCGGGCTTCTTGTACTCGGGAGCAAACACCGGCACCGGCGGGATATCCTTCAGGCGGTTGTACACAAGGCCCGGCAGCTCCCGGACGCCCTGCATGGTGGCGGCAGAGATGGGCACGAAGGTCAGGCCCTTGGCTTCCACATACTTGCGGAAGTCCTCGATCTGCTCCTCGGTGGCCAGATCGCACTTGTTGCCAATGACGATCTGCGGACGCTCAGCCAGCGCAGGGCTGAACTTTGCCAGTTCCTCGTTGATTTTTTCAAAATCCTCGATGGGCTCACGGCACTCGCTGCCGGAGACGTCCACCACATGCAGCAGCAGGCGGCAGCGCTCCACATGGCGCAGGAAGTCGTGGCCCAGACCGATGCCCTCGCTGGCACCCTCGATCAGGCCGGGGATATCGGCGCAGACAAAGCTTGCGCCCTCTGCCACGGATACGACACCCAGCGTGGGCACCAGCGTGGTGAAGTGGTAGTTTGCGATCTTGGGCTTGGCTGCGCTGATGGTGGAGATGAGGGTGGACTTGCCCACATTGGGGAAGCCGATCAGGCCCACATCGGCGATCAGTTTCAGCTCCAGCGTCACCTGAATGTCCTCGCCGGGCATACCGGGCTTTGCAAACTTGGGGATCTGGCGGGTGGGCGTGGCAAAATGTGCATTGCCGTAACCGCCGCGGCCGCCCTTTGCGATGGTGACAGGGGTGTGGTCGGACAGATCCGCAATGACAAGGCCGCTCTCGGCGTCCTTGATGACGGTGCCCAGCGGCACCTTGATGACAAGGTTCTCCGCGTTTTTGCCGTGGCACAGGCTGGCGCCGCCCTTGCCGCCCTCCGGGGCCACATACTTGCGCTTATAGCGGAAGTCCATCAGGGTGGTCAGGTGATCGTCCACCACAAAAATAATGTCGCCGCCGCGGCCGCCATCGCCGCCGTCCGGGCCGCCAGCGGCCACGAATTTTTCACGGTGAAAGCTCACCGCACCGTCGCCGCCCTTGCCCGCGTGGAGCCATATCGTGGCGATGTCGATAAAGTTGGTTTGTGCTGCCATACAGCCCCTCCTTAGTTTTTACCTCTATTCAGCTCGCCCCTCGGGAGAGCTGGACGCGCCAGAGCGCGGCCTGAGAGGGTTCTTTTCATCAAAAAGAGCCGGGCCACGAGGGTCCGGCTCTCTACGTTTTGCAGTTATCCGAAAGAAGTTACTGCTTGACGCTGCACTTCTTGCCGTTCTTGCCCACGCGCTCAAAACGGACGGTACCGTCCACCAGAGCAAACAGGGTATCATCGCTGCCCTTGCCAACGTTCTCACCCGGCATGATGTGGGTGCCACGCTGACGAACCAGGATGTTACCGGCCAGAACGAACTGACCGTCTGCACGCTTGGTGCCCAGACGCTGTGCTGCGGAATCGCGGCCGTTCTTGGTGCTGCCTACGCCCTTT
>OJNK01000425.1_pt1 | contig 29759 bp, 19 predicted proteins | sample 1597811 | NCBI WGS metagenome assembly OJNK01 (sample SAMN00265073, study PRJEB22529) | human gut metagenome
CGTTGGAATCTATATTGAATGAGATAGAGTCTCAAACGGACTATCTTTTTATATATAAGGAAGATGTGAACGTGAAGATGCGTAAAACCATACAGGTGAATGGTAAACCTGTGTCCGAGGTGCTGCCTATATTGCTGACCGGCTCTTCCATCGGTTATAAAATGGAGGGAAATCATATCATCCTTACTCGTGATGTTGCATTGGCAGCGCAGCAACAGGGGGTAACGGGAGTAGTGACCGATGTTTTGGGCGAACCGCTGATTGGTGTTACTGTGATGCTGAAAGGAGATATGCAAGGCACGGTGACAGATATAAACGGAAGATTCTCGCTGTCCGCTGAGCAAGGAGATGTAATAGTAGTAAGCTATATAGGCTATGCTTCACAGGAGATAAGATTGAAGGATACAAAGTTACTTCGTATTATGATGAAAGAAGATGTGGAGCTGTTGGATGAAGTGGTAGTAATAGGTTATGGTTCCATTTCAAAGAAGGAACTGACTAGTGCAGTTTCCCACATATCAGGTAAGGATATGTTGCAGATTGGGAGTGGTAATCCTGCCATGCAGATTCAGGGAAAGGTTTCAGGTCTTGCAGTAGAGAATTCTACTCCTTCTGATCCTAATTCTTCACCCAGTATTCAGGTACGTGGAGTATCCTCGCGTTCAGCCGGATTGGGTCCGCTGATTGTAATTGACGGTATACCAGGCGGTAGTCTTGATAATTTGAATGAAAATGATATTGGATCTATTGATGTCTTGAAAGATGGGGCAGCTTCGGCCATTTATGGAACCCGTGGATCGAATGGGGTGATTGTAGTTACTACCAAAAAAGGTACTATGGATGGAAAAATTCATACTTCGTATTCGGGATTTGTGAATATAACTACACCTGTCAGAGAGTTGAATGTATTGTCGGCTACAGATTTTAGAGAACAGAAACGGGGAGATGATTATGGCGCTGATACTGATTGGTTTGATGAACTGACTAAAGTGGCTGTATCTCATAGTCATACTTTGCAGGTTATGGGTGGTAATACTAAGACTAATTATAAAGCAACAGTGGATTATAAAAATACAGATGGTATAGACTTGCGTTCGGAAAGGCAGCAGGTAGGGGCCCGTTTGTCATTAAATCATACAGGAAAAAGTGACTTGTACAATGTCATTCTGAATGTGGCTCCGCGCACAGTGAAGTATCAGGATGCAGATTATGATACTTTTCGTTCTGCATTGTTGATAAATCCCACTATTCCAGTGATGGACCCGGAGCAACCGGGTAAATATACTCAGATAACTACTTATTCCACCAATAATCCGGTTGAAATCTTGAAGTTGGAGAAAAGTGGTGGTGAGCGTACTATCTTAAGTTGGGATGGTACGTTTAAGTTGAATTTGTTTCCGCTGTTGTGTAGAGATAAGAATCATTATTTAAGTACACAAATTACATTGGCTCAGCAGATTATAGAAACCGATTACAGTTGGTTTCGTCCTTCGATTTCTACCATAGAAGACAAAAGTGGATTTCAGGGAGAAGCTAGCCGTAAATATGACAAGAATAAACAAGAATCTTTGGAATGGTTGGTAAATTACGGTTATGACACTGGTAACCATCATGTAAAGTTTATGGGAGGATATTCTTATCAATACTTTGTAAATGACGGATTGAATGCTGAGAATAAGAACTTTGCTTCAGATTTGTTAGGACCTGACAACTTGGGTGCTGGAACTTACAATAGTGAAGTGGAGGGACGCCTAGGTATGGGGTCTTACAGGAATGATTCCAAATTAATTGCTTTCTTTGGTCGTCTGAGTTATAATTTTAGAGATAAATATTTTGCTACATTTTCTCTTCGTCATGAAGGCTCTTCCAAATTTGGTGTTAGTAACAAATGGGGATCGTTTCCAGCCGTTTCTGCTGGTTGGAGAATCAGTGAGGAGGATTTTATAAAAAATATCCAATGGATTAGTGATTTGAAATTGAGAGGTGATTTCGGAGTGACAGGTAATCAGGAATTTGATAGTTATAAGTCATTGGCCCTGATGCAGGCGTATGATTTGATTTATTATAATGGAACATCAGTTCCAATGCTAATCCTAATTTGAAATGGGAAAAAGGTAAAAATTGGAATGTAGGAATAGACTTCAGTCTGTTTAATTATCGTTTGAATGGTAGTGTAAATTATTATAGTCGGAAACAACAGGATCTATTGGGAGTTTATGATGTTGCATTGCCACCTAATGGTGCTTCGCAATCATTTGTTAATGTAGGTACAATGAAAAATACAGGTGTTGAAATCGAATTAGATTGGAATGCGGTAAAGAGCAAAAATTTTAATTATACAATTAGTTTTGTGGGCTCTACTTCAAATAATAAGTTTGTTTCATTCTCAAATCAGTTTTATGAAGGTCCTAAGTATTATTGGATGAGTAATTTTCCCTTGTACCCAGGAAATCCAGGGGTATTGCAACGTATTGAAGAAGGAGAATGCATTGGTAATTTTTACACATTCCAGTATGCGGGTTTGGATGATAACGGAGGTTGGTTGATTTACTCTAAAGATGGTGAAGTGATTCCTATAGATAAAGGTACGGATGAGGATAAACGGGTGGTAGGTAATGGATTGCCTAAGTTTACAATGTCTGTGACTCATACTTTCCGATGCAGTTATTTAGAAAATCTCGACAAACATTGGTATTCAATAAGTTCAAAACTTGTTTGAAAAACTCAGATACACGTAAGATACAATATTGTAGTAATTAAAAATCTGATAATCAAAGTATTAGAAATGTTTCGCAATTTCCGAAAGCCTTTGACTCTATACAAATGTATGAAAAAATGGTATATTTTCCAAGCCTTTTCAATATTTTCTACAAGGTACAAAAAGTGAAGTATTCATGTAGTTGTGTAGTATATTAATCATACCAAGATATAATTTGTATTACTATCTTTTACAATCGGTGAATTGTAGACATTTTAGAGAATAATCTACTTTTGGGGTAAGCTTTATGTGACAGTAGTCACTATTTTTTAAGATTGCCTTAGTAGTAATATTTTGAACAGAAAAAGAAGTGTTATTTCTTTTATTGTTCAAAATATGGCTATTTTTTTAGAAATAATATATTGTATGTGAAATATAAACTCTATGGATAATATAATAAATCTCAACGTCCAATGATATGACTAAGCAGATTACAGCAAGATAAAATTCGAAAATTGATTTCTGTAATACATCATAAAATAAAGTAAAACATCTATATTTGCATATTATATGATATGTTGAGCTATGACAAAAAGTACAATGGGCACCAAGTTGCCAAGAAAATTAGAGCAGAAGATGCAGATAGTTGGTGAGCAGATCAAGCTGGCCAGACTACGCAGGAATCTCAGTGTCGCTCAGATTGCCGAACGTGCTACCTGTTCACCTCTTACGGTTTCACGTATCGAGAAAGGAGCACCAACAGTGGCAATAGGTATTTATCTTAGAGTTCTTTATGCGCTTCAGCTGGATGATGATATACTGCTACTTGCCCAAGAAGATGTGATGGGAAAGGCCTTGCAGGATATGAATCTTAAGAAACGAGGAAGGGCATCAAAAAAAGAATAAGTTATAAAAGGTTCTATTGGCTTGTTAATTATGCAAATTAACAAATTGAATTTGAATTGATTGTTGATTCCTGTGACAAGTAAATTCCTTTCGAATTGATAGATTGGAAAGTCATTGGAACATACATCAATCAAGTAATGACTATTATTAATTCACTTTTTACAGCTATTAAACTGCATATTTATGAGGTATATAGTACCTATTAGTTATCAATATATTTTGACTTGATAAATGAATGTAATTTCAAAAAATTTTTTAAAGATACTAATATGATTCTTAAAATATTTTTTTCGTGGCAAGTTGAGACGAATCCTCAAGGATTCAATAATAAAGCTTTCTTAATAGATTGTATTGGAAGTGCTATAAAGCAAATTGAAAATAAAGGGACTCTTAAAGGAATACGTTTTGAATTAACAGAAGGTCTTCGAAATATTCCAGGTAATCCCGAGGTGGCTCAGTTAATGTTTGAACAAATAGATAATTGTGATATTTTTATTGGAGACATGACTGTTGTTCAAAAAATATGCAGTCGCTTAGAATCTTTTAGAAATAAAAAAGGGCTATATTTTAGATACTCTCCTAATTGTAATGTTTATGGAGAGTATAATAGAGCGTTGGGGCTTCATAAAGACTTTTGGAAACAAATAATCTTATTATTAAATGACACAAATAAATCTCCCGAAGAAGATTCTTCAATAATACCTTTTGATACACGTCATCGTCGGTGGCCAATTACTTTTAATTTAAAAGACAACTCAACTGAAAGTAAATCTAAAGCTAAAGAAACACTAATGAAAGTTCTTCCCGAAGCCATTCACAAATGCGCTTTAGCGGCAAGAGAATGGATTGATAAGCGATATTATCCGTTTACTTCATGGTTCAAACAAAATAAAGATGGAAGATTTAGTCAATATAAAATTGATTCAGGTGTAGTAGATAAATATAAAGTGCAGATTTTAGCATCTAAAGGAGTGTCTTTTGTTTTGGGACCCAAAGGTCTTTTTAAAACATATTTAATTCTTAGAGTTTTTGAGGAAGATGATTATGCTAATAACTATTTATATGTAGACTGCTATTTTTCAAAGTTTAGTGAATTCAAATCTAAAGTTGAGGATATTTTAGAAAAAGAGAAAGATGCAATAGTCATCGTTGATAACTGCAATTCAGAAGAAATTAAATATATCCTTGATATGCGTTTGAAATATAAAGCTGGTAATAAAATTATATTTATTACAACTCAAGAATATATTGATAATATTTATTATAGAAAACAATATAATATAGTTGATACAACAAAGGATTTACAAAATGAAGTCTCCTTGAAATTTGATGAAGCAGGCATTATGCTACTACAAACAAGACACCAAGTAGAAAATTTCTGTGACGGGAATATTGGTCTTATTACGAATATTTTATCCCAAGCTAAGGATGTAAATAATCTAAATGAGAGAGAGATGGTAACCTTGATGTACGGGGCAGACGAATCTCAGAGTGAACGTATTATTTTAAGAAGTCTTGCTTTATTTGATAGTATTGGCTGGAGAGAAGATAAGGCAGACGAACTTGATACTATTATTTTGAATAAGGATATAACTCCCCTTGATGTTGACTCACATGTTTTATTAAATAAAACAAGAGCATTTATTAAAAGACTAATAAGAGCGGGACTTATAACTGAGAAAGGTAGGACTATTTCTTTATATCCTAAATCTGCTGCACAACAACTTGTTATTGAATGGTTAGAAGATGTTGATGAAAGAAGGTTTACAGAGATGTTAAAGGCAATTTTTAAAAGTCCTCATTGTAAATCATTAATTCGAGAATTTCATGATCGGTTCAAATATTTAGGACAATATGACGAAGCACATTTAATCATAAATAGCCTTTTAAAAAATGGAGGTATATTTGATAATATAAATATTTTAAATTCAGATGCTGGTGCTATGCTTATGGAAAGCTTTGTACAAGTATATCCTGAGGCTGTTGCAAATTTACTGTCAAGTGTATTTAATTCTAAAAGTATAGTTGAATTGAAAAACATAGAAGAAGGTAGACGTTATTTAATTTGGACTATAGAAAAGATATGTTTTAAATCTGAAACATTTCAGCAAGGGGCATATTTAATGATGCGAATGGCTATAGCTGAAAATGAATCAATATCAAATAATGCTACAGGTGAGTTTATACGATTATTCCCAATTATGCTACCAGCAACATCTGCGTCTCTAAATGAACGTCTTACGTTTCTTAAAAATAATATTAATGTCTATGAACAGAAATCTATTATATTGGCTGCAATAAAAAGAGCTACATTAGTTCGAGATTTTATCCTCATGAAGGGTGCAGAAACATTTGGAGATAATAGTTTACAACCTTATAGACCTAAAAACAATGATGAGATTAGAGATTATTTAAAAGGTTGTCTTGATTTGGTTATTACTGAATCTGCATCTAGTGAATATCTTTCAACTATTTGTGAATTAATGGAAAATAATACTGTTTCTATGTGCGATTCTGGATATGCTGATCTGATATTACCTAACGTAAAAAAAATTGCAGAAATTAAACAAAATGATTGGGTGAAGATGCAAGAAATTTTATCGTTTTTCAAAACACGGGTGTGGATGAACATGACCTCTGATTCACAATTATTATATGATGAAATATTGAGTTCTATAACAAAGCAAGATATTGTTTCTCGATTTGCGAGAATCGAAAAAGAAAGTTATTTAGAAAATCCTCTATTGAAAATAGAGCAAAGGTTAGATAAACAAAGAAATAAATATAAAAATATAGCAGATGAAATATGTGAACAAAGATTGTTAACAGATGAAATTTTAAGTAAATTGATAAAAGTTGAATGCATCTCGTCATACCCTTTTGGAAAAATTTTGGCAGAGCATATGAATAGAGAGGAACAAATTGACTTTGTTAATAAATATATCAATATTTTAAATCATGAAAAAGAGGCAAATATATCCATATTATGTGACTTCATATCTTCTATTAATAATGATGTCTTTGATATAGTTATTCCTACCCTTCAAAAGTCTAGAATCTCATATACTATCTTTGCTTGTTTGGGCATTAGGAACATTTTGCCAGATGATAAAGAGTTTAGCTTGTTGCACAAAATGGTAGAAGAGAAATATTCTGACATAAGTTCTTATTTGCAGTATTGGTCACGAATTAGGCAGGATTGTATGACTGAAAATAGATTGCTACTCTTATTTAAAGATGTCTTATTTTTTGAAGATGGACTTCCCGTAGCTGTAAGCATGATGTCATTCTTATTGTGGAATAATAACATTTTGTCTTATTCACAGTTAATTGATTTGGTCGAAGCCGAAATTGTTAATTATCATTTATCTGGAAAATCAATATTAAAAATTAATAATGCGATGATGATATGCAAGGAGTTTATTAGGGATGGTAGTAGAAGAACACTTGCGAGTGTTATAAATGAGGCTATAATCCTAGCAGCTTCTCAGAATGATTACCATATAGTAAGTCATAATTATGATATGGAAGAAGTATATAGGATTCTTATGAATAAATATTTCGATGTAATTTGGCCATCTTTATCTCAAGCTCTTTTATCCGAAGGTGATAAGTTCATGACTTTCTATAATTTAAAGGATTTACTAGGGGTAAGCATTATAGATAGCAGTACTCCTATTATAATGGAAGGTAATCATTTCGATGAAATGTTAGATTGGTGTAAGAATTATCCAGATATTGCACCTGCAAGACTTGCAAGTATGATTCCTGTTGCCGGGGATAATGATCAATTTACTCCAGAAGCTTTAAAACTAATGGCATTGTATGCTGATAAAAATGACGTACTAGATGAAATTGGATGCACTTTAGATTCTTTTGCCTCGGTAGGTTCTGTTGTACCCTATTATGAGACACACAAAAAAATATATTCTTCATTATTACAGAATCAAAGAACTGAAATTCGCGAATGGGCACAGCGTCAAATAAATGCATGCAATTATTACATTCAGCATGCTCAAATTAACGAAGAAGAAAAGTTATAAACATATTAGAGTAATTTATCTTTGTTTAATTAGAAAGCTATGCATACTTTCTATAACTTTGACAAGACACATATTATATGATTTTTAGTTATAAAACCAGCAGATAAACTTGATCTCTATGCTATTAGGGGAAGAATTTAATACTTGATGATGCTTTTTCAGTCATCGGTAATTTTAATACCTCATGATACCAAGCAGATGATTGTGTCACCATATCACACAACTGGCTATAAAATTCGAAGATCGGTTTAAATTATGGTAATTATACACTCGTCGGGCGGGGGAACGGCCAATACCAAGAGGCCGTTCCCCGCCTGATAAGTTTTCTATATAAAATAATGCATGACACAGTTTTTTATACTACCGAATTTTTGTCTTAAACACAATTGCTTTACTGTGTATAAATCTCATAAATATCAATCGAGGCTAAAGATTACAATATACGTGTAAATCAATATTAGAGACATCTTTAATATACGAGGCGACACAACCTAATAGATTAAGTATATCTTGACTTGGATTTGAGCTGCTTAATCCAGGTTGAACTATGTTTATATGCATAATCAAATCTTTTTTCCAATTGACTTGCGAACTTAGTTGTTCGAGTTCTTCCTCAGAACCTTTGAGTATTCTTGAACATTCTCTTCCTTGATATTTTTTGATTTTACGCGCAAAAAGACGATTGAATAATTGGCGGCTCTTATCTCTATCATTCCATTTTAAACATTTTTGAGCTTGTCCACAAACTTCATAAAAATTTGATATCATATTGCTTACTCTTCCTTCATGTGCATATTTGAGATGAAATAGGTGTATGTGTATTGCATTGTTTTCATTTTTGAATCCAATTAAGTCTGCAATTTCTCCACTACCATCATCATCATAAATCAGGTCAAATTTATCCCAAATATATTTTGAAAAGAAATATTGAACTGAATCTGTCTCATAAGGTTCTACATGTTGTGATTCATTCTCAATTTTAGTATCAGCCCAATCTATGCCTATTAGATTTTCTTGTGAGAATGGTATGATATCAGAATTTACACATACCAGATTATTTGCATAAAGACAAGATCCATCTGCAAAATAAATAACAGGAACTGCATCATTATTATTAAAATAATCGCAAATATCGTTATAAATTCGAGTTCCATATCTCATTCTTAGCCTATCACCACTTATTTGCTTGACATGATATGTTTTGTGATTATTTTTTTCGTAGTATTCAATTATGTAAGTAAATTTGAAATTATCTATTATGATATTAAACGTAATATAGTTTCTTATCTCGTACTCCGTTAATTCAATAGTAGCATACCATAATTGATAGTCAATAGTATTATATGTTAAATAAATTCCATGCTCCGGATAATCTCTGTATAGTTCAGGATCCCAATCAATTGCAATTGGCATAATTTGGGGTAATTCTGAAATTGAATGAACTCTTAAGGTGTTTTTTATAAAAGAATCTGGATCAATATTTTCATCTTCAACTAACATTCCAATCATTCTGGTCCATTTCGTATATTCAAGTAAATTTCCTCTTGTGTGACTCCATATCTTCCCTTTTACCGAACATCCTACACTAATTCTTTCTCCATTTCTATAACCATTTCCAAATAAATTATTGGCAGTTAATTGCTTTTGCTCAGTCATAGATATACCTTCTTGAACATCTTTCCCATAATATGACTTAAATGAAACATTCCCCATTCGAGCTTTTCTGCCGCCAAAATTAACAATAGCAAAACGTCTTACATCGTGAAAAACACGAAATACGCAATTTCCTGAAATTTTATTGACATTTTCGTCTCCAAAAATAGCTTTTACAATCTCGTCTGCTTCTTTCAACGTACTGAATACATAGGCGTGATTATAGTTGGGTGTACAATATCTATGAATGACAAGGATGTTCCAAAGTAAGTTCTGTACACATTCAACATTACCCCAATCAACATTTTCAATACTTCCACCGATTACAACTAATGTATCTCCATCAGCAGTGCTACTTCCAAAACGATAATTATAGATTTCAGGAGATAGTATATTTTCCCATGCTTTTGGATTCCACGTATTAGAAGTTCTATAAATTATGGCACTTAATGGAATATTTATACTTTGAAATGGAATTTTTGATAATTCTAAATTTCCAAATGATTGAATGAATTGATTAAAATCTTTTTCTTGCTCAGTGGTTCCGTCATTTAGAGGTGGCAGCAAGCTATTCCAGTCAGCATCTTTGGCATATAATTCTTCGAGTTCTTCCAATATAGGTGGATATGCAATGTTTGTAATAAAACTTGCATTCCCAAGATTAGAGTCATATGAGGTTCGTGTAAATCGACCTATAAACTGTAAGGTAATTGGCAAACTTTGTTTGGCATCATGAATCGCTGCGATTTTTAGTTCGGGCATATCAAATCCTTCTCCCAACATATTAACGCAAACGATAATTTTATGCTTTTTGTTTTTTATGTTGTTTAAAATTACTTTTTGATTAGGCATCGAGCTAAAAACTAACACTGGATTCAAATCAGAATATTGCTGGTATATTTCCATTATTTCTTTAGCTCTTTGTTTGGTACTACATCGGGCCATAAGAACATGATCATATCCCTCCTCTATATCAGAACGTAGTTGATTTACAGCAACTTCCGCAATACGCCTATCAGCCTTAACTAGATCATACTCTCTAATTGGAATAAATTTTATAGGCTTATAATATCCTTGAGACTGTGCTTCTTTTAGAGAAAAATTATATATAAATTCTCCTCGTAATCTTCGGTTATCATTCCGAAAAGGTGTTGCTGTAAAAAGTGTAACCTTTTCATCATCAAAAGAATCAATAAACTCACTCCATGTTTTAGCTTCGGAATGATGGGCTTCATCAACGAATAGATGACTAATTCTTTCTTTTAATAAATCTATGATAGCTGATTCACAATTTGTAATGAGTGGCATAGTTGTGATAATAACATTGGATTTTTCAATTAGTGAATACCAACTATTATAATCCATGCCTTCTTTAACGATTCCTACAATTGGATAATTGCAATCACTAGCAAGTATTTCGAATTTTGGAAGTATACCTAATGTGAGAAATTTATTTGATATTTGGTCTCTCAAAGCATCCGATGGAACAGTTATAAGTACTTTGGAACATTGATTAGCAATTAGAATACTTAACATTGTTTCTGTCTTACCTGTTCCAGTCGGCATGACTATTATATTTCTACCATGATGAATTTGGGCTTTAGACATAAAAGCATATATAGCTCCAAGTTGTGGGGCTCGGAGTCCTAAAATAGATTCTTGAATATTTTCCTTCTTATAAAAGAATTTACCTCTCCAAGAATCAGTGATCTCATCTGGTCGTAGATCCTTGAAATTTGGATGTTTGAGCCATCTAATTGATAAAATATTTCCTTTTATAACCTCATTTTTACAAGGTTTCTTGTTTGTTAGTACTGCATATTGATAATTCTCAAGACTAGGGTCATTTTCATCTCGCGTAAGAAGTATATTAGTATTATTTACCCGTATAACAAAAGGTGATGTGGTAACAATATCGAATGTAACATCACTAAACTCTTTAGCAAATCCCTCCAGATGTTCAACTCTATTGTTCCCACAGCTCCACAAAAGTCTAATAATTTCAAAAGGTAATTTTATCATTGTTAAAATATTTATATCAGATGTGTCACATTAATTTTCTTATACTTATTTCCCATACCAAGTGCAAATGCCATCTGATCTTTAATAATCAGTTCACCTTTCTGAAGGCCAGCAATTGCTGTTCTGATTTCCTGAAGTTCTTGACCACTCACACCAAACAAGTCTTTGATAACCTTATCATCTATAGTCTGCTGTTTCATAATCAGAGGGTACTGAGCGTTGGCATAAAAGTCAAAACCTTTGGACTTAAAACTGCTCATATTTTGAGTAGCAAGGATAATACTTAGACCTTTATTTCGCCCTACAGCAATAAGGTTACGCAAAGGACGATTATCAAAATCAAGCATATAGTGTGCTTCATCAATAATAGAGAAGTGACGTATTTGTACTACTTCGTCATTTACAGCCTGTTTATCAAGCAATTCATATATATTGTTAAGCTTTGACATAAGGAAATACACAATAGCTTTGGCTATAGGTCCATCTTTTGGATATCCATCCATTTTGATAATATAGCTATCGTCAATCAAAGACACCTTATCTTCTGATTCAAATATATGAGCATTAACCAATTGCTTTAATACAGAAGATATACTGTCATCGTTATTTGCATCTTTCATTCGTGCCTGATAATATTTAAGCATCAGTTCAAATGAAATCGGTGCACCATTTGTCACTTTATATGCTTCTACTATAGCTTCACTCAAGCGGTTACTCATATTGGCACTGGCTGTTACCCTGTCAATGGAACAAAGGGCAGAAGCCATTTCCGTAGAGTATAGGTTTATTTCATTGATTGAGCGTCCAGTAAAGTCTTTAAAAGGAGTGAAGGGAAGTGGAGTTTCCACCGGGTTAAGGATGCAGGAACGGTCCACATCAAAGAGTGATAACCAATGATTATTCTGTATATCACTAAATTCACCTTTATAGTCAAACAATAAGAAATTCACCGGATATTGTGATTCCGTAGAAAGCATTCTGAATTGCTGTATCAGGACAGCCAACAGATTTGTTTTTCCGGAACCTGTCGCACCTGCTATAATAATCTGTGAATTGGTTATAGAACGGCTGTTTATGTCTAATGTCGCTTCCATTTCCTCATCACCATAATTACCGATAAGAAGATTTAATACTGGAATATCCTTTGCCATGGCAACCTTGCCACCCATAGCAAACAAGAATGAATCAAGATTATTGTCTGCCAATAGATAGTCACGTCCACGAAGCATTTCAGCAGCAATAATACGTGACAATGTAGCATTCTGACTCCAGTCAATATCCAGATCTGCATATCTTAACTTCAATAGAGCAGAATACAGTGTACTTAAATCATGCATTGTAAAGAAACTCGGAACGATACGAGAAGAGGACAAAGACAACTGAATATCCTTATAATCATCAACAGTACGTTTTACAGGCAATCCCAATCCTGCAATGAAACATATACGCATCACCTTGTTCTGGTTCAGACAAATACGTTTCTCCTTGTCTGCTGTTCTTGAAAGATTTATCTTAGACTCTATCAGCTCTTTTACCGGACTGATAGCATCAAACAAACCTTCCATCTGACGTGTATTTGAAAAATTAATAATACTCATTTCTGTTACTGATTAAGTGTTATACCAAAATATCCTTCCTCTACAGTAGTGTTCTGTTCCTCTACATTACGATGAAGTGTATAAGTTTTTGAAATAAACGGTTCAAGCCTTACATAGTCACTGTCTGTTCTGATTTCCGATGTTGTACATAGTAATATAGTTTGCTCAGCCAACAGAGGGAAGTATTCTTCCATTAATGCATCACGGCTCTCATTATCAAGTACTCCCATAACAGTATCAATCATAACAGGCGGGTTATAATCACCAAGATTACGCAACACTTTCAGAAGAACCTGAATGAAAATCTGTTTTGATGCTGCATTCAACTGATTCAGAGAGATTTCGTTTCCTGCAGTATGGAAAAGTCTTATATTAAACTTCTCTATACTGTCTGATAATTCAACTCTTGCAACATGACCTTTATAGGATATAAGAAGTTTGTTGAGCTGCTGTTGCATCTCATTCTCAATCTGTGCCTTTTTCTTTTTAAGCAGACTGTCTGCAATCTTTTCAAACAAAGGTTTCAGTTTAACCAACGTGTCAAACTTTACATCAGGCTCCTGCTGTATCTGTACATCATACTGATGAATACGTTTCTCCAGTTTCTGGATATCAGCTTTAAGTGTGGCTTCCTGTCCTTTTAGCTTCTCTATCTGCCTCTGAGCCGATTCATAATTTTGAATAAGATACTCGTTTCCACCGGCTTTTGTTTGCTCCAAGGTTTGCTTTTGGGAATGTAAATTATCCAAATTGGATAACTGAATTTCCAATTCCTGTCGTTCACGATCCAATGAAATGAATTGATTTGTGCCAGTACGGTTTACCAAAGCAGTAAGAGCCTTTATCTCCGCTTCATCAAGATAAGCAAATGGGTCTTCCCTGTTTGTGCTATTCTGAATAGCTACGATATGAGATACCACCTGTTCTTCATCAACTGATTCATTACACAAAGAAAGGTCTTTCAGGTAAGTTATGATTTTTGAAGTCACATCTTTTAGTGTTTCAATAGGGTATGCTCCGGTATTCTCTTTCTGTAATTGTTCTTTTACATGAAGGATATTGTTTATTTCCTGAGCCATATTGGACGCCAACTTAGGAAGAAACAGATTGATTTCAATATTGTCAACAAATCCCTTCAAGTCTTCCGCATAAGTAGCAGCACGTTTTATAATATCATCAATTTTTGCTGTTATGTCGAGTATCTTTTTATTCAGTGCAGAAGCCTCTTGCGCACCGGCTTTAGCCCGGTTATATTCCTCTTCAACAGACGAAAGATACTTGTATTTTGCATCCTGTTCAGCTATACACGATTCAAGTTCAAGGTTAAGTTTGTCCTTCTGAGCGCAGAGTTCATTATATTCCTGGGCCTCCTTTTCCGCTTCAAGACGTTGCTGTGCCCATTCCTGTTGCAGTTTCTCTGATGCACGCTTCAACTGAATGTATTTTTTGAAGCCTAATACATTCTCAAAATTATCACGGATAGTTTGTGCGAATACATTCTTTTTCAATAGTTCACTTGACTGCATGGCATCAAACAAGAAATATTGGCTCAACTCCTGAGGAAGGTTTGCCTTTATGATTTTATTGATTTCCTGTTCAGCTTTCACCCTGTCCTTAGGAGCAGTCATTGTGCCATAAACATACATATTACCGTTCATGTTAAGCGAAACACTCTCTACAGGTTTGCCCTGTGCATTAAGAATATATGTACGTTTTAAAATATACTTCTGCAGTTGTCCTAAAACTTTTCCCACAAAAGTTACCTGCAATGAAATTTCCTGCTTTGCACTATTTAGTGCACCCTGGTTGAGCAATTCCATAAAATGCTCCTTATTCTCTATTTTCAGACCATATAGCGCACCACTGATAGCCTCAAACAAAGTAGTTTTACCTCCACCGTTAGAACCGCCTATAAGAATGATAGGGCGGTCGTCGTCAACTGTCAAATCCAAGTCGAGCGACAGGTAAGTCTTATAGTTGCTTATTTTTATTTTCTGTATCAGCATAATTGTAATTTGACTTATTGACGTATTTTCTGTATTGCGGCACGGATTATATTTTCAGTGTCGTTATCACTCATTTCTATCACATCAACCTTCTTTGCGTGATAGGCTTTCAAAATATCTTCGCTCAACCATTCAAAGTCTATTCCTTCGGCCTCGCAAATTGCTTCTATCATTGATAGGTCATCCTTGCGGATACCGTAATGAACAAATTTCTGATCTATACCTTTAGCCATAATCTTTTATGCGTTTTTAGGATCAAAAGTATCCCAGTTCAACAAATCTGTTGTATTTTCTATTGGCAGTTTTGAATACAGCCAGTTACTTCCTTTTTGAATGATAATCCCACCATAAAGAGGAGTCCCTTCCGTAGAATATTCATGTATATATTGCAGCAGGGCATTATGCTTTTCCGGTGCAGTAACATCGCTTCCTACACTTTTTGTATCAAAAAGATACACGTGCCCATTCTTCATACGGATAACGAAATCAACATAGAACAGTGATTTAGTTTTACCTTCTCCATACGGTATAGCATAGTGCTGTTTTCCTTTATCACCATTCTTATACCACCAGTCAATCCACTGAGAATGTTTTTCCAGATATTTTACAAACTCTATTTCCGGGTTGAATGCATTGTTAAGCTGAACGAATGGCAATAGAGCATGATTATCCGCTATCTCAATATGATTAGTTTCACTGTCATAAATCCTTTCTGCCGGAATTTCCCAGTTGTATTGCTTTAATTCCCTTGTGGCAGCAGATCTTCTTTTCGCATGCTCCCTTTTACGGGCATATGTATCTAAAGCTATATCCAGTAAACGATCAAATTTAGGTTGATTGTCATAATAAAGGACTACCTTCTTTGCATCTGTATCAAAAATTCCAAAATAATCGGCAAGCATTTCAAGAAGATAATTGGCAATCTTGTCTGCACGTCCTTTACTTTCAAACTGATGTCCTTTTTTACTTATGTAATCCATAAATACACGGTCTATTTCCGAAGCTTTACGTGCAAAACGAACCTGATCAACCTTCAATATCTGCTCTTCATTTTGAAAATGTACATTCTGAGGAATCTTCACATTTACATTTTTCACATCCAGACGGATTGTATTCTTTACACGCCGTCTGTTTTCATTTATTAAGTCATCATCGCTTTCCGGAAGCGGCACAAATTCATCATTATCATTTCTCAAAGCTGCCAATTCTGCAATAGAGAACAGTCCTGCACCTCTTTCTAATTTCCAAAATTCATCAGCCACTTTGTACAGTGTTTTCTTGAAATCAGGTCCAAGATAGTTTCGTTCCACATTAGGGCGTTCAGAATAATAAGCCGGCAAAGATATATTTTCAAGATTCTCACGTCGGCAAGCCGTAATAGTATTTTTCAGTATATAGTCTGAATCGGCAGTGACAATTTGGATTTTATCTTTTGCAATATCGGTATATACATAACCTATATTAAGCTGTTCCTTCGGATAATGTTTCTGTTCCGGCATTCTTAATATACGTCCAACAGTCTGTATCGTAAATTGGTCGCTCTGTAATTTTCTGAATATCAGAAGGACAGCGGCACGTGGACAGTCCCATCCCAAAGCTATGGCTTCTTTGAACAACAACACCTGCGCCATATTATCAGAGCGTTCAAGTCCTGCAAGATTTTCTTTCTCATTGGCAAGCCATACAGCAAGCAGACCGTTCTCGGCTGTTATACCGTTTACAACTTCCAAGTAGGTTTTCACCTGCTCTGCAATAGCCTGATCTTCTGATGTCATTGTTTCTTTTACATCGTTCGGCAACTGTATAAGTAAAAGAGGATTAATCTTAACCCCCAATTCCTTATAAAATTCAGCCAATTGGTTACGTTTAGCCAATGCAGCCTTGATAAGGTTTTCATTAAGGGTACGCTCTTCATTGAAGTTCAGTTCAATATCAGGATTCAATACCACTTCTTTCTTAATCATTTCCGCAGCAATGACATCTTGCCTGTAAACTTTCACTTTTTCATCAGGATAAAGTGTTTTTGGTGTTGCAGAAATACGCAACTCAACAGCCGGATTAATACGTTCAAGTACGGAAGCCGACTTGTCTGCTGTTTTCGACCAGAACATATGTTCCTCATCTATGATTGCCACGATAGGCAAATCATATTCCTCTTGAGTTCTTCGTGCTATTTCATACAAAGAAGCAAAACTTTCGCTTTCACGAACCATTACATTACTTTCCTTGTTTACACTTTCCCAATTGACGAACAGTATCTCTCCAGGCTGTATCCCTTCACTCTGGTCTATTTCATCAAACATTACAGGTCTCAGCTTTCTGGTTTCTCCAAAAGCATTTTTCAGACTTGCATAGCTTTGCAAATGCAGTTTGCGTGGGGCAAACCATATATATGCCACTTCCTGATAACGGCTGTCACCACGCGATTTAAGTTCATCTGTAATATTAGCCAATGTCTGACAAGTCATAACTGTTTTTCCAGCACCGGTTGGAGCCTCAAACACAATCTTGTGGCGTTTACCGCCAAGATTTAGCAGACGGATAGTTTTATCAGTCAGTTCATTAATTGCATTCTGCTGGTATGGTATATTTTTCATTGTTTTTTTCCTTTTTCTTTTCAGTATTTATTATGGATTTTCCCTTTTATCAGAAGCAGTTATTCGAAGTTCCGAGTAACTTAAACCACATATCATGTTTCTATCTGATATATGTTTATGCTTCTTCATCGTATTCAAAGTTCAACATTCCATTAAACTGTTCTTCCTCTTTTTCTGTAGTAGCCAAGGCATCATCCTCAGGCATAACTACAGCATCTTTTTTCTTAGGCAAGATTCTTCGGTAAGTATTGTATATTGCTTGTGGCAAAGCACATAACTCAACTTTGTCGCTGACATCTTCAAAAGAGCCTTCCCAAGGGTCTTCACTCGGAGAGAATACATAGACTTTAATAGGCTGATCTACATCCATATCATAGATAATGTCAACCAATTCATCTATAACTTCTTCTCTGTATATAATGAGCATTTTCTTGTTGCCGTCATCAAAATAGCGGAACACACCTTTGTGCGTTTTCTGTTCACCAAATGTAGTTTGCTCTGTATATAGGTCTTCCTTGATACAAAGCATATCTGTAGCAAGATTTACTAACTTACGCATATTCTGCATAGAACGGCTGCGGCCTACAAATCCGGTGCGATAATAACGAAGACTGTTCTTTATCAAACCGGGAACTTCTTCACCTTTTGCATTGGTATAACCTTGAATCACTCGTCTGTTTCGTTCGTATGTAACTTCTTCACAAATATTATTTTCGTTATTAGTTACAAGAATACATTTTCTATGACCTCCATCTTCTGAATTTAACTGCATGGTTGCATGAAGAGTTGTTCCACTACCTGCGAAGAAATCAAGTATTATAGATTCATTATTACTTCCTAAACGTAAAATTTGTTTTAATAATCTTGTTGGCTTGGGCGAATCAAATGGAGGCTGCCCAAAAATATCTTTTATTTCTTTTCGAGCTTCGTCATTATGTCCACAATCATCATAACTCCAATAAGTAGTTGGAACAACTCCTTGTTGAACTTCTGAGAGATAGCGTTTTAGTTGTGGTGCACCTTTCCCATTTAATCCAAAATATACTCTTGTTTCGGTTATCCATTCTTGGATACGCTCTTTGTTTGTCATCCATGAACGACCTTTAGGTGGATTGTATTCGACTCCAGTGATAGGATTTACAATAGGAAAATCATAATTAGCGGAATAAGTTCTAACAGATAAATTATCAGATCGCCATTTTCCTTTCCCATCATTACTATCATATTTATATAAAGTATTCTGTTTTTCTGTTCTTGGTAATAAGTTTCTTATAAATTTATCTGTTTTTCTATATGCTAAAATATAATCTAATACTTTTGAGAAAGTTTTTGAATCATTTGCAGAAGCATAGTTTTTGTGCCACATAATTTCTGATAGAAAATTATTTTCACCAAAAGTTTCATCACACAGTAATTTCAATTGTGCCTGTTCATTGTCATCGATAGAAATAAAAATCACTCCACGGTCAGATAACAGCTTCTTGGCTATTTTCAAACGGGGCGACTCATAAACGACAACCATTTAGAGTGTCGATAAGAATCCTCTTTATCCACATAACTATCATTATATATAAAATCCTTATTTCCTGTATTATACGGAGGATCTATATATATGATATCAATTTTCCCTTCATGCGTATAAGCCAAAGTAGCAAGAGTTTCTAAGTTATCACCTTCAATCAGAATATGGTTAGGCGCATCTTTGTCTTCACTAATTATGGCACGTTCTGGAACTTCTGTCAGAATAGGCAATTCATCACGAAGACGTTCCTCAATATCTTCCGGTTTATCTTCCCATACCAAACCATAACTTTTATTCTCACGGAGTAGCCCCAATAAGGCACTACGTTCATTGTCTGTCAGACCTTCAATTGTGCTGATTCGTTTTATAAGATTGGCTCTATCTTTACTGTTCATAACATTACTTGGCTTTACGATTTTTGAATTCTTACTAACTGAACATCATCACGGGTAGAGTTCAGCAATTCTTTTATATCTACTTCTAAAACACGTGCTATTTCTAACAGAGTTTCCAGCCCGGGCTGTGATGTGTTAGTACACCATTTGGATACAGTAGCAGGATCCTTTCCCAACTGTTGAGCTAACCATTTGTTAGTCCGCTGTTTCTCTACAAGCACAACCTTTATCCGATTTATATTTTTCTCTTTTTCCATAAGGATATTTGCTTATAGCTACAAAGATAATAAACTGTTTAAAGTTTTAAAGTTTAAACTGTGATTATTTACAATAGAAATTGCGAATTACATCAATATTATTTATAATCAGAACATATAATACAATTGTTTTCTGTAATTTTGTAGGTAACTATAAAAAATGATATATGGAAGAACAGGTGATAAATAAAGAAATGGAAAACAATAAAGGAACAGAGACTAATATATCTGAAGGGACAAAAGATATTAGTCAGAATGTTTTGTTGCCAAAACTTTTAGATAAAAACGATGCGGCATATAAATCTGTAGAAGAATTAAATAAAGTTATTACTCTTGCTATGAAAGAAAAAAGAGTAAGGAATATTGCACTTACTGGTCCTTATGGTTCTGGTAAAAGTTCTATATTACAAACGTTTATCAGAGATTATAAAAAAGAAAAGAAGGAGTCATTTTGGGGAAGAATTATAGGGAAAAAGAAATACAAAATTCTTAATATTTCATTAGCTACATTACAATCAGAAGACAGTAATCAACATAATTTATTAAGTCAAAATAAAATAGATAATACTACAGAATATGAAAATATAAAAGATGAATTTAGCAAAAGAATAGAATACAGTATTCTTCAACAAATAATATATAAAGAAAAGAAACAAAAAATTCCTAACTCAAGACTTTCAAAGATCATATATACACCGGCATATAAATTATATTTAAAATCCTTTGCACTAATACTATTAATCATTGCTGTTATTATAGCTTTTAAACCCCAATTTCTAAAAATAGAAAGCATATATAATGCTCTAAATTTTGGAAAATGGAATCTATTGGCTGACGGTATTAGTATTTCATACATATTTGTTTTTTTGCTGTTTTATTTGAAAAAAATTATTTCATCATGTATTAATTTAAGACCTAACAAATTAAACATAAACGGAAATTCCATTGAATTAACTCCTAATACATCTATTTTCAATAAGCATTTTGATGAAATACTTTATTTTTTTCAAGCAAATCCATATAACATTGTCATAATAGAAGACTTAGACAGATTCAAGAATCCTGATTTATTTCTAAAGTTGCGTGAAGTAAATTTTCTGCTTAATGAATCTAATGCTATAAAACAGCACATTGTTTTTGTGTATGCTGTTAAGGATGATGTTTTTATCAATGAGGATAGAACAAAATTCTTTGATTATATTATTACTGTTATTCCAGTAGTAAATCCTTACAATTCAAAAGTACTACTAAAAAAAGCTTTAGAAGAAAGAGGATACAATTGTGATGATGAAAAAATAAAAGATAATGATTTATCTGAAATCGCATTTTTCATCCAAGACATGCGTATCCTTAATAATATTGCAAATGAATATAAACAATATAGAGAAAATCTCTGTTCTGAAAGCGACAGATTAGATCATACAAAGCTATTGGCCATGATTGTTTACAAAAATTATGAGCCTAATGATTTTGCCCTTCTACATAAATGTCAAGGAGCAGTGTATAAGTGTATTACTTCGAGAAGCATTTTCACCAAAGAGGCATTAAAGGAGATAGAAAATAAAGAAAAAGCTTTAAATGAATTAAAAAAAGAATATGAAAATAATAAACATTTACAAGAACGTGAGTTAAGATATATTTTTCTTCGTAAAATAGAAGAAGTATGTGATGATTATATCACCAGAATAGCAGTAAAAGATGGCTGGCATACTATAGAAGAAATATCGGAAGATCCGAAACTATTTGAAGCTTTATCTCAAATTTCATATATATCCTATACAAATAATAGACGTAGTTCAAGAGAAGAATTTGATTATAAACAAATTGATGGCATTATGAATTTTTCTGAGAGAATGAATGCTTTAACAAAGAACTTTGAACTTGATGAATATAATTTAAGAAAAGAAAAACTTAATATAGAGCAACTTAGTATTTCTGATCTTATGTTTTTATATGATATAGAAGGAAGTCAGGAATACCAGGATTTAGGATTAAGCCCAATAATGAATGAATTTATTAAATTAGGGTATATTGATGAAGACTATTATGATTATATCTCATTCTATTACGATGGTATGACCCCTCCAGGGGATTATGAATTATTAAGAGCAATAAGACTTAAGAAGACATCAAAATATGATTACCCAATAAATAAAATAGAAAATTTTGTAAAGGTAATTACTCCACGAATGTTTAATGATAATGCTATTTTAAATAATAGCTTATTGGATTACATTGCAACAAAATCACCTTATAATAAGTATTTTGATTTATTTATGAATATAATCGAGAAAGAAGAAAACTCCCCTTTAGATTTCCTTTCACAATATTATCTACACGGTAAACAGCAAAAGATTGTATTTGAGCATTTTATTAAATGGAATAGAAACGACTCATGGGAAATGATATGCAAATGGAAAAATGAAGATGAAAGAAACAATCTTATAGAAGCATGGATAAAATATGCAGGTGAATTAGATGATGCTCAAAAAGAATGGTTATCCGACAAGTATAACTTTATCGTTGACAGATGCGACCGTATAGAATTAAAGCGTTGTAAGGAAATAGTATCTCAATGCTGTTTTAAAGAAATCAATTCTTACGAAAAGGAAATACTTGATAGCGTAATTGAAAATAATAGCTATGACATTAATTCAATAAACCTTATGATTATATTAGGACATCTGAAATACCCACATATAACAGTTGACCAAATAGATCTTACCAAGATTACAGATATTAAAAATGAAAAATTAACTTCTTACATCCAAAATAATATAACCAAAGCTTTCGGATGTTTTTCTAAAACAAGCAAAGAAGAAAGTCCGGAAAATATGTTATACTTATTGTTACATCCTGACTTGACTAACGAACAGAAAGAAGATTATCTTTCTGTTCAGATGAATATGATAAATGATGAAGATTTGACTCTTCTTGGTGAATTCAGCGATTTAGCATTTAAACTCAAAATAGTAAAACCTTCATGGAAAAATATTTCCGACTATTTGCCAAAATGTAAGGACAGGAGTATTTTGTTTGATTATATTAAACACTTTACAGAAGTTCTTAGGGGTGATTTTGTAACATCTGAACAGTCATACAGCAGAAAAGTATTTGAGACTATTTTTGCTTCAAACGATTTGGATATAGACTCATACTCTACATTATGCAATTGTTTTAAAGATGAATCTTTTGATGGTCATAAAGCATTATCTTCTCTTAAATCAGAAAGGTTAATACTACTAATTAATAACGGAAAAGTTCCGTTTACAGAAAAGAATACATCTATTTTGAAAAATAGTGACATATATTCAGAATACCTGATTTATCATAAAAATGATTTAATCGAAAACATAAGAAATATTGAAATAAGCAATCAAAATATACTAAAAGAGATTTTCCTGTCAGACAAGCTTACTTACAAAGAGAAAGAAATAATATTATTAAAGAAAATACCTGATAGCATGATTAAAAGTTATGCGGAAATATCAGATGCAATTATAGATGTAATATTAAACGCCAATATAAAAATGGAAGAAACCAGTTTTATTTTCCTAATTAAGAACTCCACAAGTGAAGAATATAAAGTTAGGTTAGCAAATAAAATGATAAAAGATTTAGACTATGACGAGAATGACATAGACGAAATTTTATCTTTATTGGGAGATAAATATGAAGATATAATTTTAAACGAAGATGGTGTAACTTTAGATAATACACTTTGGAATAAGGAGTTAGTAACAACTCTGAAAACTAAAGGGTATATATTAAACCCCAGAACTGCTGAAAATAAGAATATAAGAATCAAGAAAAAGTGATCACATTATCAATACTTTATAGATACCAGATATCTTGGCTGAAAAATGATAGTAAATTTTGTAAAAATACCGAGGCATTTTGATTAAAACGCCTCGGTATTTAAGCTTGAATGCCTATGTATTTTATCGTGAGCCATAGCAAGATGATATTATGTAAAAAAATATTGCAGTCAGCATTCGTTGTTCTTTATAATTCTTTTATAGAAATTGAGAGGCTAAAAGCTAGTACATAATTTAGTCCTTAAGACCTTTGCCCAATGTATTTATTAAAGGGTATGGCATACTGAATATACTTGACAATTTTTATTTTATGGTTTTATCTGAACTAATATTCCTCATCACCATTTCATGCCTCTCCTTTAACTCATTATACCTTTGATTTAAATCCATGTAAAGAAAATTTCCCAATATCCAAAATATACAAGTAATAACAATCAACATTATATAGAAAAATCTGTTATTGTTGGTACTACCTATATTATCTTTAGGCATCTTCTGTATGTCATTTTCGATTCCGCTAAGCCTTGCATTTATGGTATCTATCTTTTTATTGATTTGAATAATAGGGGTGAGTTTGGGCAATAACACATTATTAACCAGTTTGGTTTCCCTTTCAATTGCAAAATCAATAGTATTCTTACATCTTCTGCTAACTTCATCGGCATAGTTTTCTCTACTGTTTATGTGGGCATTTATAGTGTCGTTTACAGCATTTACAATCGTTTCCTTCAACAATGAATTTAATTCTTGATTGTTCTCTGATTGCTGGGGCTGTTGAATATGCAAATGCTGAATGTCTGTCCGTATGGCCTTTATTTCATCTTTAAGCTCATTGTATATGGATAGGAGAGCGGCTCCTTCAATTTCTTTCTTTATCATCTTCTTCTGATTCTAATATGTTCACGATTTTTCCTTTTTCTTTCATCATCATCCAACTGGTTACTGTTTCCTCCACCACCTCCTGAAGATATTACCGCATTAGGCTGAAGGAGTAAATCTGCAACAGCATTTATAATAGAATTGCCAGTAGGAGAGGTAATGTCATTTTCATATATTTCCTCATGTTCTGCTGGTGTGACTGTATCCTTTTCTTGCTCCTGGATTTTGTCTTGCTGGGTATTTCCTAAGCTGTCCGATATATCCAGATTATTTTCATATTTGATTAGCATATTAGCTATTTTAAAATAACTCAGACTACGGTCTATTCTGGAACCGCTGAATGTATATTCGCCACGTGAAAAGACTATACCACAAGATTTACCTTTGCTGTCTGTTCTTATAGTAAAATGAATTTTGTCTCTGCTCAGCTTCTTTTGAAACTCGCTCCAATTATTACTTTTCTCCAAAGCCTTGCGTATGGCAAACATCATTTCATACTTATGCTTGTCTTTGCCACGAAGCCTGTCATACTTGACATTCTCTTTACCCTTCGGCATATACAAGCCATATTTTATTGTCAGTTCCCTGCATACTCTGTTGTTTCTTATGCGGTCATTGCTGTCGCTTATGGTTTTACCGTCATTGTCCACACGGTTTATTACAAGATGTATATGAGGATGCTCTCTATCGTAATGCCTTACAACAATATATTGTGTGTTTTTGATATTCATCTTTTCCATATATTCCCCGGCAATCTTTACCATTAGGTCGTCAGTCAGTTTCCCCGAATCCTGCTTTGAAAAGCTCAATGATATGTGATAGACCGGAGTTCTGATTCTTGTATTCAAACCTGCCTGACAACTGAAACTTTCAGCTATATGCTGTTTGCTGTCTGAACGTACTCCTTCGGTAGCAAGCAGCTTGGATTTATTGTTGCCTTTCATCGTATAATTTACAATCTTACCGAAGTCATTCCTTTTCATAATCTTTCCCATCATGCCTTTATCAGTTTAATGATTTTGTCTATTTCATCAGCCAGTTCTGACACGGATTCAGATACTGAAACATATCCGAAAGTATTTGCATTTTTAGCAAGCTGGTTTAGGTTGTTTGCCATGCCTGAAAGACTCCTTATCAGTTTTACATCTTCAGGTGTAAGGCGTGCTGTTATGTTTCCGTTTATGGCCGTATTTCTTATATACTCACCTAATGTAACACCGGCTGTCATGGCTTTACCGTTTATGATATGTCGTTCTAATACGGTACATTTGAATGACAATATCTCTGTACGTTTTTCCATTTTGTCCAGTGGAGGTCTGCCACCGATAGCCTTATTTTTGTTGTTGCTTTTTTGTTCCATTTTGTTGATTATTTTTTTTCGGTTTATAATTGATTTCTGTTAGGTACTTCTCGGATGGATTCAGAGGTTTTGGTATTACCAAAACATAAACTTGCCAACCGAAAAAACTACATTCCTTTTGTCATTCCGTTTTTTCCAGAATATTGTTGTATATGGGTAACGTGGTTTTATTGAGTACCGAAACCTGACAGTTCAAGGTCGAAAGTCTCGATCAAAAGTTTTAGAGCAGGATTCTTTCTTGTCATGGATTGGAGAACGGCTTCACCTGATTTTACCTTTATAAGGTAGTCGGCAATGTCATATCCGTTCACTCTTTCAACCTCATTTGCATTTACTTCAAGATACTCGGAAATCTCAGTACGGATGTTTCTTTTTCTCATCTGCATACACTTTTCTTTCCATTCCTGTGTCATTCCGATATCAGGGAACAGAACAATATTCCTGCCTTTTAGTATGTCAAAATTCTGCTCGTTGAAGCATCCGTTTTTACCTCCCGTTGCAAGCCAGATATATTCCGGTATATAGAATGAAGCAATGATAGCAGTCTTTTCGCTTTCCACTATGGCAACGGGTTTCCTGCTGTTGTATAAAAGATGTTCTCCAAAGTAGCATTGTTGTAAGTGGAATTCCGGTATATCAAGTTCTGTATGTACCCATGAAACATGTGCATAAGGTTCTTTTATACGTTTTCCTGTCTCTGCATTGTACTGCATGATTTTTCCGGTTCTTATTTTCCCGGATATGTCTGTTTGCCAGAATACCGTAGCATTTTTCCATTTCCTGGCGGTACCTACATGGTAAGTCTTCATCAGACGCAGTGCTGACTCATACCCCAGATGGTTGGCAAGGTACAGAAACAGGTTATTCTGTTCATAACATTTCATTGTCTGCTGCATAATTTCATCTGGTATAAAAGATGTGTCGGTATGCCGGCGTACAGGAGGGAGCCTTTGATGACATACAACAGGTTTCTTATCTTTTACAACAGGGAATGATTTATTGTACTCTTTACATTCCGGATGTTCATCAAAATACATTGCGGGAGTATGGTGATAACCACAATTATTGATTCTGTTACATTTTCCTACATATTCGGGAAAGGAGATAGCCCCCTGGGTATCAATATAACGGGTGAACTCACGATGCTTTCCGCACGAGGGGCAGGTGTATCTGTTTTTCTGGTGCCTGTTATAAGGCTCCAATTTTCCATAATTTTCTGTTTTTAGTGATTGACAAAGTGACAAAGTGATAAAGTCAGCCGTTAGTTTGTCACTTTATCACTTTGTCATTGTGCTTTTTTATAATTTCCATATTCGTGATAAAGGTAAGTTCCTGTTGCCTTTTTTAGGAAACGGTCATACGTGCTGGTACTCCAGTTCATGGAGACGGCTACCTCCAATCCTTCAGAACGTGTAAACTTATCCGGCAGTTTTTCTAACAGTTCTGTCTGTTTGGGAGTGAGCATCACACCTTCAATCATGGAGCATATCTGCAGGGCGGTATTTTTAAAATAGGATACCAGACGTATGGATTTCAGTACACTGTCAAGATCAATGCAGTTTTTGTCACCTTCATTACATACCCATTTGCACAGTTGTATGATCAGACAGAATCTATGAATGTAAGTCTCAAATTTGCTGTATATACTGCGTCTTTTATCCGATTCTTCCATGTTCAACATATCTGCCCATTGATGCTGCCATTCCATAACCTTTTGTCTGGCTCCAGATTCATATTCCAGTCTTGTAGGATTTATGTTTCCGTGCTCATCATGTTCTATTTTCATTTTGATGAACGATTGCATAATCGTGTTCCATTCATTGAAATGACTCATGTCAATATCATCATCTTTCCAGTATAGCTTATCCTGGATTTCAGGTATGGCAAAAAGAATACGGTCAAGGAAACCATTATTGCTTTTACTTCCTTTGAATGTATCGATAAGTATTTCCGGCTGAATTGTACCTATCACATTGGAAAACGGAGAGTCAATCATGATATTGTTTGTATTCATTTTGCGGTCGGAAATATACATGTACCCATTGAACAGTGATATGTAGAACTGTTCTTCCGAGCCTTTGTTGTAGCGTGTGAAATTATTGATCCATCCTTGCAGTTCATCCATGTAAAGGCAAATGCCGCGCGGATTCTCTGATATAGACTTTGCCATAGCTTCCTGTGTGTAATATCAGAAACCAGAAATCGGGTGCGTACAGGTTCCCTGGGAAACATGTCAAATCCCTGTTCCAGACGTTCCTTTTTACTCAAGCTCATTATTGATTCATACTTTCTGTGCTCTTCGTTATATATTTCCTTCTGCTCCTTATCAAATCTGAACAGAGGTTCGAAGGCCGTTTTCAGAGGATGGCTTTTGTTGGCACCCGGCCTTCCGACGAGAGCCATATATATGATACACTTTATATCCCATCCCGTTTTGAAATGAAGGATATGTGTATTGCCTATACAAGTGGAAATGGCTGTCATCATGCTGCACGCAGTGTAGTCGATAGGAAATGCCAGGTACTCATACATATTCAGAATGATGTTTCTTATCTTATTGGGGAAAACATCAATAGGAAATGAAGAATCGTTCATTTTGCCTATCATGCTGACAGCATCATTTATTATACCACTTGGAGTTATTCTACTTTCTCCCATACCTGTTAATCACGGTTTAATACCCTGAAAGACTCAATATGTGCTTCATCAGAGAGTTCATTAATACATTTCTTCTTGTGCATCTTCATCCATTCGAGAATCTCAGACCGGTAGAAATGGAGTGTATTACCCTGCTTAGAATGAGGAATACTGTTTTGACAAGTATACCGGTAAATGGTGCTCACGCTTTTCTTTATAAGAGAACTTACTTCCTCGATGGATATTTCATCATCTTCCACCGACATGTTGTTTTTAGAATTCTGAGCCTGTTCCTCCATCATTTTTATGAGGTGCTCTACAGCCTGCGGCAAGTTATCATGTGTAACTTTGCCAAAAACATTGTTTTCGTTTTTCATCATTTGTAAAAATTTGATTTCTCTGCAAAAGAATGGCAAATGATGGATAAAAAAGCATATCCTCATGAATTCCTCATGCGGTCCTCATGCTTTCCTCAAACTTTTAATAACTACAATGTAATATACTGTAATTCTGCGTATTTATGCTATGATTTATATGTGTCTGACTGACATAAAAAAAGATTCCCATAAAACTTTAAATACAGTTTTACAGGAACCTTCAGTTATAAGGATGGTATTTGTTTCTACTGGATTTCTTTCAGATATTCGCTGAAGAAATTGCTTTTTTTCATATTTATGGCCTCAATACGGGAATTGGTTGCCAGTCTTGTACTGTTCTTGAATAATACATTGGCAGTGCAGAAAGAAGCTGATATGAACTTCTGGCACCCATTGAAGAAATCGGTTTTCTTTAGGTCTGTTCTACAATAGTGGCACATTATATAGAGGTTATGAATGAAAGCTCCCAAGTCAGTCTTTGACATTCTGTAGATTTCAGAAATCGGGTATTGTATATCTTCTTCTATTGGCATGCCTGTAATTTGAGCAAAGGCATACTTTTTAAAATATTCAATCTCATAAGGCTTGAGACAATCGTCCAATTCCGTGCTGATATAATTATAAATAAAGGAAAACAGTTTGCATAATCTTGTAGATCTGTCATCGGCCGGATTATCATTGCCGTTATTCTCTATTGCATCCAGATAATACTGTAATGGCTTCTGGTCATTTACGAGAAGTTCTTCTATCTTTTCGATTTGCTGTTGATGGCGGTTTTCCAGTTCTTTAAGTCGTACCATCAGCTCTTCGGCTACACTTTCATTGTTTGCCTCATTTTTGTATTCTTCCAGCAGTTTTTTCTTGCACCGGTATAAATGTCCGTTTGTCTTGTTATATATCCTCAGATTGACGTAAGTAACGTGAGTTCGAAATAAGAATAAATATATTTCACTTATAATTAGAAACATAGCGATAAAAGTATTAAATTTAT
>OJNK01000441.1_pt1 | contig 29002 bp, 30 predicted proteins | sample 1597811 | NCBI WGS metagenome assembly OJNK01 (sample SAMN00265073, study PRJEB22529) | human gut metagenome
CTGACCGTAACGGCGACCTTTCTTCCCTTCTGACGGTTTTCCGTCTCGTAGTACCAATCGATAACCTTCTGACCGAGGCCCGGAATGCCCACGACGTCTTCATCGGTCTCGGTCGGCAGGCCGATCATGAAATAGAGCTTCACCTTCGACCAACCGTTGTTGAACGCGATCTGCACAGTGCGCTTGAGTTCTTCTTCCGTGACGTTTTTGTTGATGACGTCACGCATGCGCTGCGTGCCGGCTTCCGGCGCGAACGTCAGACCGCTTTTGCGCACGGACGCAATTTTATCGATGAGCTCCGTGGAGAAGTTATCGACGCGCAGGGACGGCAGAGAAACGCTGACGCGCTCGTCCTCCGACCACGTGTGCAGCGTGTCGAGCAGCTCGAAAAGTCGGCTGTAATCGCTGGTGCTGAGCGAGGAAAGGGAGATTTCATCGTAGCCAGTCGTTTCGCACAACCGCTTTGCCTGCCGGTTGATGGTCTCCACACTCTTTTCGCGGAACGGGCGATAGAGGAAGCCCGCCTGGCAGAAGCGGCAGCCGCGAATGCACCCGCGCAGCACTTCAACGACGGCGCGGTCGTGCACAATGTCGAGAAACGGCACAACGAAATTTTCCGGGAAATACATGTTGTCCACATCGTTGCAAACGCGCTTGCGGATGGTCTTCGGCACGCCGGCGTGCGGGATATAGGCTTTCACGGTGCCGTCTTCGTTGTATTCCACATCGTAAAGCGACGGCACGTACACGCCTTCAATCTGCGCCGCTTCCATTAAGAATTCCTGCTTCGTTTTGCCCTCTTTGCGGCACTTGCGGAACAGCTCAATGACCTCCAAATCCACCTCTTCGCCATCACCAAGGAACAGAATGTCAAAGAAATCTGCGATGGGCTCCGGGTTGCAGGCGCACGGGCCGCCGCCGACCACGATGTTTTTGAGTTCCGTGCGGTCGCGGCTCAAAAGCGGCACGCCGGAAAGCTTTAACATATTGAGGATGTTTGTGAAGCTCAGCTCATATTGCAGCGTAAAGCCGATGAAATCGAACTCGCTGACGGGGTCGCCGCTTTCTAAGCCGTAGAGCGGAATGTCGTTTTCGATCATCGCCTGCTCCATGTCAATCCACGGTGCAAACACGCGCTCGCACCAAATGTAATCGACGTTATTGAAGATCGAATACAGAATCTTGATGCCGAGGTGTGACATGCCGATCTCATACGTATCGGGAAAGCAGAACGCAAAGCGTACGTCCACATCCTCTTTATTTTTAATGACCGAATTCAGCTCGCCGCCGACGTAACGTCCCGGCTTCTGCACCTTCGGCAGGATCTTGTCCAGTTTTTTATTCAGCATAAAATTACCTTTCGTTTTGACCTTTGCATAACTTATCTATTTTATTATAACCGAACAGCGGGGGAATTTCAACACATGTTCCCCCGCTGTTTCAGAATTAAGTAAAATAAGATGTAAACCGCCAAAAACAAAAGCGTAAAGTTGTAGCCCGTAGAAATCAAAACCGAAAACCCGAGCGTGCCGAGGGTAAGCGCCAGAAGGACGGACGACACGGTTATTGTGCGCTCGGCCGTTTTTTCACTAAATGTGCCGCGCAGCAGACAGTAAAGCGCGGTGCCGCCGTCCAACGGTACGGCGGGCAGCACGTGGAACGCGAACAGCGTGAGCTGCACGGCAGGATAGGCGCGCGGCAGCGGCAAAAGCAGCAGGAAGCTAAGTAGATTTGCAAACGGCCCCGCAAGCGACACGACGGCGCGACGAAAATCGCCGACGCTTGCCGTCTCCCCTGCCATGTGAATGCCGAGTGCGCCGAACGTGACCGATTTGATCTGCATGCCGCACAGCTTTGCTGCCAGAATGTGCCCTGTCTCATGCACCGCCACCGCCAAAAGCGCGGGCAGCACATGCACACCGCCGTCTAATGTGAGCAGCACGGCCAGCACCGCAAAAAAGCCGAAGCGCAGCGTGAGTACCGTATTATGAATACGGAACGTCATCCTGCAAAATCGAAACAGAGCGATTCAGCTCCGCATCGTATATGGCACGCAGCTCGCCGTATAGCTCCGGCAGAAAGCCGCGCAGGAAAAACGCCGCAAGCAAAATAAGCACGCATACAAGCGTTTGGAACACGGTAAGGCAAAAGCCGCCGCTTATGGCTTTCTTTGCGGCGGCTCTGCCCTTCGGCACTTGCGCTTCTGTTTCGGCAGGTATCGGCTCGGACGGCTTTTCCTCGTCGTTTGGTGTGGGCGTTTCGTAAAACTGCATGGTTCCCTCCGCTACAAAATGATGCAGATAAGCCCGTTGCAGCCATCGTTGATGATGCGCTCAATGGTCTCTCGCACCTTGCCGCGCGCATCCTCCGGCATTCGGGCGAGCTTATTGTGCATGCCCTCGTTCACAAGCTCATGCAGCGATTTGCCGAAAATGTTGGAGCCCCAGATCTGCGACGGATTTTCCTCAAATTCTTTCAGCAAGTACAGCACAAGATCTTCGGACTGCTGCTCCGAGCCGACGATGGGCGTAACCTCCGTGCGGATGCATGTGCGCATCATATGGATGGACGGTGCGGCCGCTTTCAGGCGAATGCCGAACTTGCCGTTCTGCTTGATGATTTCCGGCTCCTCGAGCGTCAGCTCCTCCATATCGGGCATGACGATGCCGTAACCCGTCTGCATCACGTCGTCGTAGGCGCTTTGCAGCTTTGCGAATTTCTTTTTAATCTCGTTCATCTCGATGAGCTTTGTGAGCAGGGCGGTTTCGTCTGCGACCTCCATGCCGGTCTTTTCGCCGAGAATTTTGAAAAACAGCGACGGCATGGGGGTAAGCTCCAGCACGCACGCGCCGCTGCCGAGATCCATGCGCGCGCAGCGGACGGTTTTGAGGTCCTCGCATGCGGCGAGACTACCCGAGACCTGCTGCACCTCGCAGACTCTATGGATATCGCATGCGCCTTTCAGGGTATCGAAAATCTCTTTTTTGAGCCAGTGGTCATCGTCAAGGTCGATGATCCAGCCGGGAATGTCGAGTCGAATTTCCCGCACGGGGAACTGATATAAAAGTTTCCCCAAAATGCCCTGAATGTCCTGCTCCGTGATGTCCATGCAGTTCACGGGCAGAACGGGCACGTTATAACGCTCGGAAAGCTCGCTTGCAAGCGCACGGGCTTCGTTCGTATTCGGGTAAACGCAGTTTAAAAGCACAATGTACGGGCGGTTCGTGGACTTTAATTCTGCAATGACACGCGCTTCCGCTTCCTCGTATTCCTCGCGCGGTATGTCGCTGATGCTTCCGTCCGTCGTGATGACAAGCCCGATGGTCGAATGCTCCGTGATCACCTTCTGCGTACCGATCTCCGCCGCCATGTTGAACGGGATGGGGTCCTCAAACCACGGTGTGCGCACCATGCGCGGCTGCTCCTCTTCTATGTATCCGAGGGCGCTCGGCACGATGAAGCCCACGCAGTCGATGAGCCGCACCTTAAACTCCGCCGTATCATCCATTTTTACGGTGACGGCCTGTTCGGGGATAAACTTCGGCTCGGTCGTCATGATGGTTCGGCCCGAGGCGGACTGCGGCAGCTCGTCGACGGCACGGTCGCGCGCGGCCTCATCTTCGATGTTCGGAATGACCGTCGTATCCATAAATTTCTTGATGAAGGTCGATTTGCCCGTGCGCACTGGACCGACGACGCCGATGTAAATTTCGCCGTTCGTGCGCGACTGCATATCTTTATATACGCTGAATGCTTCCATAGCCATATCCTTTCCGCTGTCTTATTTTCGGCAGATGATCACGGGGCGGTCTTCGCTCAAAACGTCTTCCATACAGTCGTTATGCGTGCGGATGGCGCTGACGCGGGCGTGGTAGCGTTTTGCGATGTCCCAGACCTTTTCGCCGCTTGAAGCGTAATACACCGCCGCGCAGCAGGGCTCCGGCTCGGTGGTCTCATCGAGCTCCGCGCTTTCGAGTGACCGCGCGGCGTATACCACGCGCACCTGTTCTTCCATGCGCAGCTCTGCGGTGCACTCCACCGTGCTGCTATCCGTAATGACATACTGCACAGATGTGATCTCGCCGCGCACACTGCGGCGTCCGACGATTTCTGCGGTATGGACATCGGTGAAATCGAGCATACGCTCCGTGTAGGCAATCTGCTTCTCTTTCGTGCGGTATAAAAGGCACACGGTGAATTTGCCGCGCACGGCGGCGTTTTCTTTTTCGGTAAACGCCGTCAGCGTGAGACCCTCACACCAAATGTCGAGCACCTGCTCGAGGTCGTTTTCAGGAACGGGTACGTTCTCCTTCACGCGCACGCTGCGCGGCGGCAGCACCTCACAGCGCTCCAGCGAGAGATTCTTGTATTTCGCCGCCCACGCGCCCTTTATGGAATACGCGTCGCACACGGTGCGCACGGTACATGGCTTTGTAAACTGCACGCAGAATGTGGGCTTTAGGTAAAGATTCAGCACGGTATATTCGCCCACGCCGTCTTCACGCGGCTGTACGGTGCATTCGCCGCCAAGCACGGAGATTTGTATGGTACAGTCCTCCCCCGCGCCGGCGCACTCCACCGTCTGCGTAAACGGCAATATGCACGAAAAGCGCTCCGGCATGGCGGTATCGGAAAACGTGCGGTATAAGATTTCCACACACGCCTTTCCCGTGACGACCGCGCCGCCCGCCTGTGGCTGCACCGTATCGATCTGATACCGCACACTGCAGCGCAAAACGGTCTCAATAGGCGACTTGCCGTTTGGCAGCTCTGCGTTCTGCTCCAAAATAAACGCGTGCATCACGCAGCCCACGGCGCGGGTAACATCGTATTCTTCGCACTTTGTTTCCACACGGTCATCCGAAATGCAGTCTGCAATTTCAAGCTGCCGCACGGCGTAAGCGCGCACGGAAAGTCCCAAAGTAATGTGCAGATCGACCCTGCGGGCGTTCATGGCGCGGCAGGTCATGTGCTGCACGAACGGCTCCGCTTCCGCCGTCACGTTTTCCGCCTGTGCACGCAGCCGCACCGAACAGGTGAACTCTTTTTTCGTATCGAATCCGCGCACGCAACCGCCTTTTGCATCAAGATATAAAACATGCATGGAAGCGCAGCCGTCGATCGTAAGGCTGTCCCCTGCCGCCGAAACGGACGTGACCTCCGGTGTGACGATACACTTTAAAATCTTCTGGATATCCGCACAGTAATCCGGCAGGGTGTATTCCGTATCCACGGGACACTCCTGCACGCCGTCAAAAATCTGTTCAAAGCCATCATAGCGCTCTGTGTTTGTTTCCATCCGCATAAGCTCTGTAACCTTCCTTTCGCTGCCCTTTGTTTCGCTACATTGTATGAGCGGAAAGCGGACAATATGACCGCCCCTTTAAACGGAAAGTTCACAGTCTGTTCCTTGAAATTAAGGACCTTTCGTGGTATATTCGTGTAGAAGAAAGAAAAAACTGCCGGAGGTTTACTATGTCTCAGGTCACAAAGCGTGCGCTTGTCGCTTCGCTTAAAAATCAGTTGCTTAAAAAGCCGCTCGATAAAGTCACCATCAGCGATATTACAGATGACTGCGGCATCAGCCGCATGACGTTTTACTATCACTTTAAGGATATTTACGACCTCATTGAATGGGCATTTGAGGAAGAAGCCAGCCGCATTTTGGAGGGCAAAAAGGACTACGATACTTGGCAGCAAGGCTACCTGCGCATTTTTGAAGATTTGAACGCAAACAAGCCGTTTATCATGAATGTTTACCGTTCCATCAGCCGTGAAAAGGTGGAAAACTACCTGTACCGCATCACCTATGATCTTCTTATACACGTGATAAACGAAAAAGCCAAAGGCATGAACGTGCGCGACGAAGACAAGAAGTTCCTTGCAAATTTCTATAAATACGCCTTTGTGGGGCTTGTGTTGGACTGGATCAAGCACGACATGAAGGATGACCCAAATATAATCGTCGCCGATCTTTCCGTTGCAATACACGGCAGTGTCTCTGCCGCGCTGGAACGGTACAGAAACGCTTAAATTTGAAATCATACGGGCAGCGCTGTTTGAGAGTATGGCGCTGCCCTTTTTTATCAAACCGCCGTTCGTGATAAAAATTTATACGCATTTGCCGCCGCGTTTAAAAACTGAACACGGCGGCTTTTCTGTATATTGTTTCGCACAAAAAGACATGCTAAGATGTAGACACAAAAACAAAAGAAACACTTTAGGAGGTTTTTTATATGTATTATGCAAGCGGCAACTATGAAGCATTTGCAAGACCGAAGAAGCCGGAGGGCGTAGACCAAAAATCGGCGTATATCGTCGGCAGCGGTCTGGCAGCCCTTACAGCAGCGTGCTACCTGGTGCGCGACGGCCAGATGAAAGGCGAGCATGTGCACATCCTCGAAAAAGAGCAGCTCGCGGGCGGTGCATGCGACGGCTGGAAGTTTGAAAACGTCGGCTATGTGATGCGCGGCGGCCGTGAAATGGACAACCACTTTGAAGTCATGTGGGACCTGTTCCGTTCCATTCCGTCCATCGAGACCGAGGGCGTTTCCGTTTTGGACGAATACTATTGGCTTAACAAAGAAGACCCGAACTACTCCCTGTGCCGCGCGACCGTGAACCGCGGCGAGGACGCCCACACGGACGGTAAGTTTGATATTTCCGATAAGGGCGCTATGGAGATCATGAAGCTGTTCTTCACGCCGAACGAAGACTTGCAGAACAAGCGCATTACGGACGTATTCGACGACGAGGTGCTGAACTCCAACTTCTGGCTCTACTGGCGCACGATGTTCGCCTTTGAAAACTGGCACTCCGCGCTCGAGATGAAGCTGTACATTCAGCGCTTTATCCACCACATCGGCGGTCTGCCGGATTTCAAGGCACTGCGCTTTACAAAGTACAACCAGTATGAGTCCATGATCCTGCCGATGGTGAAGTACCTTGAAAGCTACGGCGTGCAGTTTCACTTCGGCGTGAAGGTCACAAACGTCGAGTTTGACTGTAACAAACAGCGCAAGCTTGCAACGCGCATCGACACGCTGCGCGACGGCAAGGAAGAGCACATCGACCTCACCGAAAACGACCTTGTGTTCATTACGAACGGCGGCTGCGTGGAGAATTCCTCTATCGGTGACCAGAACACGCCGGCTAAGTTCAATACCGAAATCCGAGAGAGCGGCGGCTGGGATATGTGGCGCAAAATTGCCGCGCAGGACCCCTCTTTCGGTCACCCGGATAAATTCTGCAGCAATCCTGAGCAGTCGAACTGGATGAGCGCCACCGTTGAGACGCTCGACGACCGCATCATTCCGTATATCAAGAACATCTGCAAGCGCGACCCGTTCACCGGCAAGGTCGTCACTGGCGGCATTGTTTCCGTAAAGGACTCCTCCTGGCTGTTGAGCTGGACCATCAACCGCCAGCCGCAGTTCAAAGCACAGCCGAAGGGTCACTGCCTTGTGTGGGTCTATGGCCTGTTCTCCGACAAGCCCGGCGATTACGTCAAAAAGCCGATGCGCGAGTGCACCGGCAAGGAGATCTGCATGGAATGGCTGTATCACATCGGTGTACCGGAGGATCAGATTGAAGAGCTTGCGGAGACGAGCGCCAACACCGTGCCGTGCATGATGCCGTATATCACCGCATTCTTCATGCCTCGCGCATACGGCGACCGCCCGGACGTTGTGCCTGCGGGCGCTGTGAACTTCGCGTTCCTCGGTCAGTTCGCCGAAACGAAGCGCGACACCATTTTCACGACGGAGTACTCCATGCGTACCGGCATGGAGGCCGTATATACGCTGCTGAACGTAGACCGTGGCGTGCCGGAGGTCTGGGGCAGCGTATACGATTTACGCGCACTACTTGATGCCACCGTTAAACTCCGCGACGGCAAGAAAGTGACCGATATGGACCTCGGTCTCATCGAGCGCCTTGTTCTGAAAGAAGCGCTGAAGAAAATTGAGCATACGGACATTGAAAAGCTGCTCAAGGAATATAACGTGATCTAAGCTTTCCTAAATTCAATCATAACGTAATACGCAAAAGGCTCACTGTTCCCCGCAGTGAGCCTTTTGGTTATGTGCAGTTTTATGTTATGTCTCTTGCGGCAGCTTTCTGATGCCAAACATATGCCGCAGCATGAAGCCGATGAACCCTTTGCCGTTGACGATGACGACCTTCATAAAATACCGTTCCTTTCCGAGATCATAATGTGCGCAGCACCGCTACGCCGAGTGCGACAAGAATCACGGCGGCGATGAACAGCACGAGCCCCTCCGGGGAGATCTGTGCAAGCACCATGCCGAGCCCGAATGAAACGACGCACAGTGCGCGCAGTTTCCGGTCCCGAAAGCATGGGTTATTGCAGCATTTCGGCATTCGCATAGAAAAGCACCTCCGTTTACCGAAGCTCCCTTACGGGGTCATTCCAGTATATACGGAGGTGCATCATTTGGTTACGGATTATTTTTCGGTATCTTTTTTGTCTTCCGTTTCGGGCAGGCGGCTTTGAATCTCGCTTTGCGGCGGTTCTGCCGGCATATCCTTCGGCGTGTAGACAATGACGAGCGCACAGCCGATGTTCACGCGAATTTCCGCACGGTCGGAGATGATGCAGTTGCTCACGCCCATTAAAGACGAACCCGCAGTGAGGTCTTTTTTCTCCAGCGGATACTGAAGGCCCTCATACGTCAGGTTGCAGGAAGAGCCGTCAAACGGGAACACGGAGACCGTGGCGCCTTTCAGCTTCGTCAGCACAATACGCCCGCAGCGCACAACGAACACCTTGGTGTCTTCCGTACACAGCACCGCGCTGCCGCCGTGCTTGGAGATATACAAAAGCACATCGAGGTTCGCCACGGAGTGATCGAAACGATCGCCGCCGAGGCCGCCGATAAGCACAAATGTCTTGTAGCCGAGCTTCTGCCCCACCATGACGGCGCCCATCATATCGGTAACGTCCTTTTCAACGGGGAGCTTAATGGTGCGGATCGTCTCCGGCGGGCGCTTTGCGGCGGAGTCAAAATCGCCGATGACAAGGTCGGGGCGAACGCCGTACTGCACAGCGGTGTCGTAGCCCGCATCCGCACAGATGACGTAGTGCTCTTTCGGATCGAATTCTTCAAAAACGGCGCCGGACGCCAGCGGAGCCGCGCCGATGATCATACATTTTTTGTCTTTGATAACTGCCATTCCTTTATGTCCTTCACTTCGTTATACATTGCAATGTAACTGTCTATGCGGGAGCGGGAAATTTTCCCCTCTTCCACAGCCTTCAATACCGCGCAGCCTTTTTCGCAGGTATGCGAGCAAGAGGTAAATTTGCATTCGCCGAGGTACGGCGCAAACTCCCTGAATCCCTCCGGCAGCTCTTCCTTGCGGAACAGCTCGTAACGCTCGATATCCATGGTGGAAAAGCCGGGCGTATCGGCCACATAGCCGCCCTCCACGGGGTACAGCTCCACGTGACGCGTGGTGTGGCGGCCGCGGCCGAGCTTTTTGCTGGTCTCACCCGTTGCAAGCTCCAGCTCCGGCACAAGCAGGTTCAAAAGCGTGGATTTGCCCACGCCGGAGTTACCCGTAAATGCGGAGATGCAGCCCGTAAGCTCCGGGCGCAGGTCGTCCACGCCCACGCCGTCCGCCGCCGAGACGAAGTAGCACCGAATGCCGATGCTGCCGTAAATGTCTTTCAGCTCCGTCGTATCGCTTAGGTCGGTCTTTGTGAACACGAGCACAGGCTCGATGCCCTTTAGCTCCGCCGCGGCGATGGTTTTATCGATGATGAGGGTGCTGGGCTGTGGGTCGCAGACGGAAGACACGACAAACAGCTTATCGAGGTTTGCAAGCGGCGGGCGCACGAGAAAGTTTTTGCGCGGCAAAATCTCCTGCACGTAACCCTCATCGTTCGCGTCCACTTCAATGCGGACGCGGTCGCCGGCATACGGCGAAATTTTATCCTTGCGGAACTTGCCTCTTGCGCGGCAGGCATGCAGTACATCGCCGCACTGCACATAATAAAAACCGCCGATGCCCTTGATGACCAGCCCTTCTTTCATTTCGCCCATATTAATCTTCGTGCGCCGTGACCGAGCCGTCGGATTCACTCATGTCGCCGCCGTTGTCCGGCGTCGGGGTCGGTTCCGGCTCCGGCGTTGCATACGACTGCTGCGAGGTCACGTTAATGCTCTGCGTGGTGTAATCAATCTCCGCCGTGATATACTGCTGGTCGTTCAGCGTGATGACGAGGTTCGCGCGGCCTTTGCCCGTGAACGTCATGTTGGAGTACGGAGAAGTCGAGGGGTTCACCGTGCGTGTCTCAACGAGTGTACCGTCCACGTAGATCTTCATCGTAAGATCATCCGATACGCCGCCGGGCAACGGAATATCGTAATAGACATCTTTCTGTGCGCCCTTGCCGGAGCTGACCGTTACGGTGACGACCGAGCCCTTCTTCGCCTTTTCGCCCTCGTCCGGGGAAACGGAAAGCACGGTGTTTTCGTCCTTGTCGCTCTCGTCGTCGTATTCCGCCGTGACCACAAAACCCGCGGCCTCCAGCTCCTCTTTCGCGGCGCTGTACTGGTAGCCGACGATGTTCGGGATCACGGCGCTTTCCTTAGACGGGCCGGAGCTGACGTAGATTGTGACCGTGGTGCCGGTAGAAACGGTAGAGCCTGCCGCCGGGTCGGTCTTGACGACGTAACCGACTGCGGTGTCGTCATCGGCGACTGCCTGAATCTTCGGGGAAAGATTCAGTGCCTTCAGCGCGTCATACGCATCCTGCTGCTTATAACCCTTCACGTCTTCCACAACGACCTGCTCGGCCTCGCCGTTAACGGTGAGCGAAACGGTCTTGCCCTTTTTCACGGTCATGCCGGCCGCCGGGGTCTGGCGCAGCACCTCGCCCGGCTGCTTGCTGGGCACATTGCCGTAGGTGATTTCAAACGTGAGGTCCGCATATTCACTGTTTCCCTCTATATCGGAAGCATAAATCTTCCCGACAAAGTTCGGCAGGACGATTTCATCGGAGGTCGTGCTGGACGTTGAAAATCCCGGTAAGAAGCTCAAAAATCCAGAACCGGAATTTGCTCTTTTCCCTTTTACAAGATAACCAATGCCCACAATAACAGCTACGAATACAACCGCAGCCACAATTCCCAAAATAATTTTAGATGCACGATTACTGTTTTGTGAACGCACATATTCTTCTTCGTACTCGTAGTTGTCGTTATACTTCTGCGGCGCTGCGTTCTGCTGCACGTTGCCGTAAATATCCGCAGAGGTACCCGCATACGCGCGGTCTACCTGTTCGCCGTAGTGGAACACAATTTCCGGGTTGCGGCGGAAGCGCTCCACGTCCTCCAGCATATCCGCTGCCGAGGGGAAGCGCTGCGCCGGGTTTTTCTCCATGGCGTGCATCGTAATCTCTTCGAGGCCCTTCGGAATGGACGGGTTGATGCGCGAGGGCGGTGTGGGCTCTGCCTGCATCTGCATGATGGCGACGGAGACCGCGTTATCCGCAACGAACGGCAGCTGACCCGTGAGCATTTCATACAGCATGACGCCCACGGAATAAATATCGGCCTTATCGTTGATATAACCGCCGCGCGCCTGCTCCGGCGCGATATAGTGCACAGAGCCGATGGCCTTGTCAGTCATGGTCTGCGTTTCTGCCTGCGAAAAGCGTGCGATGCCGAAATCCGTCACCTTAATGGTGCCGTCCTCGAGCAGCATGATGTTCTGCGGCTTGATGTCTCTGTGAATGATGCCCTTTTCGTGGGCGTGCTGCAAAGCGCGGAGGATCTGCACCGTAAAGTACAGCGCCTCTCTCCATTTGATCTCGCCCTGCTGCTCAATATACTGCTTCAAAGTGATGCCATCGATATACTCCATGACGATGTACTGAATGCGGTCACCAAAGCTGACATCATAGACCTTGACAATATTCGGGTGCGAAAGCACCGCAATGGCTTTCGATTCATTGCGGAAACGGCGCAAAAAATCGCTGTTGCCCGCAAGCTCTTCCTTTAAAATTTTAATGGCAACCCAACGCTTTTCAATGTTGTCATACGCCTTGTACACATACGCCATACCGCCTACGCCGAGAAGCTCGTGGATCTCATAGCGGCCGTCTAAACGTTTACCAATATATTTATCCATTCTTTTTCATCCTTTCTCAGCGGTTCTCGATCACCGCGACGGTCACATTATCGCTGCCGCCCTTGCTGTTTGCATAGCGGATCAGCTCATCGGCGAGCTCTTCTCCCTGATAGTTGCTGATGAAAAGCAGCAGCGTGTCGCGCTCTAAGTAATTGCTCAGGCCGTCTGTGCAGGAAAGCGCCAGATCGCCGGGCTCGAATTTATAGCAGCCGTAATCGCACTCCACCTCGGGGTGCACGCCCACAACGCGCGTGATGAGGTTGCGCTGCGGGTGCACGCGCGCCTCGTCCTCCGTGATGGCGCCGCTTTCCACAAGCTGCTGCACAAAGGAATGGTCGGTCGTAACCTGTTTTACGCCAAGCGCCGTCTTTAAGTAGCAGCGGCTGTCGCCTGCGTGGGCAATGTGCAGCACGCCGCCCGCCGCAATGCTGACGACAACCGTGGTGCCCATACCGTTTAAGGCCGGGTCTTCCTGCGCGCGGTGCAGCACCGCCGCGTTCGCGTCATTGATTGCATGCAGCATTATGTCGCGCACTGCGTCTTCTTCCATATCCGGCGTGTAGTTTTCCGTGATCGCTTTGCAGATGGCGTCGCAGGCAACACTGCTTGCAATGTTACCGCCGTTTACGCCGCCCATGCCGTCGCAAACCACGGTCCACGCGCTGCCGTCCGAAAAAGTGCCACAGCGGCAGATGTCCTGGTTAGAGCTGCGCACCTGTCCGATATCCGTTTTGCATACCGCGTACATTAGACTGTACCTCCCTGTTCATTGCGTCGACGGAGCTGTCCGCAGGACGCTTCTATATCCGATCCGAGCGTGCGCCGGACGGTGGCGGTGATGCCTCGTTTTTCGAGGATCGCCGTGAATTTTCTGAGTCTCTCCTCCCCGCTTTTGCGGTAGCCCGTACCGGTGACGTCATTTACCGGAATGAGGTTCACGTGGGCGATGATGCCACGCAAGCGGGATGCAAGCTCGTTTGCGCAGGCATCGCTGTCGTTCACACCGCTGATCATAGCGTATTCAAAGGAGATGCGACGGACCGTTATGTCGGAATAATAGCGGCAGGCTTTTAAGAGCTGCTCCACGTTCCACTTGCGGTTGACCGGCATGGTGCGGCTTCTGATCTCGTCGTTCGGCGCATGCAGCGAAACGGAAAGCGTCAGCTGCAACTTGCGGTCGGCAAGGTCGTAAATTTTTTCGACAAGCCCGCAAGTTGAAAGCGAAATATGCCGCATACCTATATTAAGCCCGTTTTCTGACGAAACAAGCTCCAAAAATCTTAAAACATTCTTATAATTGTCGAGCGGCTCGCCCATGCCCATCAAAACGACATTCGAGATGCGCTCGCCGATGTCCTTCTGCGCCGTTTGGATTTCCGAAATCATCTCACTCGGCAAAAGATCGCGCGAAAAGCCGCTTTTGCCCGTGGCACAGAACGTGCAGCCCATTTTGCAGCCCACCTGTGTGGAAATACAAATGGAGTAGCCGTGTTTATATTTCATGAGGACGGATTCAATCATCTCACCGTCGTTCAAGCGGAAAAGATACTTTTTGGTGCCGTCTATTTTGGAAACGCGCCGAATGGCGATCTCCGTATTTCGTATTTCAAAGCTTTCTTTTAAAGCAACGCGCAGGTCTTTGGAAAGGTCCGTCATCTCGTCAAACGAAGTCGCGCCGCGCTGATGCAGCCAGCGGTATACCTGCGCTGCGCGGAATTTTTGCAAGCCGCGCAAGGCAAAGTCCTCCTGCAGCTCCGAAAGCAGCATGGATTTTATATCGGTCAACGCTTCGTCTCCTTCCCTGTTTCTGTTTTTCTGCGCATGGCAGCGGCGAAAAAGCCGTCTCCGCCGTGGTCCATGGGCATCATGGTGCGCATGAATTTCGGTTCGTTCACCGTGTGGGATATGCCCTCCGTTTCGGGCAGATCATACGGTTCAAACTCCGGATGGCACTTTAAAAATTCGGTCACCACCGCGCCGTTTTCCGCATTGCGCAACGTGCACGTGGAATAAAACAGTATACCGCCCGGACGTACAAGCTGTGCGGAATGCTCCAAAATTTTGAGCTGCAACGCAGGCAACTCTTTAAAGCTCTCCTGCTTTTTGTAGCGGATTTCCGGCTTGCGTCGAATAACCCCGAGTCCGGAGCACGGCACATCGCACAGCACGCGGTCGTACTGCTTTTCACACACCCCGGTCGCGGCATCGCGCACGGCGGCGTGAATGATGCTCAAGCCTAATCTCTCCGCGCCTTTTTTGATGAGGTTCACGCGGCCTTTGTATAAATCGAACGCATCGAGCACGCCTGTGTTTTCCATGTATTCCGCAAGCGTGAAGCTCTTGCCGCCCGGCGCTGCACAGACATCCGCAAGCCGCTCTCCGGGTTGCGGTGAAACAAACGCACACAAAAGCTGCGAAGAAAGATCCTGCACATGGAATTTGCCTTCCGCAAAGCCCGGCAAACCGGTAACATCGCCCGTGCCGTGCACGCAAAGGGCGTTTTGGAGCACCACTTTTTCCGCGGTGTTTTCCGGCAGCGATCGTATCAAATCGTCCACCGTGGTCTTTAGCGGATTTATGCGGATATACGTTTCCGCCCGCTCGGACATAGCCTTTAACAAATCTATGCAAACGGTCTCGCCGTAATCCTTTTTAAAGCTCTCGATGATCGGCTGCGGAATGTTATAGCGAACGCTGAGGTCATCTTCGGAAATGATTACCTCATGCCAACCGCGCGCAAAGCTGCGCAGCACACCGTTCACGAAGTTTTTATACTGCCCGCGCCGATATTCTGCCGCGCACAAAACGGCTTCGTTCACGGCGGCGGAATCCGGCACGCGGTCAAGGTACATCATTTGGTACACGGCGATACGCAAGATGTTGAGCACCGTGCCGTCCAGCTTCTGCTTCGGTTTTGCGAGGAACTTGCGAATATAAAAATCGAGCGTCAGACGCTTTTCCAAAACGCCATAGAAAATGGTGGAGGCCAGCGCCGCGTCGCGCGGAGAAAGCTTCGCCGCGCGAATGGCTTTATCGATGACGATGTTCGAGTAGCCCTCGTTTTCCGTCACCTCGGAAAGCGCCGTAAGCGCCGTTTTTCGGGAAGAAGTCGCCATATTACTGAACCTTCGCCTTTGCTTCTATCGCGTGACCGCGCAGATAATCGCTGCCGCGCATACGCTTGCCGTTTTCCGGCTGAATTTCAATGAGCTGCACGGCATTTTCGCCGCAGCAAACAGCCATTTCGCCGCCGATCACCGCAATTTCGCCCGGTTCGCCTTTGCCGACAACGACTTTCGTCCTGTGCAGCTTCATGCGCTTGCCCTCTAGCGTGAAAAACGCGGACGGCCACGGGTTCAAACCGCGCACAAGGTCGTGCACGCGCTCGGCGGGCTGTGTCCAGTCGATTGCGCCCATCTCCTTACGGATCATCGGCGCGTGGATTGCTTCCGCATCGTTCTGCGGCTGCGGGGTGATGGTGTCGAGCTTATCAATGGTATCGACGAGCAGCTCAGCACCGAGCACCATCAGGCGGTCGAAAAGCTCGCCTGCAGTCTCGTCTTCACCAATAGGCGTTTCCGCTTTCGCCAGCATGTCGCCGGTGTCTATGCCATCTGCCATCTGCATGATGGTTACACCGGTGATTTTATCGCCGTTCAGCACCGCCCACTGGATCGGCGCGGCGCCGCGGTACTTCGGCAGCAAAGAGCCGTGCACGTTGATGCACCCGCGCGGCGGGATGTTCAGCACACGCGGCGGCAGAATCTTTCCATACGCCGCAACAACGATGAGCTCCGGCGCAAGCGCCTTCAAATACGCTATTTCGTCTTCATTATTTTTAAATGTCGTCGGCTGACGCACTTCAATGTTGTGTGCCATTGCCGTTTCTTTTACGGGCGGCGGCAGCAGCTTGTGCCCCCTGCCCTTCGGCTTATCCGGCTGGGTATAGACCGCTAAAATCTCATGGCCGCGCTCCAGAAGCGCGTTGAGGCTCGGTACGGCAAAATCCGGTGTGCCCATGAATACGATGCGCATGGAAATTCCTCCTTTTTCTCTAAATTCTGCCTTAGCTTTCCAGCTCGTCCGGCTCCAGCATGCGGCTGGCGCGCGTGACAAAGCATACGCCGTTCAGGTGGTCAATTTCATGGCAGAACGCGCGGGCCAGCAGCTCTGTGCCGCTGATTTCAAACGTTTTGCCGTTTCTGTCCTGTGCGCGGACGGTGACGTTCATCGGGCGCTTGACCATGCCAAACTCACCCGGGAACGAGAGGCAGCCCTCTGCGCCGTCCTGCTCGCCGGAGGTTCTGATGATTTCCGGGTTGATAAGCTCAATGCGGCCCTCGCCGACATCGATAACGACGATGCGGCGCAGCAAGCCGACCTGCGGTGCAGCAAGGCCGACGCCGTTTGCGTCCTCCATCGTCTCGTACATATCGTCAAGCAGCGTACAAAGCTTCTCGTCGAATTTTTCGACCGGGCGGCACATTTTGGTCAGCACGTCGTCGCCCTTTTTCACAATATTTCTAAGCGCCATTTGCGGCACTCCTTTCCTGTGAATTCAAATTTCTGTTACAAAATCGCATCGGGGTTCGGGTCTGCATACGCGGTGACGCTCAAAAAACGCTTATCGCTTGAAAACGCGCTCAAAAGCATCGCAATGGCATCCCGAAACGCCTTGGAATTCTTGTATTTCATGATAATCTTATATCTGTATTTGCCGCCCATACGTGACACGGATGCCGCAGAGGCGCGTAATAAACGCAGCGGCAAGTTGGGATAGTCCCGGCGGAACGTCTCTGCAAGCAGCACGGAGAAATGCTCCGCTGCCGCACGCACGGTGTCTTCCTTTTCGCCCACAAAGCCGATTTGCAAAAGATCCGCAAACGGCGGATACAGCATGGCCCTTCTGAAACGAATTTCCGTTTCAAAAAAGCTTTCGTAATCCTGCGCGGCGGCAAGGTGCAGGTACGGGTTTTCCGGCACATGCGTTTGAATGAGCGCCGTGCCGCGGTAGCGCCCGCGCCCCGCACGCCCCACAACCTGTGTAAGCAAGTCGAATGTGCGCTCGTTGCTGCGGTAATCATCGCTGTATAAGGACTGATCTGCCGAAAGTACGCCGACAAGCGTGACGTTCTCGAAATCAAGCCCCTTTGCAACCATCTGCGTGCCGATCATGATGTCATACTCGCCGTTTGCAAATGCGTTGAGCTTCTTTTCAAGTGCGTATTTGTTCGCGGTGGTATCGGTATCCACGCGCAGGATGCGCGCCTCCGGGAACGCCTCCCGCAGCTGATCCTCCGCCTTCTGTGTGCCGCCGCCGGAAAAGGTCAGCTCACCGCCGCACGCTTTACAGCGCACGTAAGCAGGTTCGGAATGGCCGCAGTAGTGGCACATCAGGCGGTTATTCGCCGCGTGGTATGTCATGGAAATGGAGCAGTTCGGGCACGCTGCGACCGTTTTGCAGTCCTTGCACACGGCATACGTGTGGTAGCCGCGGCGGTTGAGCAGCAAAATGGACTGCCTGCCCGCGCGGATATTTTCGGAGACCGCACGCGCCAGCGCCATGCTGATCATCGGCTTGCCGCGGTAGAGATCTTCGTTGTTCATATCGACAAGCTGCACCGTAGGCACAACGGCATCGCCGTAGCGGTGGTGCAGCGCGTGGTAGCGGTACTTGCCGCTTTGCGCCACGTAGTAGGACTCAACAGACGGCGTAGCGGAGCATAAAAGGCAGTAAGCGCGGTTATAATTTACGCGAAACTTCGCGATGTCCCGTGCGTGGTAGCGCGGCGTGCTCTCCGATTTATACGTACTCTCCTGCTCCTCGTCCATGACGATGAGCCCGAGATTCTGCACAGGCGCGAACACGGCAGAACGCGTGCCGACGACAATTTTCGCCCTGCCGGTGCGCACGCGCTTCCACTCATCCATGCGCTCGCCAACGGAAAGCCCGCTGTGGAAAACCGCAACGGTATCGCCGAACGCCGCCGTAAACACGGCAAGCGTCTGCGGGGTAAGAGAAATCTCCGGCACCGTGACGATGACACCCTTGCCAACCGTAAGCACATGGCGAATGACATGCAGGAACACGGCGGTTTTACCGGAGCCCGTCACACCGTAGAGCAGACCGACCATCGGTTCTGCCGCATCGCATTCGCGCAGAATGTCATTTGCCACATTCATCTGCTCTGCCGAAAGCGTCTGCGGCAGCCTGATGTCTGCCATTTCCTGCTTTGGGCGTCGGAAGCGCTCGACTTCAAAAATCTCCGCTGCGCCCTTATCGGCAAGCGTGCGGATGATACCCACACTCACGCCGGTATAGTAGCTCAGCTCGCGCACGGTTACAGTGCCGATGGCGCACAGCGTATCGAACGCGCTTTGCTGCTTCGGAGTCAGCTTGCCGGAAAAATCCGGCACGGCACAGACCATGCGCGTAGTGGCATCCGCCGCATTGCGGGACGCCGCGTTTTCGCGTATGACCGTGCCGTTTTCGAGCAGCGAAAGCAGATCGCTGCTTTTTTCGTCTATGCCGAGCCTTTCGGTGAGTTCTGCGCCGGTAAGTCCGTTTTTTGCCGCCGTCAGCGCCACGATAATCTGCCACGCGGTATCCGTGAACGCTTCGCGGTCATAGTTTTTGAACGCGGCATTCATGCGATAGCGGTTTACGAGCTTATAGCCGATGCCGGCGGGAATCATGACCTTTACGGCATCGTACAGTGTGCAGAAGCAGCGGCTTTTCATCCATGGGATGAGCGCCAGCATTTCGTCATCCAAAAGCGGCTCTTTGTCCAAAACAGACGCGATGGCTTTCAGCTTTTGCCCTGCGCCGCTTTCATACGACGTAGAGAGCACCATGGCAACGCGCGTGCGGTTGCCTGCGCCGAACGGCACAGTAACGCGTACACCCGGACGTACCGCCGCTTCCAATGCCTGCGGCACACTATACGTAAACGGCTTATCAAACCGATATGTGGTATTCTCCAAGGCCAACTGCGCCAGCAAAGCAAAAACTCCCTTTACGGTAAATTAGCCGTCAATCTCGTCCGGCTCGATGATCTTATACTTCTCATCGACGAAGTCCTGCACGGCCAGATCAACCGGCTTTTCAACGATGATTTCATTGTTGTCTTCCGCTTCCTGTGTAATTTCTCTTGCGCGCTTTGCAACGGCAATAACAACGGAATAATAGCTCTTGTGCGGGGTTTTAATGATGTTACAGGACGGTTTAAGCATGGTTCAGGATCCTTTCTGCTATATCTTTTTCGCGGGAAACACGCAGCTTCTCCGCAGCTAAAATGGCTTCTATATCAAGCACGGCCTGTTCGACCGTGTCGTTGATGACGGCGTAATCGTAATCTTTTACGCAACGGATTTCGTCTGCCGCGGCAGCGAGGCGCTTCTCTATAACTTCTTCTGTTTCGGTGCCTCTGCCGCGCAGACGCTTTTCAAGCACCTTTAAGGACGGCGGCAGGATGAAAAGGCTCACGCAGTCCGGCGCGACTTTTTTAATCTGTCTGCCGCCCTGCACCTCAATCTCAAGCACGACATCGCGCCCTTCCTCAAGCCACTTTTCAACCGGCGCTTTCGGCGTGCCGTAGAAGTTGTCGCAATATTCTGCATATTCGAGCATCGCATGGTTTTCGATGTTCGTTTTGAACTCGTCTTTTGTGATGAAGTAATAGTGCACGCCGTGTTCCTCCCCCGGGCGCGGGGCGCGCGTGGTGGCGGAAACGGACATTTTAAGATTCTCATTGCGGCGGAACAATTCTTTTAAAATGGTCCCCTTGCCGCCGCCGGAGGGCGATGAAACGACAACAAGCAGTCCTCTTTTTTTCATCGGAAACATTCCTTTCTTTTCCGTTATTTATACATTCGGGGCTTCCGCTTCAACGGGGTCTTCTGCTTTTTCGCCGGTGTTAAAGCGGTTTGCAACAGTCTCCAGCTGCAAAGCGGAAAGCACCACATGGTCACTGTCCATGATGATGACGGTGCGCGTTTTTCTGCCGCACGTGGCATCGATCAAGGCGCCGCGTTCCCTTGAATCCTGCACGATGCGCTTAATCGGCGCGGATTCCGGGCTGACAATGGCGATCATGCGCTCTGCGGAAATCATGTTGCCAAAGCCGATGTTCACAAGCTGCATAATAAACGCTCCTTACTCGATGTTCTGGATCTGCTCGCGGATCTTTTCAATCTCGGCCTTGATATCCACCACCATGTAGGCGATCTTGGAATCGCTGGCCTTCGAGCCGATCGTATTCGCTTCGCGGTTCATTTCCTGTACAAGAAAATCCATTTTTCGACCGGAGGGCTCTTCGGCGCTCAAGAACGCCTTAAGCTGGTCGAAATGGCTGCGCAGACGCACGGTTTCTTCCGCCACGGCGACCTTATCCGCAAAAATGGCGGCTTCGGTCAAAATGCGCTGCTCGTCGATCGTGGTGTCGTTCAGTACCTCGCGCAGCTTTGCTTCCAGACGTTCGCGGTATTCCGTGACGGTCTCCGGGGAGCGCTCTTCAATCTGCCCGACGATGTTTAAAATCGTCTCTGCACGCGACATGACGTCCTCGTAAAGACGCTGTCCCTCCGTCTCGCGCATTTGAATAAACGCGTCCACCGCTTTTTCAGCAACCTGCTTCACGTCTGCCCAAATGGCTTCCTCATCCTCCGGCGCCTTGTGCACGGAAAAAATATCGGGGTAGCGCGAAAGAGAATTGACGGTAACGGTGTCCGGCAGATGGTAGCGCTCGGAAAGCTCGCGGAACGCCGCAATATAACCCGCGGCAAGCGAGTGGTTCACACTGACGACGACATCCGTGTCCTCCAGTGTCTCAATGCTCAAATAAAAATCGATCTTGCCGCGTGCCACACGGCTCTGCACGTAGGTTTTCAGCTTATCCTCAAGGAATCCGTAGCCGCGCGTCACACGGGGAGAAAACTCAAAATACTTGTGATTGACCGATTTCAGCTCCGCCGTAATGTGTCTGCCGTTGACGGTTTCTTCGCAGCGGCCGTACCCGGTCATGCTTTTCAGCATAGGATCATCTCTTTTCTAAAATTCTGTCTATGTTTTTCGGGATATTTTGTGTTCCTCACAGAGGACATAGTACCCGACTTTAATTCTATCAAGATATTTTACCATTTTAAGCCGGAAAATGCAACCTATCGCGGGCGAAAATCGGAATTTTCGGAAAAAACAAAACACCGCAGGCAGCAGCCCGCGGCAATTTTGAGGCAATACCGCATAAAGAGGTTTCGCTTTGCGGCATTTTGGGGTTTATTCGTAATGCACGATGAGGCTCATCGGCGCTTCGGCGCGATCTTCCGCAACCGTAAACCCGCGCTGCTTGAAGAAATCAAAAAAATCCGGGAATGCGGTGCGGAGGTGATTCATACCGTTCGTCTCGCCAAACGACGCGGCGGAGCGCATAAGTGTATCGAGCACAAAAGTCGTCATGGGGTCGGGCTTTGCTTTTGTGAAATCGGCCTGCCCGGAGACGGAAAAGCCGTAGAACACAAGCGTATCGTCTTCAAGCGCGACGACGACATAGCCGAGCGTTTCTTCGCCATCCGTCATCACAAGCACACGGCCGTTATCGGGTGCGCCCTCTGTTTTTGCCAGCAGGGCGGCTTCTTCTGTTTTTTCCGCCATTGGTACGATTTGCAGCATTTTGTTTTTCCTCCTCGCGCTGTGTGTTCTGCGCGTTTCCTTTTTTCTGTGCGGCGGCGCGTAATCTGCGCACTTCGTCCGGGGTCAGGTCACGGAAGCGCCCCTGCGGCAGCATGCCGAGCTTCACCGCGCCGATGGCCGTGCGCTTCAGTCTGGCCACTTCAAGGCCCACTGCTTCACACATGTTGCGGATCTGGCGGTTGCGGCCCTCATGCAGCACGAATTCCAGCACCACGCGGCCGGGCTGCTGCTCCAAAACACGCACGGAAGCCGGGGCGGTCATTCTGCCGTCGATTTCCACACCGACTGCAAGACGCGTCAGCTGTTCTTCCGTTACGCCGGGGCGCACCGTAACACGGTACACCTTCGGCACATGTGTAGACGGGTGCGCGATGAGATTTGCAAAATCGCCGTCGTTCGTCATGAGCAGCAAGCCCTCGGAGTCTTTATCGAGGCGGCCGATGGGGAATACTCTCACAGGCAGCTCCTCCACAAGCTCGCTGACGCACTTTCTGCCGCGGTCGTCGGACATGGAGGTCAAATAGCCGCGCGGCTTATGCACCATTATGTACACCTTTTCGTCCACGGTCTGCACGCGCTGACCGTCTACGGTAACCTTGTCTTTCTTCACGTCCACCTTGTCGCCGATCTGCGCGCGGACGCCGTTGACCGCAACGCGCCCCGCCGCGATCATCTCCTCTGCCTTGCGGCGCGAAGCGATGCCGCACTCCGCAAGCATCTTTTGCAGTCTTGTATCTTTAGCCATAGTTCAAAACCTTTCTCTGTATCTCTCAATTTATAAATCTTGTGCTTCTCAAAAAGCGGGCGAACCACTTTTGAAGCCATGTGCGTTCGTCCTTTTGCAAAGCACAATCTTCGCTTGAAACAAGCGGTGTTTCCTTTAGAACCTTGCCGTTCACGCTGTATCGCACGCAGCCGATTACGTCGCCTTTTTCTACCGGCGCATACACAAATTGCGGCAGAATGCACCCCGCCGTGACCGTCACATCTTTCGGCAAAACGGCGCTTTCCTGCGTTTGGAGCGTGAGACTTATGCACTCTTTTTCACCACCGACAACGGGAAGTGAAATCAACTGAAAACCCGCCGTATATGTTCGCTCTGCAAGCTGTGCAAAGCCGTAATCGTACAAATTCATGTGGTCGTTCCAGTCGTCCGGGGCATTTAATGTCACACAAATGAGCCGTGCGCCGTCCCGCTCTGCGGAAGACACAAGGCAGCGCCCGGCCTTTTTCGTAAAGCCCGTTTTGATGCCCGTGCAGTCCGGGTACAGCTTTAGTAAACGATTGTGATTTTCATACCGCACGGTTTTTTCGGGCGAAATAAACGGCACGGAAAGCGTCGTCCGCCTCACCGCCGCGGCAAACTCTTCATTTTGCATCGCTTCTGCGGCAAGCAGCGCCATGTCATACGCCGTGGAGCCGTGCCCCTCGGCATCGAGCCCCGAGGGCGTGACGAAATGCGTCTGCATCATATGAAGCTCTGCGGCGCGCGCGTTCATTTTCTCGGAAAATGCTTCCGCCGAATCGGACAGATACAGCGCTATCGCATTCGCACCATCGTTGCCGGAGGCCATCATCATGCCGCGGGCGATGTCGCCGAGTGCAAGCACCTCCCCGGCGCGCAGCCCCATCGAGGAGCCCTCCACGCTTATCATTTCCGGCGTGATCGTCACGGGATCACCCCTATGCTCACTTTCAAATGCCAACAGCGCCGTCATAATCTTCGTCGTGCTCGCAACGGGCAGTACCTCGCGGCTGTTCTTTTCAAATAAGACCGTGCCGCTCACGGGCTCATACAGTACGGCGGCATACGCCGAAACGCTTACGGACTCCGCCGTCTCCGCCGAAACAGGCAGACTGCCCCACACAAAAACGACCGCCAGCAAAACACAAAGTATCTTTCGCAAAAATCACCACCTGCCACGGCATGTATACGCGGCAGGCGGCTGAATTATACAATCAATACTGCGGGGGCAGGGAAATATCCTCGTCCTCTTTGTCTTTCTTATCCTTGTTGAAAAGTCCGGCGATCTTGTCCACTACGTCCGGCACACTCGCCACAACGCGATCGACAGACGAAACATACGGCTCAATCTGCAAAATGCGCACATTGCCGTTCGAGATTACCAAAAACGCAATAGGCTGAATGGTAATGCCCGCGCCGCTGCCGCCGGCAAAGAGGCCCTTTTCCGGCTGCGCTTTAGAAGGCAGGTCGGAGCCGCCGCCTGCAAAGCCGTAGCTCACACGCGAAACCGGAATGACCGTGGTGCCGTCCGGCGCGGTGATGGGATCGCCGATAACGGTGTTCACGTCCACCATTTCCTTGATTTTATCCATGGAAACGCCGAGCAGGTTGTTGACCTTATTTTCACTCATGTTGTTCTCTCCTTTTTATTTGCTGCCGGCGCTGCGGATTTTACGGCAGGCTTTCCGGCACTTTGAAATTTATTGTAAAACGGCAATATCGTGCGCAGTATAAACTGCACCCCGTGGTGCACGACGAACAGCGGACGCACCGCGCCGCTTGCCGTACATAAAACCTCCGGTTCCTTTACGCTGTAATCGAGATCGACGGAAACACGTCCATGCGGCGACTTGCAGTTTGTTAAGCCGAGCAAGACCGACACAGCCGGGTACACGCCCGCACACACCTCTCCGTACAGGATAGCAATTTCGGCGGCATCTTCCCCGCCGCCGACGAGCACGTATAGGTCGAAATCTTTCAGCTTTATGTGCTTTAAAAGCTTTCCGAAGCGTGTGCCGGTGGCCTTTAACAAATCTTTCGCGAGCGTTAAAAGCCCCGTAAGTCCCTCGGCTTCCTTATATTTTTTCACCTGCTGCAAAAGCGGGTTCGGTTTTTTCTCCTTGGCTTTTTCTTCAGACTTTTTTTCGCTTGGTTTCTTCTCTTTTATCGGCTCCGGTTTTTTCTCCGGTGCGGGAAGCACGCGGTATTTTAAAAAGAGATACCGTATAAAAACGGTCGCCTCTCCGTCATAGTTCAGATCGAACCGCACAGGGATGCACAGCAGAAGAAAGATCAGCGCGATGAGCCCGAGCAGAATCCATAAAACGATCATGCTTTGTCTGCCCCGTCGCTTTGAGGTGCATTTTCGGTTTCTTCCTCCTGCGGCAAAGGCGGCAGCTCCAAAAGCGAGCGGATACCCATGCAGCGCAGAAAATTTTCCGTCGTGCCGTATAATAGCGGCTTACCGGGAAGGTCGAGTCGCCCGCGCTCTTCAATGAGCGCTTTCTGCACCAGGCTGCCGATGACGCCCGAGCAATCCACGCCGCGCACCTGCTCCACAAACGCTTTCGTGACAGGCTGATTATATGCGATGACCGCCAGCACCTCCATGGCCGCCTGCGAGAGCGGCGCGCTGCTTCTGAGGTCTAACGCTGTGCGCACCGGTGCCAAAAACACGGGATTCACGGCAAACTGCAAGGTGTGGTCTAATTGCAGCAAATGGATGCCGCTTTCTTCCTTATTGTATTTCGCCTGAAGCGTTCGGCTGAGCTCCAGAACGTTCTCTTCCTCGGTGTTAAGCGCCTGCGCCAGCTTATCGATGTCGATCGGGTCGCCGCACGCGAATAAGATTGCCTCCATCATGCCGAGCATTTTCTTTTTATTCAGCTTACTCGCCTCCGTTCGTCAGTTTGATCTCGCAGTCTTCGCCGTCACCGTCCACGCGCAATCGCTTGTCCTTGACAAGCTCCAAAACGGCGAGGAACGCCGCCACGCGCTCCGAGGGGTCGTTTTTGCCGCGGAACAGCTCTTTTAACGACACATGCCGCTTTTTCCACAGGCTGCGCAGCACGAAAACAATTTGCGAAGCCACGGAAACCACACGGCGCGTGATGAGCTTTGAGATGGTGTCCTCCGGCTTTTGCGGCTCTGGCGGCTTCTTTTTGCCGAGCATCGACAAATACGCCGAAAGCAGCTCCTGCGGCTTATGATGGCGCTTATAGGTGAGATCTGCGGGAATATCCGCCTGCGCACGCACGATGCCGTCGAGCGAAAACCGCTCGCGCAGACGCATGGCCGCTTCCTTGCACTGCTGATATTCAAGCAGCTGACCGGTCAGCTCTTGCTTCAATGCCGCTTCCTCTTCCTTTTTCGGCAGCAGCGAAACGCTTTTGATGTGCACAAGACGCGCCGCCATCTCAAGAAATTCGCTCGCAACGTCCATATCTGCCGCCTGCATCTCGTGAATCTGCGCCATGTACTGCTCTAAAAGCTCTGCGATGGGAATATCGTAGATATTGAGTTTGTTTTTTGCGATGAGATTGAGCAGCAGGTCGAGCGGACCCTCAAACACATCGAGCTTATAGGAAAGTGTTTCCGTTTTTTCCATGTTCATACACGATCACAATACGCCTGTCAGACGGAACGGCAACGCCGCAAGCCAGCTCACACCGCCGTATACGGCGTTTTCAAGCACACTCAGCGGACCCGTGAGCGCACCGGAAACAATGAGCAGCATGCCGATCATGGAGAGCATGTTCTGGTACTGGTAGAACTTGTAGCGTGCGCGGTCGCTAAGCAGCGCCGCCAAAATTTTGGAGCCGTCAAGCGGCGGCAGCGGCACAAGGTTGAAGACCGCCAGCACCGCGTTGATAAACGAAAAATAACTGAAGAACAATAAAATGTAATGCACAAACGCGTTGTACGGCGCAAAAGCCGCAATAGCATAATAAATAACGCAGCCGATATAAGACGCAAGCAGGTTCGCCGCCGGGCCCGCAAGGGACGTGAGCGCCACGCCGGAGCGCGGATTTTTAAAATACCGGCTGTCGATCGGCACGGGCTTTGCCCAACCGATGCCGAAAAGCAAAAGGAACATCGCACCCATCGGGTCAATGCTTGCAAGCGGGTTCAGCGTCAAGCGGCCCTCATACTTTGCGGTAGGGTCACCGAGCTTGTACGCCACCCAACCGTGCGCAAGCTCGTGCAGCGGCAGCGCAAGGAAAACGATGACGAGCGTGGCTAAAATCTGAATGATAACACTGAGCGGATCAACAGCGCCGCCGCGCAGCAAGGTCATGATCGAATTAAAAAGCAAATCTAACACCTCTTTCTGTGGGGTGCACCCGAAAACGGTTTCGGATATACCTTATAGAATTATAAAGCATAGAGGACGAAAAAACAATTCTTTTCCGTAAAAACATTCTGTGAACAACTTTTCGTTTTAGCAAAAGATGCGGAAAAGCGAGTTTTTTCAAAATTTAGTTCCCATTTTTAAAAATAAATCTTGCATTTTGCGTTCGTTTCTGCTACAATACTAACGTTGCAATGAAGAATTAGGCACTTTAAGGAGGTGCAGATAGATGGCTAAATGTGAAATTTGCGGAAAGGACGTATCCTTCGGCATCAAGGTTTCCCACTCCCACAGACGTTCCAACAGAACTTGGAAACCGAATATCAGACGAGTAAAGGCACTTGTTAACGGTACACCGAAGCGTGTATACGCCTGCACCCGCTGCTTGCGTTCCGGCAAGGTTACAAGAGCAGTATAAAAGAGCTGGTCAATAAAATTATGGACATCGTTTCGGTGTCCATTTTTTTATTTTCCGTATTTACTTTTTCATCCCGCTGTGAAAAATTTCGTTTGTGTTATTCCATCCTCCATCGTTTAGAATGACTTCCTTAATAAGCAAAAGGCGCCGTGCAGGTTTTAAACCACACAGCGCCTTTTTAAGCTTTATTCTGTTTTAAATCAAATCAGGATCAGACAATGCCCTGTGCGAGCATAGCATCTGCGACCTTCACGAAGCCCGCGATGTTTGCGCCCATGACATAATTCTTCGGGTGGCCGTACTTTTCGGCAGCCGCGTCTACGTTTGCAAAGATGTTCTCCATGATGCCCTTCAGCTTTGCGTCAACTTCTTCAAAGCTCCAGGAGAGACGCTCGCTGTTCTGGCTCATCTCAAGAGCAGAAGTCGCAACGCCGCCTGCGTTTGCAGCCTTGCCCGGTGCAAACAGAATACCGGCCTGCTGGAAGACATTCGTAGCCTCAATGGTGGACGGCATGTTCGCACCCTCGGCAACGACCTGTACGCCGTTCTTGACGAGCGTCTTCGCGTCTTCTTCGTTCAGCTCGTTCTGCGTTGCGCACGGCAGAGCCACGTCGCACGGAACCGTCCAAACGCCCTTACCCTCGTGGTACTCGCTGTTCGGTCTGTACTTCTTGTACTCGGTGAGACGTGCGCGCTTAACCTCCTTGATCTCCTTGACAGCTGCGAGGTCGATGCCCTCCGCGTCGTAGATCCAGCCGGTGGAATCAGACATGGTAACAACCTTAGCGCCAAGCTGCTGTGCCTTTTCGGTTGCATAAATTGCAACGTTGCCGGCGCCAGAGATAACAACCGTCTTGCCCTTAATATCCATGCCGTTCTTCTTCATCATCGCATCGGTGAAGTACAGCAGGCCGTAGCCCGTCGCTTCCGTACGGGCGAGGGAGCCGCCGTAGGTGAGACCCTTGCCGGTAAGAACGCCCTCATAGCAGTTACGGATTCTCTTATACTGGCCGTAGAGGTAGCCGATTTCTCTGCCGCCTACGCCGATATCGCCCGCCGGTACATCCGTATCAGCGCCGATGTGTCTGTAAAGCTCAGTCATGAAGCTCTGGCAGAACACCATAATCTCGCGGTCGCTCTTGCCCTTCGGGTCGAAATCGGAGCCGCCCTTGCCGCCGCCGATGGGCAGGCCGGTCAGGCTGTTCTTGAAGATCTGCTCAAAGCCCAGGAATTTGATGATGCCGGGATACACGTTGGCCTGGAACCGCAGGCCGCCCTTGTAGGGCCCCAGCGCGCCGTTGAACTGGCACCGGTAGCCGATGTTCGTGTGCCACTGGCCCCGGTCATCCTCCCAGGACACCCGGAAGGTGAACATCCGCTCCGGCTCCACCATCCGGTTCAGCAGGTCCACCTTCTCATACTCCGGGTGCTTCTCGATCACCGGCTCCAGAGAGGAGAACACCTCCTCCACCGTCTGCACGAATTCCGGCTCGTTGCCGTGCTTCTTCTTCACGTTCTCGATCACGCTGGTGAGATATGCGTTCATGGCTTTTTCCTCCAATCAAAATTTTGAAAGCCGTGGGCACACAGGCCCGTTCATATCACCAGACAGGAACGGAAATACCTCTCCGCTCCCGCGTC
>OJNK01000447.1_pt1 | contig 28677 bp, 29 predicted proteins | sample 1597811 | NCBI WGS metagenome assembly OJNK01 (sample SAMN00265073, study PRJEB22529) | human gut metagenome
AGAAACGTATACCAATATGGATCTGGTTCAGATTACTAAGATGGCTAGCGAATATTGGTTTGTTCTTAGACCGTTATCTGATTTGGAAATTCAGATGGATAAGGTTACATCCAATATTGATTTTCTTGCAATGATGCAGGACGTAGAATTATAGAGAGGAGCATGACAATATGAACCATAGTAAAAATTTCTATAAAGTAAAAGGTTACTATCCACAGTTGTGGGATGAACGAAGAGTTCGCTTGGCTGTTGGTCGTTGGATTACAGAAGAAGAATACGAAGAAATTACAGGAAATAAATTCGATGAGCGTACTGAAGAGTAAGCGTAAAGAATCGAAACTTGAAGTTATCATACATTCGACAAAGGTTCATGATATGTTGATTGAATTTATGCAAAAAGACTTCGGGATTAAAGATTTTAATCGCTATGTTCAAACTAAATATGCGTATGGCGATGATGACTTTGAAAATTATTCGAAGTATAGGTATTTGTTACATAATTTTAAAATCCGGATTGATCAGACGGCATCAATGATGACTAGCAATTTGCGTGCAGCCAATACAACTTATCCACAGTCAATTGGTGAATATGAAACTCGTAGAGGCTACCAGAATTTAGCAATAACCAATTGTGAACAGATTAAAAAGGAATTGCAGCGTATAATTGAAGTTTTTGGAGGATTTGATACATTTGGAGTGGACATAAATGAATTTGGTCCATGTGTAAAAGCTATCGAACGAGAAATCGTTTTGATAAAAAATTGGCGTCAGCGTGACAAGAGAATGAAATCATATTTCGAAAAGTAGGGTGATATCTAATGTGCGTCGTTTCTTCGGCTAACTTTGCCAATGTCAACAACAATGGTAATGCGAATTACAACGGCGCTTCGAACTCTAATGGCGTTCGTCTTGGATTCTTCTAACCAACGGAAGAAGGAGATATCATACCGTTCCTTCAAATGGAAAAAGAGCAAAGCCTAAAGCAATTTACTAAGGTAAGTATTGTTACAACGGTGAATGGTTTATGAATTATGAGGAAATTGTATGCGATGCCAACAATTTGTATCGGGCTTATAAGATCTCAATCAAAAGTAGTAAATGGAAAGAGTCAACGCAGAGATTTATGATAAATTTTCTGCGTTATATTTTTGAGATTCAAGAGGACATAATCAATAGAACGCTCAAGAATGGTAAAACGCACGAATTTACTTTATATGAGAGAGGTCGAGTAAGACCGATTACAAGTATACATATTCGTGATAGAATTGTTCGTCATGTTTTATGTGATGAAATTCTATTACCCAAAGTTAGGAAACATATTATTTATGATAATTGTGCTTCTTTAAAGGGACGAGGTATTTCGCAACAGAGAAAACGATTTGAAATTCATCTACACAAATATTACCAATTATATGGGAATGAAGGGTGGATTCTATTCGGAGATTTTTCAAAATTTTACGACAACATAATTCATGAAATCGCAAAGAAGGAACTATTAAAGTTATTCGATGATGACGAGTTTATTGATTGGATTTTAACACTGATATTTAACGGATTTAAAATTGATGTTTCTTATATGACTGATGAAGAATATTCTGACCGTTACAGTACTTTGTTTAATAAATTGGATTACAGAGAAATTCCAAAGGAACAACTTACTGGCGAAAAATGGATGGCTAAGTCGGTCAACATTGGAGACCAACTATCGCAAATCATAGGAATATATTATCCGTATCGAATCGACAACTACATAAAATATGTACGAAGTCAAAAATTTTACGGACGGTATATGGATGATTGGTATATCATGAGTCCTGATAAATCAGAGCTTGAAGATTTATTCAAATGCATTGTGGCGATAGCGGATGAGTATGGAATACATATCAATAAAAAGAAAACACGTATTGTAAAAATATCAGGAACATGTAAATTCCTTCAGATACGATACACCTTAACCAAAGACGGAAAAGTTATCAAAAAGATTAATCCTAAGAGAGTATCATCGATGCGTAGAAAACTCAAAAAGTTATCAATTAAAGTTGCAACTACCGAAGTGCCTTACGAAAATATTGAAAATATGTTTCGTAGTTGGATGGGAGCACATTATAAATTGCTTTCACGAACTCAACGTCAAAATTTAATATTGTTATTTGAAGAACTATTTAATAAGAAGATTTCAATAATTAATAAAAAGATGATTTTTGCTGATGTAGCTTAAATCGAATCAAAAGGAGAAAGTAATGGAGCAATGGTTTCAGATTGCACTCACAATTTTTAGTTCAGTTTTAGCTTCTTCTGGTTTGTGGGCATATTTACAAAAAAGAAGCGAAACCAAAGATGTAAAAAGCGAAATGCTTATCGGATTAGCACACGATCGTATCATGTATCTCGGGATGCAGTATATTGACCGTGGTTACATTACTCAGGACGAGTATGAAAATCTGAGAGTATATTTATACGAACCGTATGAGAAACTTGGTGGAAATGGCTCTGCTAAGCGGGTCATGCAAGAAGTAGACAAACTTCCAATTCACAAATTCGTAGAGAAAAAGGAGAATGAAAATGATGAAAATGAGTAATAAAACATATGATGTATTAAAGTGGATCGCTATGTATCTTCTTCCAGCAGCAGGTACGTTATATTTTGCACTTGCAGGTATTTGGGGATTACCTTTTGGCGAACAGGTTGTTGGTACAATTACTGCAATCGATACTTTCTTGGGTGTTATTCTTGGAATTAGTACATCACAGTACAATAAGAACGAATCTGGCAAATAGCATATAGTTAAAAACCGTACTCAGGTTACAACTGCTTCGACTATTATATTTTCGAAGCGGAGGTGATTTGAATGGCGGATAAAGTATTGCTTTCCATTAAAGAAGCGTCTGATTTATTTGGTATTGGACAACATCGATTACGAGATATTGTAAGGGATGATTATGAATGTAAATACCATCTAACTATCGGACGTGTGATAAAAATAAAGCGCCCATCATTTGAAAAATTCATAAATGATGTGGAGCAGATATAATATCGACAAGGTGTTTTCGATGTGATATGATAAATATGCATTCGAGGCACCTTTTTTAATGGAGGGCTGAGAGATGGCAAATAGAAAAACAACTGAAAAAAATAAACCGGCAAGAAAGACATTACAACCGAACGAGTATTACAATCCAAAAACCAAAAGATACGAATATCGTTATAAAGATATATTCGGAAAGAATAGAGTTATCAGTTCTTATCGTTTGACCCCTACAGATCAAGTCCCGAAAGGAAAGAAATCTGGAAAGAGTTTAAGAGAAAAAGAAGCTGAAATAAATGCTTTACTGGAAGATAATATTGACATAGATGGTTCAAAACTCACCCTATTAGAACTTATCAATCAATATTTGGAATCTTTATATAATAGGAAAGAACTGAGCCATAACACTAAAACCGGGTATAATGTAACGATTAATTGCCTGAGGCAGTATAAGTTAGGATATATGGAGTTGGGGAAAATCACACCAGCTCATTGCGAGGCGTGGTTATCTGATATGAGAAAAAAGTACAAAGGTTCTTCAATACAAACGCAAATAAGTTTGATTAAGAGATCATTTGAATACGCTGTAGATTATGACTATATTGCTAAAAATCCGTTCAGAAGAATAACTGTCGATAGAAGTGATAGTAAACCGATGGAAGCATTATCGACTGAAGACATGAATCGCTTTTTAGCGTTTTGTTCAGAAGATTCAAGAAGTGCTCACTGCTATGATATGTTATATATTTTGTTCTGGACAGGAATGAGAGTATCGGAATTATGTGGTTTGACGATTGATAATATTGATCTTGACAGACGGGTGCTTAAAGTTGAAAAACAGTTACAATGCATCAATCACAAGCATGTGGTATTGAAACCTAAAACCAGTAATGGAATACGATACATACCTATGACTGATGGAGTGTATAATTGTTTTAAAGACACTTTAGAGAAACGATACCTCAAAGGAGACGTCGAACCCGTTTGTTATGATGAACGAGGAAACGCTTATGAAGGATTTGTGTTTCTTGCAACAAGAAGTAGAAAAACGATTGTCCGTGGACATGTTGAAGAGTACTTGCAAAATTGCATAAAGCGTTTCAATGTGCAGAATCCGGACGATCCAATACGAAAATTTGAACCTCATATATGTAGACACACATTTGCAACGAATATGCAATTGCTACCGCCGAAAACATTACAGTCTATTTTGGGACATGGTGATTACAGAACAACTATGAACAATTACATAGATGCAAAATCAACAGAGGAACAATTAGCTCAGATGAATGCTGTGGCTAGCGGTATCATGTAATTCGTAAAAAATTCTTCGTACGAAAAATTTACGAATTATAATGCTGAATGAAATGTAATTTTACATAACAATACGTAACAACATGTAATGATGAAAAATGATCATATATGGGATACTAAACAAGAAACCTTGGTTTTTAAAAGGAGAAAAATATATGATAGCGATTATTGATTATGATGCGGGGAATATAAAAAGCGTAGAAAAAGCATTACAAAAGTTGGGACAGGATGTTGTGATCACACGCGAGAAAGAGCAGATTTTAGCTGCGGATAAAGTGATTCTGCCTGGAGTCGGGGCATTTGGAGATGCGATGAAGAATCTGAACGAGTATGGTCTGGTGGAGGTTATTCATCGAGTGGTGGAAAAAAGGATTCCCTTTTTGGGGATTTGTCTTGGGCTGCAGCTTTTGTTTGAAAAAAGCGACGAGTCGGAAGGCGTGAAAGGACTTGGAATTTTAAAAGGAGAGGTTTGCAGAATTCCGGATCAAGAAGGGTTTAAGATTCCGCATATGGGATGGAACTCTTTGCATCTTCACAATGACGGAAGACTCTTTCGGGGAATTGAAGAGGACGCATATGTATATTTCGTGCATTCTTATTACCTGAAAGCCAAGGAGGAACAAATTGTGAAGGCGACGACAGAATACGGCGCACACATCCATGCATCTGTGGAAATGGATAATGTGTTTGCATGCCAGTTTCATCCGGAAAAAAGCAGTGATGTGGGACTTCGGATTTTGAAAAATTTTGTAGAGCTTAGCTAGGAGGAAGAGAGATGTTTACGAAAAGAATAATCCCTTGTTTGGATGTGCACAATGGGCGCGTGGTGAAAGGAGTTAATTTTGTAGATTTGATAGATGCCGGTGACCCGGTTGAGATTGCGAAGGCATATGATGCAGCAGGAGCAGATGAGATTGTATTTTTGGATATCACAGCATCGTCAGATGAGAGAGAAACTGTTGTCGATATGGTGCGGAAAGTGGCCGCCAATGTATTTATTCCTTTTACAGTTGGCGGAGGAATCCGGACGGTAGAAGATTTTAAAGTACTTTTGCGGGAAGGAGCGGATAAGATTTCAATCAATTCATCTGCGATCAATCGTCCAGAGTTGATACGGGAAGCGGCAGAAAAATTCGGCAGTCAGTGTGTGGTTGTCGCAATTGATGCGAAGAAAAGAGCGGATGGAACCGGATGGAACATCTATAAAAATGGTGGAAGAGTCGATGTCGGTATCGACGCGGTTGAGTGGGCAAAAAAAGTGGGTGCGCTCGGAGCGGGAGAGATTCTTTTAACGAGTATGGATGGAGATGGAACAAAGGCAGGGTATGACCTGGAGTTGACAAGAGCGATTGCGGAAGCAGTATCGATTCCGGTCATCGCATCAGGCGGTGCAGGAACGCTGGAACATTTTTATGAGGCGTTGACGGAAGGAAAGGCAGATGCGGCGCTTGCAGCATCTCTATTCCATTTTAAAGAATTAGAGATTAAAGAAGTCAAACAATACTTGCGAGAGAAAGGCGTTTCAGTCAGAATGTAAGGAGGAAGAAAAGATGGCAGCAATCAACGGAGATTGGCTGGAAGCATTAAAGGATGAATTCAAAAAAGACTATTATAAGCAGCTGTTTGAGAAGGTGAACGAAGAGTATCGGACGAGATTAATATTTCCACCGGCAAATGACATATTTAACGCATTTCATCTGACACCTTTAAAAGATGTGAAAGTGGTTATCTTAGGACAGGATCCGTATCATGGAAATAATCAGGCGCATGGACTTTGCTTTTCGGTAAAGCCGGAGGTGGAGATACCACCATCGCTTGTAAATATTTACAAAGAACTGCATGATGATTTGGGGTGCACGATTCCTGACCACGGATACCTTGTGAAATGGGCGAAACAGGGAGTGTTAATGCTCAATACTGTTTTGACTGTGCGGGCGCATCAGGCAAATTCCCACAGAGGAATCGGCTGGGAAGAGTTTACAGATGCGGCAATCCGTGTGTTGAATACACAGGATCGACCGATTGTGTTTATTTTATGGGGAAGACCGGCTCAGATGAAAAAAGCGATGTTGAATAACCCAAAGCATCTGATATTGGAAGCTCCACATCCAAGTCCACTGTCTTCTTACCGTGGTTTTTTTGGAAGCAGACCATTCAGTAAGACGAATCAATTCCTTGAGGCGAATGGAGTGGAACCGATCGACTGGCAGATTGATGAATTGTAGAGAAAAGAGATGTAACATAGAATAAAAGTTGAGATATGCGAATGGAAGGCGTATGTTTCAACTTTTTTTAATTGATATCTTGACATTTCACATAAAATATGGTTATATGAACATATGAACAATCACTCATATGAGGAGGTAGAAAGATGAAACAGAATCATGAAGAACATAAAGAGCAACATCATCATAACCATGAAGCCTGTGGATGTGGTCACGACCATGAACACGAAGCCTGCGGATGCGGACATGACCATGAACATGGGAGTGGTGATAAAGAAAGTCATTCGCATGTTCAATCGGATGCGAAGCAAAAAGTATATATCTTAGAAAATCTTGGTTGTGCAAACTGTGCGGCGAAGATGGAGAGAAAGATTAAGGAATTGCCGGAAGTGGAAGATGCGGTGATCACATTTGCGACAAAGCAGTTAAAAGTTGCATCGAATCATCAAGAGGATCTTCTTCCGGTACTACAGGAAATTTGTGCATCGATAGAGTCTGAGGTAGTGGTAAAACAAAAAGAGTCAAAAGTACACAAAGAAAAACAGGAGGAGAACCAAAAAGCGATAATAGGTATTCTTGCAGGTGCAGTATTGTTTGCAGCAGGGATGATATTTGAGGATTCTTATCCGACAGTGACATCAATTGGATTTGTTATAGCCTATCTGATTCTTGGTGGGAAAATTGTATTACAGGCAGCGAAGAATCTGAAGAAGGGGCACGTGTTTGATGAAAACTTTCTGATGAGTATTGCGACGCTGGCGGCATTTGCAATTGGAGATTTTGCTGAGGCGGTAGGTGTGATGCTGTTTTACCGGTGTGGAGAGTTGTTTGAAGATATTGCAGTGGAAAAGAGCCGTGGACAGATTATGGATGCGGTTGACATGAGACCGGAGGTTGTAAATCTTCTGCATGGAGATGAGGTGGAAGTGATTCCGGCAGAGGAAGCGCAGATCGGAGACGTGCTCCTTGTGAGAGTTGGAGATCGAATTCCGCTTGACGGAGTGATTTTAAGCGGTGAGAGCCGCATCGATACAGCGCCGGTGACAGGTGAACCGGTTCCTGTAAAAGCAGGCGAAGGTGACCGGGTAATCTCAGGGTGTGTCAATACTTCCGGAATGTTAAAGGTTCGGGTAGAAAAGACACTTGGCGACTCTATGGTTACACGGATTCTGCAGTCTGTCGAAAATGCGGCGGCAAGCAAGCCGAAGATAGACCGATTTATTACAAGATTTGCAAGGGTCTACACACCATTTGTAGTAATCCTGGCATTGGGAACTGCAATTATCCCTTCACTGATTACGGGAGATTGGAAATTTTGGATTTATACAGCAATCACATTTCTCGTTATAAGCTGTCCATGTGCGCTCGTATTGAGTGTGCCGCTTGCATTTTTCTCCGGAATTGGCGCGGGATCTAAAAAGGGAATTCTTTTTAAAGGCGGAATTGCTTTGGAGGCGTTAAAAGAGGTCAAGGCAGTTGTCATGGATAAGACAGGGACTATTACAAAAGGAAATTTTGAAGTGCAGAAGTGTATTTCATTGGGGGCATGGAAGGAAGAAGAACTCTTAGCAGTTGCAGCAGGATGTGAGAGTACATCCACGCATCCGATTGGGAACAGTATTGTGGAGGAAGCAAAAAAACGTTTTGTAGAATTGGAACGCCCATCAAAAGTGGAAGAAATATCAGGAAAGGGAATCCGTGCGCAAATGAAACTCGGCGAGGTGCTATGCGGAAACAGAGCCCTTTTAGAAATGCATCATGTGAATGTGCAAATGATGGAGAGCGACGTTTATGGAACCGAAGTATTTGTCGCGATAAATGGAGAGCTGGCAGGATATCTTGTCATTGCGGACACTTTGAAAGAAGATTCCGTTAGTGCAATCAGAAAGATGAAAAAATACGGACTTCGAACAGCAATGCTTACAGGAGATGCCAAAACAAGTGCAGATGCCATAGCCAAAAAGGCAGGTGTAGAAGAAGTGTACGCACAGCTTTTGCCGGAGGATAAGGTAGAAAAATTAAAGGAGATACGTCAAAAGAACGGAGCTGTTATGTTTGTTGGAGATGGAATCAATGATGCGCCGGTGCTGGCTGGAGCAGATGTCGGAGCCGCGATGGGAAGTGGAGCGGATGCTGCGATTGAAGCGGCAGATGTAGTGTTTATGACATCTTCGATGGAAGCGATTCCGCAATCTGTTGCAATTGCAAAAGCGACCGGAGCGATTGCCATGCAAAATGTTGTGTTTGCACTGATTGTGAAAGCTCTGGTAATGATACTTGGACTTATGGGATTTGCAAATATGTGGCTGGCAGTGTTTGCCGATACAGGAGTTGCGATGCTCTGTGTATTAAATTCCATCCGAATTTTATATAAGAAATAAAAGAAGTGCGGCTGTTGTCCTGCGGTGAGTCAGGGGAACAGTCGTACTTATTTTGCAGGAAAGTATTGACCAAACAGAGTACATCATTCATAATTGTTCTATGAATGTCGAGTCATATGAAAGGAGTAAGATATGGAAAAATCAGAAATAGAATGTTGTGGGACAACGCATTTGCATGACAGTCTGGTACACCAGATTGAAGACGGAATGCCGAAAGAAGAAACGATACGAGAATTGTCAGATTTCTTCAAAGTATTTGGAGATATGACGAGAATAAAAATTTTATGTGTGTTGTTTCAGGCAGAGTTGTGTGTGTGTGATTTGGCAGAAGTTGTGGGAATGACTCAATCTGCAGTGTCACATCAACTGAGAATATTAAAACAGATGAAGTTAGTAAAGAATAGAAGAGAAGGAAAGACGGTATTTTACTCGCTGGCAGACGGGCATATACAGAGCATCTTGAATCAGGGAATGGAGCATATAATAGAGTAGAGGCTGTTTGATGAGGGCAGGTTATGAAGGAAAGAATACGTAATAATGTGTACATGACAGTGTGCGGACTTTTGTTGTATTTGGGAAGTGTCTGGCTGAGCAGAAGTTATCATTTGCCGTCGGACATTGCGTTTGGCTGTTTTTTTGCAGCGTACCTACTGGCTGGGTACAGTGTGTTTCAGAAGATTGCGGAACATTTTTTGGAGAAAATTTTTCTGGATGGGAATGTACTGCTTGTAATCACTACAATTTGTGCGTTTGCCGTTGGATATTATGTGGAGGCAGTGGCGGTGATCTTGATTTTTCAGGTTGGACATCTGATCGAGATGATCACAATAGATCGCTCCAAACGAAGAATCAGAGAACTCATCGATGTACATGCAATCCTTGCAAATAAACTGGTAGATGGGGAAGAAATACAGGTAGAGCCGTCAGAGCTTGAAAAGGACGACAGAATCTTGATCAGACCGGGCGAACGAGTTCCGGTAGATGGGATAGTCGTTTCGGGGACAACTTCGCTTGATACACAGATGATTACGGGAGAGGCAATTCCGCGTGAGGAAGAGCCGGGCGGAATTGTATATAGTGGAAGTCTGAATCTGACAGGCGCCATAGAAGTCAAAGTGCTTCATACATATGATGATTCTACGGTGTCAAGAATCTTGAATATCGTAGAAAATGTAGATACGAAAAAGGCAGAAAGTGAGCACAAAGTACAAAGATACATTCAGATTTATGTAGGCTTGATATTAGCGTCGGCAGCGATGCTTGTTGTTTTGCCAAGTCTGTTTGATAAGACATATGAGTATGTGACTGGAATGAAGAGAGTTGTTGTATTTTTGGCGGCAGCCTGCCCATGTGCGATTGGGATGTCTGTATCCACAGCATTTTTAGGCGGGATTCTTTCCGCTGCTAAAAAAGGTGTAATCGTAAAAGGAGGCGTGTATCTGGAAATTTTGGCGAAGGTGAACACCTTTCTGTTCGATAAGACGGGAACGTTGACGGAAGGTGTTTTTGAAGTGCAGGAGGTACATGCACAGTGGCTTACAGAGGAGGAATTATTGGAGATTGCAACATATGTGGAAAGCTACTCGAATCATCCGATTGCTGTTTCCTTGAAAAATGCTTATGGGAAAGAACTTGAAAAGACCCGTATGACTGAGATGGAAGAGATTCCGGGATATGGATTGACAGCAATTTACGAGGGAAAGAAAGTGTATGTTGGAAATGCAAGACTGATGGAAGAAAGAGGCATCCGGTTTCAGGAAATACACAAGTCAGGAAGCGTAATTTACATTGCGGTTGACGGGAAATATGCAGGTTATATCGTCGTTTCAGATATGATAAAAAAAGATGCAAAAGAGATGATTATGTATTTGAAAAAGCATTGTCAGGCAGTCGCTGTGATGGTGACGGGAGATACCCAGTTTACTGGAAAAGAAGTGGCTGAGGAATTGGAATTAGACTATTATTATGCAAATCAGCTTCCGCAGGATAAGGTGGAGCGATTGGAAGAATTTTTGAATATGCAGGACGACACGGAATGTCTTGCAGCAGTTGGAGACGGTATCAATGATGCGCCGGTGCTCACGAGAGCCGACGTAGGGATTGCTATGGGAGCGCTTGGCTCAGATGCAGCGATCGAAGCGGCGGATATTGTCCTGATGGATGATGAACCGTTGGCGCTGGTAGATGCAGTCCGTATTGCAAAGGAGACGTTGAAGGTCATCAGGCAGAACACGGTTTATGCGGTTCTTATTAAAATAATCGTATTGGGATTGGCGCTGTGCGGAATGATAACAATCAAGGGGGCGATCATTTGGGAAGTATGTGTGATTGTGCTTGCGATTGTGAATGCTGCATGGGCATCTAAAAATCCGGCATAATAGAAAAGGAGCAGAGATGAAAAAAAGGAAAATAGCAATGCTTGTCATGACGGGAGTTTTATTGACAGGCTGTATGGGAACAAATTATTTGGAAGAAGGCGTTTCTCAGTTGGAAGAAAAGCAATATGAGGAGGCGAGCAAGTCTTTTCAGAAGGAGATCGATGAAGAAAAGAACTTAGATGAGGCATACCGCGGAATGGGAATTGCATATTTTGAGATGGAAGAATTCGAAAAAGCAATTGATGCGTTCGGGGAGGCATTGGACAATGGGGCAGAAGAAACGGCAACGTTATATAATTTTATCGGTATCAGTAATATGAAAATCGAAAATTATGAGGAAGCGGTATCTGCCTTTGAAAAAGGTATGTCTATGGAGGATTGCTCTGATACAATGAAACAGGAGATGCTGTTTAACACGGTTGTATCATATGAAAAGTTGGGGGACTGGGACAATGCAAAAGAGAAAGTGAGCGAGTATAACGAGCAGTATCCTGGAGACTCGAAGGCAGAAAAAGAAGCAGAATTTTTGGAGACCAGATAGGAGGGCTTTATGGCGGAAATGATAGAACTGAAACAGGTGAAGGAAAAGGTCATTTTGGTCGGAGTCAGCACGGATGATCATGATGATACGGAGAAATCGCTGGATGAACTGGAAGAACTGGCGTCAACTGCAGGGGCAGTGACGGTCGGGCGTGTTGTTCAAAATCTGTCACAGATCCACCCGGTGACCTATGTCGGAAAAGGAAAGTTGGACGAGATAAAAGACCTGTTGTGGGAGACAGAGGCGACGGGCATCATCTGTGATGATGAATTATCGCCGATTCAGCTTGGAAACATGGAAGATGCGTTGAATACAAAGATTATGGATCGAACCCTCATTATTTTGGATATTTTTGCAAACAGGGCGTCGACCAATGAGGGGAAAATTCAAGTAGAACTTGCGCAGTTGAAATACAGACAGTCGCGTCTTGTGGGACTTGGAAAATCATTGTCAAGACTTGGCGGCGGAATCGGGACAAGAGGTCCGGGAGAGAAAAAGCTTGAGATGGACAGGCGTCTGATCAAGGGGCGGATTGCCCAGTTGAACCGAGAATTGAAAGATGTCAAGCGGCACCGTGAGGTGACAAGGGAGCAAAGAAGCAGAAACCAAGTTCCGGTCATTGCGATTGTCGGTTACACAAACGCCGGAAAATCTACACTTTTGAATACACTGACGGGGGCGGATGTGCTGGAAGAAGATAAGCTGTTTGCGACACTGGATCCGACAACCCGGAACTTAAAACTTCCAAGTAAACAAGAGGTATTGCTGACGGATACAGTTGGATTTATCCGAAAACTGCCGCACCATCTGATTGAAGCCTTCAAAAGTACGTTAGAGGAAGCAAAATATGCAGACATCATCCTGCATGTGGTGGATGCATCTAATCCGCAGATGGATGAGCAGATGTATATTGTCTATGAGACACTGATGAATCTGGAAGTTAAGAATAAACCGGTTATCACGGCGTTTAATAAACAGGATAAAGTAGATGGTGAAGTTATTTTACGTGATTTTAAAGCAGATCATGTTGTGAATATTTCGGCAAAGACTGGTGAGGGATTAGAGAATCTGCAAAATGTAATCGAAGAAGTTTTGCGGGAACAGAAAATTTTAATTGAGCAGCTTTATCCGTATGCTGATGCGGGAAAGATACAATTGATTCGAAAATACGGGGAACTGTTAGAAGAAGAGTACCGGGAAGAAGGTATTTTTGCAAAAGGGTACGTTCCGATTGAAATCTATGAGAAAGTGAAACTGTGAGAGAAATGAAAAGATATCAGATTACAGAGTGGTGCCATCATTTTATGGAGAATCATGTGAAAGAAGGAGATCTCTGTATTGATGCGACAGCCGGAAACGGTAATGATACGCTCTTTTTGTGTGAACTTGTAGGAGAGTGTGGACGGGTGTTGGCATTCGACATTCAAAAAGAAGCGGTGGAAAATACGAAAAAGCGGATTTTGGAACATCAGATGGAAAAACGTGCAGATGTTTTCCTAGAAAGTCATACTAAGATGCAGAAGTATGCAAAGGAAGAAACGGTAGACTGCATCGTATTTAATTTCGGATACCTTCCGGGCGGTGACCATCAGCTTGCGACTAAAGCAGATACAAGTATAGAGGCAATCAGACAGGGACTGCAACTGCTGAAGGTGGGGGGCATGATGAGCCTTTGCATTTACAGCGGAGGGGACAGCGGATTTGAGGAACGGGATGAAATCCTGTCATTTCTGAAACTCCTGGATACAAAATATTATCTTGTTATTCTGAGTTCCTATTACAATCGCCCCAATCATCCGCCGATACCGGTGATGATTCTGAAGTTAAAGTCTGACGTGGCGATTCATGAAAACATTTCCGATAAGCACGGGAAAAAGTAGAATAATCTTGAAAACCACAGTCAAAACAGGCTTCTAGAACCGGAGTCCCCTGTAGGATCAAGTCTTTGGCAAAAAGAAGTCGTTTTTGTGTAATATAATTTCCGAGGCTGTATCCGGTCTCGGATTTGAACAGGCGCATCATATAGTATTTGCTTAGATAGAATCTTGAGGCGAGGTCATCAATTGAAAGATGGGCGGACAAATTGGCATTGATATAGTGCAGAATGTCCGCTATTTTTTCGTTGTAGACGGCGGTATCCAAAAAGAAAAGCTGTCTTGCGTGCGCCGCGCGATTGAGATGAATCATAAATTCTAAAAAAAGAACTTGCCTGTAGAGTTCGTTGGCATAGCCATCAGAGGAAAAGGATTCTTCCAATCTTTGGATTGTCTGAAACAAAATACTTTTTTGACGAGTGGGAATCCGAAGCACACTGGATTCCTTTTTTGCTGCTTTTTGAAAACAATATCCCAAGTCGTAGTCCTGTGTACGGTAGTTTTCAATAAAAGTGGGAGAGATGTAAATAATAATCCGCTCATATGGCGTGGTTGTGTCGACGACCGGGCGGTGAATCTCATTATGGCGGACAAGAACCATATCGTAAGGTTCGAGCTGATAGGTTCGTCCCTCGATGGTATAATGCACATTTCCCTTGATTAAAATAGTGATCTTATCAAATTCATGGTAATGATATTTAATATTTGGAATACTCCTGTCTGTCAGATGAAACAACCGGAAATCACTGCTTAAATATCCTTTTTTTTCATAGTGTTCCATATCAAACCCTCCTGCTATGAGAGTATTATATAGCATTATTTGCAATATAGAAAGCATTATTTGTGTATTTGTGACATATAATGCCTGTTAAGATAGAAGTAGTAAAAATGCCGTGGAGGGTGAATGTATGAACGTTGTATTAGAAAAATATCATGGACTTGGAAATGATTACCTTGTATTTGACCCAAATAAAAATGAAATGGAATTAAATGAAGAAAATGTCAGACTGTTATGTGACCGCAATTATGGTATAGGAGCGGAAGGGATTTTGGAAGGTCCTGTTTTTGAGACAGAGCAGATGGGTGTTCGAATCTGGAATCCAGATGGAAGCAAGGCAGAAATGAGCGGAAATGGGGATCGTATTTTTGCAAAATATTTAAAAGATGCCGGTTATGTACAGAAACGAAATTTTCATTTTCAGACACCGGGAGGAGAAATTGAGGTTTTCTACTTAAATGAAGATGGAAGCCGCATTCGTCTTTCGGTGGGAAAAGCATCTTTTTGGAGCGACGAAATTCCTGTGACAGGGGAACGAAGAGAAGTGGTCGATGAGGACATGGTGTTCGGAAGAAACCTGTATCCGACGACTTGTGTGTCTGTCGGAAATCCACACTGTGTGATTCCGATGAAAGAAGTGTCGAAACATCTCGTGTGCAAAATCGGAAATCATTCAGAGATTGCAAGATATTTTCCGAATAAGATCAACACACAGGTGATGCAGGTGATTGATGAAGAAAATATTCGGATTGAAATCTTTGAGCGCGGCGTGGGATATACGCTTGCATCTGGCAGCAGTGCATGTGCTGCAGCGGCAGCTGCATATAAACTTGGACTTACGAATCCGGGTGTGACAGTGCACATGCCAGGTGGTGAGTTGCAGGTGGAGATTCAGGAGGACTGGGAGATATTTGTGACAGGTGAAGTATTTTATATTGGAAAGATGATACTTGGAAATGAATTGAGTGAAAAATTGAGAATGATGTAGAGAAGAGGACTGTCCGCGGTGGATGGTCCTTTGCTGATATTGCCCGAATATTCAAGTGTAAAAGGCATTGCAACTTAAAAACAGATTGTTTATACTAAAGGAGAGAAATATTGACAGAGAAAAAGCAGAGCAGTATTACCAACAAAATCTGAGAGAGCTGAAAGGATAGAAGGAATGGCATTACAGTTTATTATGGGACCACCCGGTTCGGGAAAGTCCCATTATTTATATGAAAAAGTAACAAAAGCATCTTTGGAGCATCCCGAGACCAATTATATTGTGCTTGTGCCGGAACAGTTTACCATGCAGACACAGAAAGATCTTGTGATGGCAAGCCCGAGAAAAGGAATTATGAATGTAGATGTGCTGAGTTTTGGACGACTTGCACATCGTATTTTTGAGGAGACCGGTGGAAACCAGCGAAAAGTTCTTGATGATGTGGGGAAAAGTTTTGTGCTGAGAAAGATTGCGGGGGATTGTGAGGCAGAGCTTCGCGTACTTGGAAGTAATCTGAAAAAGACCGGATACATCGGGGAAGTGAAGTCGGTTATATCGGAATTTACACAATATGATATACAGGAAGAGACGTTGGAACAGATGATAGAAGAGGTGAAAGACTCTTCTAATCTTTATTATAAATTGCAGGATATCAAGACTATTTACCATGGATTTCGAGAATATCTGAGAGAAAAATATATTACAGGGGAAGAACTTTTAGATGTCCTTTGTACTGTGGTGGGGGAATCTAAGATTTTAAAAGACAGTGTGGTTGTACTGGATGGGTTTACCGGATTTACGCCTGTTCAAAATAAGCTTTTGCGTGAACTGTTTGGTGTCTGCAAGAGGGTTGTGATTACAGTGACAATGGAGCAAAAGGAGAATCCATTTTCTTATAAACATCCATACCAGCTGTTTGCATTGAGCAAGCAGATGGTGACTTCCCTGATTACAATTGCCAAAGAGACAAAGACAGATGTAGAGGAGCCGATATATCTATATGACAGACCGATTTATCGATTCCGCGAGAATACAGCGCTTGCATTTTTAGAGGCGCATCTGTTCCGCTATTCAAAAGAGCAGTATGAAAAGGAACAGGATTGTATTCAGGTTTATTGTGCGAAGAATCCGAAAGAAGAGGTCGATTTTGCTGCGCAGAAGATTCGGAATCTGGCTCGGACAAGAGGATACCGTTATCGGGAGATTGCAATCATTGCAAGTGACTTGAACACATATGGAAATCAGATTGAAAAGATTTTTGGAGAATATCAGATACCGATCTTTATGGATCATAAAAGAAGTATTTTGTTGAATTCATTTGTGGAATACGTCAGAAGTCTTCTTGCGATGGTGGAACAGAACTTTTCATATGAAAGTGTATTCCGTTATCTGCGCACGGGACTGACCGGGTTTTCAGACGAAGAGATTGACATTGTGGAGAACTATGTTATTGCACTTGGAATCCGTGGATACAAAAAATGGCAGGAGAAATGGATTCGAAGAGCCAGAGGGATGGAGGAAACGGAATTGGAACGTATTAATGACATCAAAGAACGTTTCCTTATTCAAGTGGAAGATGTGACAATGGTATTAACAAAACGAAACAAAACGGTCTCAGAAGTCACAAAAGCACTGTATGACTTTCTTGTGAAGGAAGAATTGCAAAAAAAGGTAAAAGAATATGAAATTAGATTTGGAAATGACGGAGAACTTGCATTAGAAAAAGAATATGGACAGGTATACCGTATTGTAATTGAATTATTTGATAAGTTTGTAGAGTTGCTTGGAGAGGAACAGATTGCGCTGAAAGAGTATTGTGAATTGTTGGATGCAGGACTTGAGGAGGCGAAGGTTGGTGTGATCCCGCCAAGTCTTGATCAGGTTGTGGCGGGGGATATTGAAAGAACCCGTATCAAGGACATAAAGGCGGTGTTTTTGCTTGGAGCCAATGACATGTATATTCCAGGAAAAGAAAATGCGGGAGGTATTCTCTCAGAGCATGACAGGGAGCTGTTCCAAAAAGGAGGAGTGGTACTGGCTCCGGGAGCGAAAGAAAAAGCATTTATCCAGAAGTTTTATCTCTATCTGCTGATGACAAAACCATCCGAACAGTTGTATGTGACATATAGTAAGGTCTCTGCGGATGGAAAGACACTTCGCCCGGCATACCTGATTCAGGATTTACGGCGAATGTACAAAAAGATGGAAATTCAAGATGCAGATTGTCAGCCAGACAAAAAAGAATTGACACCGAAAAGCGGATTTGCATATCTGATTGAAAAGTTACAGAAAAAACACGAAGGATTGGGCACTGAGTGGCAGGAATTGTATACATGGTACAGACAAAATCCAAAATGGCGAAAAAAAATAGAACAGATAGTGGAAGCTTGTTTTTATGAAAAACCAAAAGATGGTCTTACAACAAGAACAGCTCAACGATTGTATGGGACTATTTTAGAGAACAGTGTAACCAGATTAGAAAAATTTTCGGCATGTGCCTATGCTCATTTTTTATCTTACGGGCTAAATTTGCGGGAACGTGAGGAATATACTTTTCAGGCGATCGATCTGGGAAATATTTTCCATAGTGCCATTGAACATTTTGCAAAAAAACTGGAGGCGGAGGGGTACACATGGACGACGCTTCCGGAAGTAAGAAGAGAAGAACTGATTGAAGAAAGTGTGGAGGAAAGTATTGTGGATTATGGAAATACAATCCTCTATAGCTCGGCGAGAAATGAATATATTATCAAACGTCTGAAACGTATGATGAGGCGCACCGTCTGGGCGCTGACAAAACAGTTGGAGAAGGGCGATTTCATGCCGGGCGGGTATGAGATTTCTTTCGGAGGAGCATCCGGACTATCCACATCGGACATTGCGCTGGATGGACATGGGCGAATGAGACTGCGTGGAAAGATTGACAGGGTTGACATCTGTGAGGATGAGGACAATGTCTATGTCAAAGTGATTGATTATAAGACGGGGGCGAAAGCGTTTGATCTGGGGGAATTGTATTATGGCTTACAGTTGCAGCTCGTTTTATATCTGAATACGGCATTAGAACTGGAGAGCAGAAAAAATCACGGGAAAACAGTGATACCTGCCGGGATTTTTTATTATCAGATGAAAGATCCAATCGTGGACAAGGAAAAAGATGAAGAAAAACTGGAAAAGAAAATATTAAAAGAACTGCGTTTGGATGGCGTGGTGAATGCAAGGGAAGAAGTGGTGCGGCATTTGGATAGGGAGATATCCGGAAATTCACTTGTTGTGCCGATCGGGCGAAATAAAGACAGGAGTCTGTCAAAGGCATCCAAAACAGCGACACAGGAAGAGTTTGAGCTGATTTCAGAGTATGCCAAGAAGCAGATGAAACAGATTGGGACAAGAATATTAGAAGGGGAGACGGAGGTGTCCCCATATGAGCTTGGAACGATGACAGGCTGTAGTTACTGTCCTTACAAGGCGATTTGCGGATTTGAAGAAAAAATTCCGGGATATGAATATCGGAGACTGCAGAAACTGAAAAAAGATGAGGTGCTTATGAAGATGAGAAAGGAGGTGTCAGAGTGGGAGTAACATTTACACCGGAACAAAAGCAAGTTATTGACCTGCGAGATCGAAATATTTTGGTATCGGCAGCAGCCGGATCAGGAAAGACTGCGGTGCTTGTAGAGCGTATTATTACGAGGCTTACAAAAGATCAAAATCCGATAGATGTAGATCAGCTTTTGATTGTGACCTATACGGAGGCAGCAGCATCAGAAATGAAAGAACGTATACGTACAGCAATTGAAAAAGCACTGGAGGAGAATCCGGATAATGTGCATCTGCAGCGTCAGGCGACATTGATTCACAGTGCACAGGTGACGACGATCCACAGCTTCTGTCTCTCTGTCATAAGGGATTATTTCCATACGATCGATCTGGATCCGGGATTTCGGATTGCCGAAGAAGGAGAACTCAAACTACTTAAGCATGACGTGATGGAAGAGCTTTTAGAAAGATATTATGAAGAGGGGAGTCAGACCTTTCAGGAATTTGTAGAGTGTTTTGCATCTGGAAGAGACGATAAGAAACTAGAGGAGCTTATTTTGCAGCTATATGAATTTTCAAGAAGTTATCCGAATCCGGGGAAATGGTTGCAAGAGTGTGTGGAACAGTACGAGTTTGACAGTCTGCAGGCGATGACAGAGTCAGAGTTTGTAGGACATATTATGCGCAATACAAGATATTATATGAAAGATCTGAAAGAAACTATTGTATCAGGGCTGCAAGTATGTGACTGCGAAGATGGGCCGTATATGTATCGGGAGACTCTGGAAGCAGACCTGCAGAATATAGAAATAATTAACAGTGCAGAAGACTTTTTGGAGATGTCCAACTTGATTTCTAAGGTGAAATGGGCAAGGCTTGCAACCAACCGCGACAAGAGTGTTTCGGAAGAACTGGCTGCCTATGTGAAAGGTGTCCGGGAGGAAGTCAAGAAGACGGTGGCTTCGGTTGTAGAACAGTATTTTTTTGACGCTCCCGAAGAGTTGTATCAGGATATGCTCTCGGCAAAATCGAATATGGAAGTGCTTGTACAGCTTGTAAATGATTTTGCTGATACCTTTGCAGAGAAGAAAACCGGGAAAAATATGATTGATTTCGGAGATATGGAACAGTTTGCTCTGCGGATTCTGACATTGGAAGAGGGCGGGAAACTAGTGCCGTCTAAGGCTGCCAAAGAGTATCAGGAGAGATTTGCGGAAGTTATGATCGATGAGTATCAGGACAGTAATCTGATTCAGGAGGCGATTCTGACGAGCGTATCCAAAGTCTCTAAAGGAAGCTATAATATTTTCATGGTGGGGGATGTTAAGCAGAGTATCTATAGGTTCCGTCTGTCAAGACCAGAGCTTTTTATGGAAAAGTTCAACACATATAGTCTGGAGGAGAGCGACAAGCAGAGAATTGATTTACACAAAAATTTTCGAAGCAGAAGAGAGGTACTTGACAGTACGAACTTTATTTTTGAACAGGTCATGACAAAAGGGCTTGGAGGCATCGCATATGATGACAAAGCTGCGCTCTATGTCGGAGCAGCCTATGAAGAACAGGCTGGAAATGAGACAGAAGTTATTTTGGTAGATACGGATTTTGAGGATGAGGATGATCAAAAGATGGAGGAAACGAACCGGGAGCTGGAGGCGAGAGCTGTGGCGAGGCGGATCAAAGAACTTGTCGGTCATCACATGGTATTGGATAAGGAGACGGGGGAATACCGGACTGCCAGATATAGTGATATCGTAATTTTAACGCGGAGCCTGAAAGGATGGACAGATGTATTTACGAATATTTTGAACCGGGAGGGGATTCCGGCGTACAGCGGTTCTAAGGAAGGGTATTTTGAGACGAGAGAAATTCGGACAATTTTGGACTATTTGCGGATTTTAGACAATCCGAGACAGGATATTCCGTTTGCGGCAGTGCTGACCTCCTGTTTTGGCAAGCTGACGAGTGAGGAGCTTGCGAATATACAGTGTGAAGGGGAAGGAAAGACATTCTATGAGCGGACATTGTTCTATTTGGAAAATGGAAGTGACGAAAATCTCAAAGAGCGGATCACAGATTTGTTGAGAAAGTACGAAAGATTCCGAAGAAAAGTACCTTATACGGCTATTCACGCATTGCTATGGGACATCATAGAAGAGACAGGATATGGAGATTATGTGGCATCTTTACCTTCCGGAGAACAGAGAAAGGCGAATCTGGAGATGCTTGTGGAGAAAGCAGTGAGCTTTGAGAGTACCAGCTACAAAGGATTATTCCATTTTATCCGCTATATCGAGCAGCTTCATAAATATGATGTGGACTATGGAGAGGCATCTGTTTTGGATGAACAGGCAGACACCGTCAGGCTAATGAGTATTCACAAAAGTAAGGGCTTAGAATTTCCGATTGTCTTTGTGTCCGGCATGAGCAAGCGATTCAATACACAGGATATCAAAGGAAGTATTGTGATTCATCCTGAATTTGGTGTCGGAATTGACGCGGTGGATGTAGAAAGAAGAACGAAGGCACCAACATTGTTGAAACGGATGATTCAAAGAGAAGTGTTGATGGAAAATGCGGGCGAAGAACTTCGTGTTTTATATGTGGCACTTACAAGAGCGAAAGAAAAACTCATTATGACGGGGACAATATCGAATTTGGAACAGAAAATAAGAAGTTATGAAGGGCTTCGCAGCCATGAGGAAACGGAGCTTACATTCAGCAGACTGACAAAAGCAAATTCCTATTTCGACTGGGTACTTCCGGCACTTTACCGTCATGCTTCCTTTGCACCGATCTTAGAGACGTACAATATAGGAGCGCCGTTTATGAATCCGCTGTATGATCGTGATGTGCCAATCCGGGTATACAAAATGGGAATCGGAGAGATTGTCGCGGGGGAAGTTGCAGAGGAGCTGAGCGGACAGTATACGAAAGAGCTGTTGCATAACTGGGATGATACTCGCACCTATGATGAGCAGATGAAAGAACAGTTGGAAATACAGTTCGGGTATCAATATCCATATGAGCGTGAGCGAAAACTGAAGCAAAAAATGACGGTATCAGAACTGAAAAAACGTGCTTATTTGGAAGAAGAAGCCGGAGAACTTGTGTTTGATGAGGCAGATGTCGTTCCCCTTCTTCCGAAATTTTTACAGGAAGAGGAGGAGCTTACCGGGGCATCAAGAGGAAGCGCTTATCATAGATTGCTGGAATTGCTTGATTTCTCGAAAAAGTATGATGAAGTGACATTGAAGGAACTGATCGAGGAGCAAAAACGAAGCGGAAAGCTGTCGGAGGAGATGTGTACTTCGATTCGGGAGAAGGATATTTTACGGTTTTTAAACACACCTGTCGGAGAGAGAATGCATCGAGCGGCAGTTCGGGGGACACTGTGGGCAGAGCAGCCTTTTGTTCTTGGAATAGATGCAGATGAACTTTATAAAGGGGAAAGCCTGGAAGAAACTGTTCTCGTTCAGGGAATCATCGACGTCTGGTTTGAAGAAGATGGAGAATTGGTTGTTTTGGATTATAAGACAGACAGAGTGTTCAAAGAAGAGATATTGAGGGAAAAATATCATACACAGCTTGATTATTATGCGCGGGCATTGGAACAGCTTACAGGAAAATGTGTAAAAGAGAAGATTATTTATTCCTTTACAATGCAAAAAGAAATCGAGGTGTGAATATGAGATATATAATGTGGTATTTACTGGCGATCAATATCGTGACATTTTTCTTATATGGAATAGACAAACAGAAGGCGCGCAAAAAAAGGTGGCGGATACCGGAGGCGACGCTTCTTTCAATGGCGGCTTTGGGAGGCTCTGTTGGAGCCTGTGTCGGGATGCAAATATTCCGACATAAGACTCAGAAGCCGAAATTTTATATTGGAGTGCCTGTAATTCTTTTGTTGCAGGCTGGAATTGTGATATATGTTTATTTGAAGTAGGAGATAAAACTCCTACTTTTTTTGTAATATTATATTGACTAATAATATTATATGACATATAATATGTGTATAAAAATAATATTGCATCAAATAGAAAGGAGTGAGGTCATGGTATTTAATACAGGAGCAGCCTTACTGGATGCGATTGTTCTGGCTGTAGTATCAAAAGAGCAGCAGGGGACTTATGGATATAAGATCACACAGGATGTCAGGCAGGCGTTGGAAGTATCGGAGTCAACCTTATATCCGGTGCTCAGGCGTCTTCAAAAAGATGGGTGTCTGGAGGTGTATGATATGCAGTTTGACGGCAGGAACAGGCGATATTACAAAGTGACAAAGAGAGGGACAGAACAGTTGGAGATGTATCGAAAAGAGTGGAAAAGCTATTCAGAGAAGATCTGCAAGATATTTGAGGGAGGTGTGGATGAATGAACAGAGTAGAATATATGACAAGACTGGCAGCGATGCTTCAGGACATTCCGGTGGAAGAAAGACAGGAAGCAATGAAATACTACAACGACTATTTTGATGAGGCCGGTGAGGAGAATGAAGAAAAAGTTGCAGCAGAATTAGATAGCCCGGAAAAGGTAGCGGCGGCAATCAAAGCGGAAATTTACGGGAGAAATAATACTGGGGAAACGAAAGCCCCTGTGTATCCGGCTGAAAAAGAAGAGAAAGATACGAACAATTGGTGGAAGATTCTCCTGATCATAGTAGGTGGTCTGTTTGTTTTATCCATTGCCGGCCCGATCGTTCTAGGTGTGGCGCTGACGGTATTGGCAGTGGTGTTTTCGGGATTTATTGCTCTGATCGCATTTGTTATAGCGGCAGGATGTCTTGCAGTTGTAGGTATCGCATTGTTTATTGGCGGGCTTACGCAGATTGCCGTGGCGCTTCCGGAGGCATTTACGTTGATTGGCAGCGGAATGATTTTATTCGCAGTTGGAATGGTGGGAGTTGTGTTGCTTGTGCAGCTTTGCTTCGTTGCATTCCCGAAGATGTTTCGGTGGATTGTAAAAATTTGCAAAAAACCATTTCATAGAAAGGCGGTGTCATAATGAAAAAAGGATGGAAGAGATTTTGGATCACAAGTGGTGCGATTGCCGGAATCGGCGTGCTGTTTTTGATTTTGGGATTTATACTGGGAGTCTCTTTTTCAAAGATCAAGTTTGGTTTCCCATATATATTTCCATTGAGCAACAGGGTGGTGACAGTAAAGGAAAGCACAGGGCAGACCGGCGAAGAAAAAACGTTCGAAGGGGTAAAAAATCTGGAAATTGATGTGGATCATATGAGTGTATATCTGAAGCCTTCTCAAAATGAAAAAGTATGTGTGGGCACTGAAGATATTGACGAGAGAGCAAATCTCCAAATCTATAAGGAAGGAAACACACTGAACATTGAGACAGATTTGGAAAGTAATCGAATCAATCAGGCAGGGACGATTATTTTGTACTTGCCGCAGGATGTGAAATTCTATGAGATGGACATTTCAGTAGGAGCAGGAAGTTTGAAATCAAAGCTGCAAAGCGTACATGCGGAAAATGCGGATATTGCGGTAGCGGCAGGGGCCGCAGAGATACAGGGGATTATGGCGCAAGAGATGTATCTGGAATGTGGAGTGGGTTCTGCAACGCTTGTGCTCCATGGAGAACAAGAAGACTATAACTATAGTCTGGAGTGCGGAATGGGTGAAGTGAAGATTGCAGACGGAAGTTATTCAGGAATCGCAGTTGAGCAACAGATTGACCATGGGGCATCGAAAAATTTGAATATTGAATGTGGCATGGGAAGTGTCAATGTAAAATTTGAAAAATAGTCTGGAATAAAAATGAAAAAAATGGAAATCCTCTTACCATCACGGAAAGGGGATTTTTATTATGTCTAAAAAGAAAGAAAAACCGATTTGCTTAAGCAAGCTGGAGCCGGAAGAAAAATTAAAATATGAGATTGCAGAAGAATTGGGATTGCTCGATAAGGTGCTGGAGGATGGCTGGAAGGCGCTTTCTTCAAAAGAGACCGGGAGAATCGGCGGACTGATTACGAAGAAAAGGCGAGAGATGGAGAAAGCAAAAGAGTAGTGACCAAAGTGTGAACAATTTCGAACCGGACTTGAAAAGAGAAGGGAGATTTGTTATAATCGTAAAACTGGGGAGAAACAACAGGTGAGGTTATGAATGAGAAAATAAAAGTATTAGGCGTGTCAATTAATCATTACACGGCTAAGGAAGCAATGAAAAAGGTCATGGAATATATGGAGACAGAACCGATCAATGTGATCGAGATGGTGACGATGAATACGTTGTCGCAGCTTTTGAACAAAGAAGAAAAGCCATATATTGATGAGTTTGACCTTACATTTGCAGGAGATAAATCAATATTAGAGGCGGCAGGAGTGACTGACTCAAAATATTTGAATGAGGCCAAGACACTGCTGTTCGTGAAAATGGTAATGCGATTTCTGCATAAAAGCCACAAAAAGGTTTTTTTGCTCGCCGAAGATGAAGAGGCTTTGTCTGAACTGAGAGAATATGTGACAGGAAAATACAGCGGGATTGTTATCTCTGAGACTGCGACCATGGAAGAACACGGAAAGTCCGATGACATGATTGTCAATCGAATCAACGGTGCAGAGACCGACTGTATCTTTGCGGCGCTTCCATCTCCGCTTCAGGAAGAAGTCATTCTTCGTAACCGCACACTTTTGAATGCCAGAATTTGGTTCGGAATGGGTACTGGATTGAAAGAACGCAGGAGAACGGGATTTGGAAGAAGACGGCTGAAGGCATTTTTTACACAACACATCGTGAAGAAAAAGATTGAGAAAGAACGTAAGCAAAATCAGAATTTGTGAACAATGTATAGTGTGGAAAAAGGATAAGAGCAAAAGGAAAATTGAGGAAATGCATAAAAAATTATGATTTCCTCTTTCTTTTTTTGCTGTTTTGCATTAGTATATAACGTAGAAATATGCGTTTAACCATTTTAAGAAAAAAATGTATTGTAGAAAATGCATATGAAAATTACGAGTGGAGGGAATTGAATGATATCAAATCAAATACTTCAAAACACAATTGAAGGACTAAAAGCAATTACAAGAATTGATTTATGTGTAGTAGATATAGAGGGAAAAGTGCTTGCGGGGACTTGTACAGAGACAGATGACTATGCAACCTCGATAAAATCTTTTGTAGATTCACCTGCAGACAGCCAGGTGGTGCAAGGATGTCAATTTTTTAAAATTTTTGACGAATATCAGTTAGAATATATATTACTTGCTTACGGGGAAAATGAAAATGCATATATGATCGGAAAGCTTGCAGCATTCCAGATTCATAATCTGTTGATTGCATATAAAGAAAGATTTGACCAGGATAATTTTATCAAAAATCTGTTATTGGATAATCTGTTGCTTGTGGATATTTATAATCGTGCAAAGAAACTACACATTGATACAGATGCAAGACGTGTCGTATTTATTATCGAGATGGCGTATGAGAAAGATGCGAATATGATTGAACATGTGCGAGTGTCCATTGGAAGAAAAAACAAAGATTTCATCACAGCTGTCGATGAAAAAAATATTATTGTCGTAAAGGAACTGGAAGCGAGGGAAGGCTATCAGGAGATGGAGCAGGCTGCGAATGCAATGCTGGAATTATTAAAAGCAGAAGGCGAAGAAGGATTGCATGTCGCATATGGTACGATCGTAAGCGACATCAAAGAAGTTTCAAAATCTTATAAAGAAGCAAAGCTTGCGCTTGATGTCGGAAAGATTTTCTTTAACGAAAAAGATGTGATAGCATATAGTACACTCGGAATAGGACGTCTGATCTACCAGCTTCCGATACCACTTTGTAAAATGTTTATCCGAGAGATTTTTGAGGGGAAATCACCGGATGATTTTGACGAGGAGACTTTGATCACAATTAATAAGTTCTTTGAGAACAGTCTGAATGTATCTGAGACATCAAGACAATTGTACATTCACCGTAATACGCTGGTGTACAGACTGGATAAGATTCAAAAGAGCACAGGACTTGATCTGCGTGTCTTTGAGGATGCCATTACATTTAAGATTGCGCTGATGGTTGTAAAATACATGAAACATATGGAAACGTTGGAGTATTAATAATTATGGAGGAGCGTATGATAGAATTAAAAGATGTTACGAAGGAATACTCAAAGGGGATAGCTGCGCTCAATGGAATCAGTCTGACGATTGAGCAAGGCGAGTTTGTATTTATCGTAGGAGACAGTGGGTCGGGAAAATCGACTTTGATTCGTTTGCTGATGAAAGAGCTGGATCCAACATCCGGAACAATTACTGTTATGGGTGAGGATCTTGGAAAAATGAAACACAAACATATTCCGAAATACCGCAGAAGAATCGGAGTTGTGTTTCAGGATTTCCGCCTTTTAAAGGATCGGAATGTATATGAAAATATTGCATTTGCACTTCGTGTGACAGAGGCACCAACTCGTATTATCAAACAGAAAGTTCCTGCGGCATTATCGCTGGTGGGACTGGCGCAAAAGTATAAATCGTTTCCGAAGGAGCTGTCAGGAGGAGAACAGCAGCGTGTGGCGATCGCGAGAGCGATCATCAATGAGCCGTCTATTTTGCTGGCAGATGAGCCGACCGGTAACCTGGACCCGTCTAATTCATGGGAGATCATGAAGTTGCTGGAGGAGGCAAACGACAGAGGAACTACAGTCATTGTAGTTACACATAATCATGAGATTGTAAATGCAATGCAAAAACGAGTTGTAACAATGAAACAGGGCAGCATTGTCAGCGACGAGAAAAAAGGTGGGTATGTATAATGAGAATCAGTACACTAGGATATTCGATAAAGCAAGGGGTTAAGAATATTGGGAGAAACAAGATGTTTTCCATTGCCTCTATGGCGACGATGGCAGCATGTATTTTCCTGTTCGGCGTATTTTTTTCAATTGTAATAAATTTTAGATACATTGTAGATAAGGCTGAAGAAGGAGTAGCAATTACGGTGCTTTTCGATGCAGATGCAACGGACGAGCAGATTAAAGAGATCGGCGAGAAACTAAAGAGCCGAGATGATGTGGCAGAGGTGAAATATATTTCCGCGGAACAGGCATGGGAAGACTTCCAGAAAGATTATTTTGGAGAGGACAATGCGGATGCGGCAGCGGGATTTGAAGGCGATAACCCGTTGATTGACTCTGATAACTACGAAGTATATTTAAAATCAGTTGAGACACAGGCAGACCTTGTAAAATATGCAGAGGGACTTGACGGAGTTCGCCAGGTCAACAAATCAGATGTCGTTGCCGATGCGTTAGGAAATGTGAATGTGCTCATTGCATATGTCTCAGGAGGAATTATCCTGATTCTGCTTGCAGTATCTATTTTCCTGATCAGCAATACGGTTACGATGGGAATTACAATCAGACGTGAAGAGATTGCGATTATGAAATACATAGGTGCAAAAGACTTTTTTGTAAGAGCGCCATTTATCGTGGAAGGTATCTTCATCGGTTTGATCGGAGCGGCGGTACCGCTTGTGGCACTGTACTTTGCATATGGAAAAGTTGTTAATTATGTTTTGGAAAGATTTAAAATTTTAAATAATATTTTAGACTTTCTTCCGGTGGGGCAGGTATATCAGATATTACTGCCGGTTGGATTAATTCTCGGAGT
>OJNK01000483.1_pt1 | contig 26911 bp, 19 predicted proteins | sample 1597811 | NCBI WGS metagenome assembly OJNK01 (sample SAMN00265073, study PRJEB22529) | human gut metagenome
GACCGGCCAGATAGAGGCCGCGGCTGGACACCGGGCTGGTGTGGACGGCAAAGCCAAGCTTGGTCCAGAACGCGTACCAGAACGGCAGCAGCTCATAGAAGCCCAGGCAGAGCGGGATGCCGATGGAGCCGCGCTTGCCGGGTACCGGCTTGTAGCTGGCCAGAAGCTGCTGCTTATAGGCGTAAAGGTTGAGGCTGTTGTCCTCACTCTTGCCTGTCACCGGCTTATCGCAGCGGTTGCCCGAGATGAATTTGCGGCCATCGGCAAAGGTATTGACGGTGAGCTGGCAGTGGTTGCCGCAGCCGCCGCACTTGACGCTGACCACTTTCTGGTCAAAGTTCTTGAGCTCGGCCTGGCTCATCATATCGGAGACCGTTTTGCCGTTCTTTTTGCTCTGGCGCAGACCGAACAGTGCCGCACCATAAGCGCCCATCAGGCCCGCGATGTCGGGGCGGATGACCTCGACGCCCATTTCTTTTTCAAAGGCACGGAGGACGGCTTCGTTATAGAACGTACCGCCCTGCACCACGATCTTCCGGCCCAGCTCCTCGGGGCTGGAAGCGCGGATGACCTTGTACAGCGCGTTTTTGACCACGCTGATGGACAGACCGGCCGAAATGTTCTGGATGGATGCACCATCTTTCTGGGCCTGCTTGACCGAGCTGTTCATAAACACGGTGCAGCGGCTGCCCAGATCCACGGGGCGGTCTGCAAACAGGCCGAGAGCGGCAAACTCCTTGACGTCATACCCCAGCGCCTGGGCAAAGGTCTGCAAAAAGCTGCCGCAGCCGGAAGAACAGGCTTCGTTCAGGAAGATGTTGCTGATGGCACCATCCTCGATTTTGAAGCACTTCATATCCTGGCCGCCGATGTCGATGATAAAATCGACATCCGGCATAAAGTATTTGGCGGCCGTAAAGTGGGCCACCGTTTCCACCAGACCGTAATCACAGCGGAACGCGTTTTTCACCAGCTCCTCGCCATAGCCGGTTGTGGTCACACTGGCCACCTGCAGGCCCGGGTGCTCCTTGTAAATTTTGAGCAGCTGCTCCCGGATCAGAGGCAGCGGGTTGCCGAGGTTGGGCTGGTAATTGGTGTACAGGATCTGGCTCTTCTCGTCCACGACCACCAGTTTGACGGTGGTGGAGCCGGAGTCGATGCCGATATGCACCGGGCCGCACTGGGCGCTGAACGGCACCCGGGGCACGCTGTGGGACATGTGCCGGGCATGGAACGCCTCGTACTCTTCCTTGTTGGCAAAGAGGGGCGGCTCGCTGGCATAGGTTGCCGTGGCGGCGTACTCATCCAGCGCCTTGGCCACCTCCGAGAGGTTGAACGCCTTATCCGCGTAAAGGGCGGCACCCAGCGCCACATACAGCAGGCTGTTCTCAGGGCAGGTGCCCGTTACGCCCAGCGCTTCATCAAAGCTCTTGCGCAGCACGGTGCTGAACGTCAGCGGCCCGCCCAGATACAGGATGTTGCCCTGGATGGGGCGGCCCTGTGCCAGGCCGGCAATGGTCTGGTTGACTACTGCCTTATAGATGCTGGCCGCGATATCTTCCGTCCGGGCACCCTGGTTGATGAGGGGCTGGACGTCGCTCTTGGCAAACACGCCGCAGCGGGAAGCGATGGTATAAGTACGCTGTGCCTGCTCGGCTGCTTTGTTCATCTCATCGGCGCTCATTTTCAGCAAAGTTGCCATCTGATCGATGAACGCACCCGTGCCGCCGGCACAGCTGCCGTTCATCCGCACCTCGGTGCCGTTGGTCAGGAACAGGATCTTTGCATCCTCGCCGCCCAGCTCGATCACGCAGTCCGTCCGGGGGACAAACCGCTTGACCGCCACACGGGTGGAGAAGACTTCCTGCACAAAGGGCACCTTGCAGCTGTCGGCCAGGCCCATGCCTGCCGAGCCGGAGATGCTGAGCAGGGCGGTCTGCCCGTGCAGCTGCTCGGTATCAATGCGGCGCAGCAGTTCCTGCGCCTTTTCCAGAATATGACTATAGTGTCGCTCGTATGTCGAATACACCAGCGCATCGTTTTCATCCAGCACCACGCATTTGATGGTGGTGCTGCCGATGTCAAGACCTACTCTCACAGTTGTTTTTCCTCCTTGAAGGATCGTGCTCCCCTGCCCTGCCCCGATGCGTGCAGGGGCAAAAAACAGGGATGAGCCGAAGAAACACTCTCCGGCCCGCATACGGGGATATTATAAACCAAATGGGTGGGACATTCAATCCGCAGTCTTTATTTTACACGTTAAAAATAGTAATTTCGATGCAAAAAGTTAAACATTTTGTGAATTTGCCAAAAGTGGCAGCCCATTTTTCAGCATTTTGGCAAAAAAATTTTACCATTCGCTTTTTGCATCGTTCCAACCGAAACTTTCCTGCCCACATTGGTTATACTTTAACATAAAGCGGGTTCTTTTTGAATTTTTTGCTGGCTAAGATTTGGTGAAGAAAGATGGAAGAGATTGATGGGACGATCCTGCCGGGTGGTGTTCTCGGCAGTCCGGCAATGGCAGCCCTCTTCGGCGCGGGTGCAGCCAAGCGCGTGGAAACGAACAGACTTTTTATTTTACAGTTTTCCCCGTTTTTCCGCAACGCTCAAAAAGGGCAGGCGCGCGGCCTGCCCTTTTGTGGTTCTGAGGTTTTATACGCGATGCTTTGACCGCAGCAGCAAGGTCTTCCAGCTGGGCATCTCATTGCGCAGGGTGTCCCAGGCAGGCATCGCCGTCCGGGTAGTGGCACGGATGGCCTCAAACGCCTCATCGTGGTAGTGCATCTCTTCCACGGCATGCATGGCGTGGTCGCTGGCACACAGGCGGCCCAGCGGCGTTTTCGTCATCATCAGCATCATTCTGTCCATCTTTTTGCGGCCGGGGGTGCAGGCCTCGTAGTAGCTGGTGTTCTCCGCGTCGTTTACCGGGACGCCTGCCGCCTTGAGCATCCTGCAGCCCTCCCACGCCGCGTCGAGCATGAGCTTGCGCTGCTCGGCGGTGGCCTTGGTCAGGTCGCCATTGCAGGCGTAGCAGACATAGCACACGGGCAGGATCAGGGCCAGGTGACACTTGAGCCACTCGTCCATATCGCTGTAGAACGTCAGCTTGTACTTGACGCCCGCAAACGCCGCCTGCAGCCGCTGGCGGAATGTACCGGACAGCGGCGCTGTCGCGCCGCCTACCGTCATGCCAATGCCCGCGTGGACACTGATGACCTGGCCGTTCTCCCGGCGTCCGCCGTTGTTCTGGAAGCCGAACGCGATCTTATCCGCCGGGCGCTGCATGGCCTGCAGGACAGAGCGAGCATGGGGCTGGTTGCCCACAAACACAAAAAACTCGCTCTTGTTCTGCTTGAGGACGGGCAGGATCTCCGGCAGCTGGCCTGCCTGCACCGTGACAAACACGATGTCATAGCTTTCCTCCGGGGCCAGCGTTTCAATGGTCGGCACACGGTCCACAGTCGTTTTGAGCTGGGCCCAGTGGCGGATGGTGAGGCCTTTCTGGTCGATCCGCTCTTTCCACTCGCCCCGCGCCAGCAGAGTCACCGTGTTTTTCTCGTTTTGTGCCAGCCGGTGGGCCAGCTCACAGCCCTGCACGCCTGCACCGTACACTAAGATCCTCATGGAAACGCACCTCCTGCAATGAAAGATGGTTATTTATGGAACAACGAGCTCAAAAAACCTTTTTTCTCATAGGGATGGCTCTGGGCACCCTTGACGGTATAGCCTGTCTCGGCAATGGCCGCCTTGAGGGCGTCAATGTCCAGCTCCTGCTCCGAGAGGATGACCGTCTCGCCCTTGGTGTGGGAAGAGGTCACCTTTTTGACATCCGCCGTCTTGCGGACCGTCTCATTGACGTGGCTCTCGCACATGCCGCACATCATGCCATCTACTTTTAAAATCGTCTCGATCATCTGAGGAAACCTCCAAGAATTTTTTGCCTCTGCCGCAGCTTTTGCAGATTGCACAAAGGCAGCAGCTTAAATTTGGGCATTTTGTTAGTAGAAGCTAACCAGCAAACCAAACAAATCGCTGTCCGGAAGCACACCGGACAGCGGCCCGCCCCGCGGCGGGATCAGAGCCTGATTTCTGCTTTTATCATACCACAGAGATGGGGAATGCGCAAGCGGTGCATACAGGTCCACAGCGTAAAAAATCGTCTCTTGTCAAGGGCAGTGAAACGTGGTACAGTAAACGGGCAATCGCTTCCATTTTATCGGATATGATCTTACGAGGGGTTTTATGAAACAGAATAATCGTTTTTGCGTGCTGGCACTGACCGCTGTGCTGGCACTGACTCTAACCGCCTGCTCCGAGACGGCTGACGGCTCCGCCGCATCGGGCAGCACCCAGACCACGCAGCCTGCCCAGAGCACCACCCAGCAGGACCCTTCCGCCGGGACTCCCTCTGCCAGCCAGCAGACCGAGGTGCTGGGCAGCCTGACCTCCTCCGAGCTGCAGGAGCTCGTCTCCGGCAGCACCACACTGGAGCAACTGACCCAGCAGCGCGCCGAGGCCGCTGACCCCGGCACGGGGAGCACCACTGCCCTGCCGGAGTATGAGCAGCAGCTGCAGGCTCTCATCAACCAGCTCTACGCCGTCAAGGCCCGGGCCGAGAGCAGCCTGAACAACACCATCCAGTCGGCCACGGCAGAGTACAAGGCTCTGCCTGCCGCCAAGCAGACCAAGAGCCGCAAAATCGCCATCGTGATGGGCAAGGCCAGTGAGCTGAAAGCCATGGAGGCTTCCTGTGACAAAGAGGTGGACGACATCGTAAACCAGATGCGCGCCCTGCTGACCCAGAACGGCCAGAGCACCGCCCTGGCCGACGAGGCACTGGCTGCCTACAAGGCCCAGAAGAGCGAAATGGTCTCTTCCCTCACCAGCAAACTCTACGGCTGAGCGCCGAACGCGTTTCCCCTGCAATTTGTGCCGGAATATCCCCGGTACCCGTTGCAGGGGTTCTTTTTTGCCCGGAGAAATTCTGTTCCTGTCGGGCAGCCGCATTTTACAACTCCGGTCAGGTTTCTGTTCCACCCCTGCACGGTATCCGCTCCAAAATCATCGCCAGAGTTTTACTTCCGTTTGTAAATTTCGCCAATCTTTTGCATATTCCGGGTTTTTTTCCAATTTTGCTTGAATTGTGGGGACATACCGTTTAAAATTAGATGGGGTGTTAGAGCCTTTGTTTTTCTGCGTCAATTTTTAGAGAGGCGAAAGGCATGTTCCCACGTAATTTCAACTGAGAAAGGCGATGAGACAAATGGAAATGGAAGAAGAAGTGATCGACCTGAGCGAGCTGCTGCGGCTTTTGTGGAGCCATGTGCTGCAGATCGTGGCGGTGGGCCTTGTGGCGGCGGTGATCAGCTTTCTGGTATGCACGTTCGCGCTGACGCCCCGGTATCAGGCGTCCGTCAACATGATCGTCAATACCCGGCAGGATAACACGACGACCGTGAGCAACGACAACATCACCTCGGCAAAAAACATGATCGACACCTATGCAGTCATCATCAAGAGCAACCTCGTGCTCAACGATGTCATCCAGCGGATGGGCCTGGACATAACCTACAGCCAGCTGGCAGACAGCATCACGGTGGGCAGCGTCAACTCCACCCAGATCATGGCCATTACGGTGACCAATGAGAACCCGGGCCTGGCGGGCAGGATCGCGCAGACGATCGCGGAGGTCGCGCCGGACGTGATCGTGGAAAAGGTCGAGGCAGGCTCCTGCAAGGCAGTGAGCGACGTGGAGATCGGCACCACGCCTGTCTATCCACAGACCAAGAAGACCATGCTGCTCTGCGCTCTGGCCGGTATGGTAGCGGCCTGCGCTCTGCTGGTGGTCAACCACCTGCTGCACAACTACATTGTAGACGACGAAGATGTTCAGAAGAAGCTGGACCTCCCTGTTTTGGGCTTTATCCCTGAGGTGTGATGTAAGATGTGGAATCCGTTCAAACCGAAAATTGAAAACTCTGACCCCGGCCAGCGCTCCCTGCAGCTGATCTCCCAGAAAGGAATGCCCTTTGCGTATGTGGAAGCTTACAAATCCCTGCGCACCAACCTGAACTTTCTGACCAGCTCCACCGGAGCCCGCGCCATTGTGGTCACCAGTACCATGCCGGAAGAGGCCAAGAGCAACGTCTCGGTCAACCTGGCCCTGACCCTGGCCGAAGACGGCAAAAATGTAGCCCTGGTGGACTGCGACCTGCGCAAGCCCGTGCTGCACAGATACCTGAAAGCCGGTCACAACGTGAAAGGCGTTTCCAATATCGTCTCCAACCAGTGCAAGCTGGAAGAGGCGCTGCTGCGGCTGGAGCAGTTCAAGATCACGTTCCTGCCCGCCGGCACGCCCCCTCCGAATCCCTCGGAGCTGCTGGGTTCGGCCCGGATGCAGCAGATGATCCAGCAGCTGCGCGCCACCTTTGATTATGTCATCTTCGACGCGCCTCCCATCTCCATGGTGACGGACGCGGCGGTCATCGGCAATCAGGTGGACGGCGCTCTGTTTGTTGTTCGTTCCAGCTACGCCCCGGCCGAGTCCGTGGAGGCCGCTGTCAAGAAGCTGAAAGACACCGGCGTAAAAGTGCTGGGTGCCGTGCTGACCCGCTATGACGCCAAGACGGCGCTCAAGGGCTCCAACTACGCTTACAACTATTATAGCTACGGCTACTCCTACGGTACCCCCCCCAGATGGATTCGGCGGCATCGCAAAGCCCGGCAAAGCGAACGCACGCAAAGCCAGCCGAAAGGGTAACGAACCATGACTGATCTGCACTGCCATATCCTGCCCGGTATTGACGACGGAGCCAAGGATGTCTCGGTCTCGCTGGAGCTGCTCCGCAAAGAGTATGAGGACGGCGTGCGCAACATCGCGTTCACCAGCCATTTCAACAGCGAGCGCACCACGGTGGAAGCTTTTCTGGAAAAGCGTGCCGCCGCCTACGCGCGGCTGACCGAGGCACTGAAAGAAGAGCCGATGGACTTCCGGTTCAAGCTGGGCAGCGAAGTTTACTTTTCTCCCAAGCTCTGTGAGCTGGACGCCAAGGCCCTCTGCATGGGCGACACCGCCTACATGCTCATTGAGTTTCCAACCACCCATAAGCCTCATTTTATCAAGCAGACCCTGTACGCTTTGCAGGAACAGGGCATCCTGCCGCTGATCGCGCACATTGAGCGTTACCCCTATGTGCTGGACGACCCCACCCTGCTGTATGAGTGGGTGGCCGCCGGTGCTTACGCGCAGATCAACGCCGGGGCCCTGCTGCAAGATGCAAAGCTCCGCAAGAAGCTCTGCAAATTCATCTCGTGGGGGCTCGTGCATGTGCTCTCCACGGACACTCACTCCCCGGACAAGCGCCCGCCCCGGATGGCGGAGGGCATCCAGATGCTGCAGAAGGCTCTGGGCACTGAGATCGCCGACCGGATCGTCCGCAACGGTGACGAGCTGTTTGACGACCAGGAGCTGGACATCATCTCCCCGCACCAGCCCAAAAAAATGCTGGGCATGTGGATTTGATCATCTTTTGTCTTTGATTGAAAATCCGATATTTTTATTACAAACTTTGGAAAAGAGGAATTTTATTATGAACTATCCTGTTGCTTATGCCGTGATCCCCGAAGAAGAAAAGACCTACATCGTCGGCAGCGGCGATGTCCAGTACGAGAAGCTGTTCAACTACTTCATCGGCGACTTCCTGCGTGACACCGTCAAGAGTGACGTCCGCAACGCCATCTGGAACAGCGCCAAGCAGAGTTCTTTCACTCCCATTGCCAACTGGTTCAAGAACGTGGACGACATGGGTGTCATTGCACACCTGGGCTACTTCTACGGCTTCTGGCACATCTGGAGAGACGTTAAGGGCTACCTGGGCTAATTAAAAAGTAACGTATATGCAAAAGAAACAAATTTTTCAGCTCGTGCTTCTGGCTGTGGGCGCGGCCCTGGCTGCCGTGATCGGCTTCTGGCTCGTGCCGGTGAGCAACTACATCAAGGGCCGCACTGCGCCGCTGGATGAAACCATCCTGGAAGCCGAAAGCAGCATGCGGGAGGTGGTCACCATCTCGGATACCGAACTTTCCCAGCTCATCAGCGGTGACCTGACCCTGGATGCACTGGCCGACCTGCCCGGCGTCATCACCGTGAAGCCCGTCGGCACCACGGCAGGTGCCGCCCAGAGCGGCGGCGCGGCCAATCGCTCCCCTGCGGACGAGACTTCCGCTTCTGCCATTGCAGAGAGCGAAGCTTCTTCGGACGCTGCTTCCCGTGAGGCACAGGCCGATGCAGAAACGCCCGCCCAGAGCAGTGCTGTCTCCGGCAGCACCGGCACTTCCGGCAATGCCAGCCTCTCGGAGGCCGCCTATGAGGGCGAAGTCAAGGCACTGGTCCAGCAGCTCTATGCCGTGAAAGGCCGGGCGGAAAGCGGCCTGAATGCCTGCATTGCTTCCGCCAAGGCAGAGTATAAATCTCTGCCGCCGGAGCAGCAGACCCGCAGCCGCAAAATTGCCATCTGCATGTCCAAAGCCGGCCAGCTCTCGGCCCTGCAGGCCTCCTGCGACAGTGAGGTCAACCGCATTGTGAGCCAGATGCGCTCGGTGCTCAAGGCCAACGGCCAGAGCACCGCCCTGGCGGACCAGGCCATGAGCAGTTACAAGAGCCAGAAGAGCGCCCGGCGGGCGGCTCTGATGAGCCAGCTTTACGGCTGAGCCGCTTTTTGATCACCCTTTGGAGGAACCAGCGTGGAACAACTCACATTTTCGCAGCACGTTGCGGCAAACGGCGGTTCCCTGCCCTGGCAGGACGCTGTGCGCCTGACGCTGCTGACCATCCAAACCATTTCGGCTCAGGCAGACCCGGAAACCACCTATGTTGATGTCTGCCCGGAGCAGATCGTACTGAGCAAAGACGCCCGGGAAGTGCTCTCCTGCGGTAAGCCCCACTCCCTGAAAGAGTGGGACGCCGCCGATGCCGCCAATCCGCAGCTGCTGCCCTGGGAGTTCTGGAACGCCTGGAGCGCCCGCACCCCGGCTGCTCAGGTCTACCCGGTCGCGGCTTGCCTGTTCGGCGCTCTGAGCGGCCACCTGCCCATGGCGGCCAAAGCCCGGCTGAACGGTGCAGCGCTTCGCACCCTGACCGACATCCCGGACGCGCTGAACAACGTGCTCCAGAAAGGCCTTGCTCTGAACGCAGCCGACCGCTGGCCGTCGCTGGAGGCATTCCGGGCGGCTCTGGTCGATGCCACCAAAATCGAGATCGCGGTGGATGACACTCCTGAAAAAAACGACAACACTCCCGCCCTGCAGGCAGGCCAGCTGGACCTGAGCAAGGTACGCACCGTCGATGCACCCAAGGGGCCGCAGGCGGTCTACAAGCCAACGGCCCAGAAAAAATCCGTCAAGCTTGGTCCCCTGCTCCCGGTGGCTGTCCTCTCGGTTGCGTTCCTGGGCGGCCTGCTGGCCTATCAGTTCACCCTGCGGGGTACCCCGACGGCGGAAGAGCTCTTCCTGCCCACGGCAACGGCCAAGACTTCCAGCAGCTCCAAAGCCGCGGAACCGGAACGTGAAGCCGCTTCCAGTGCGGCAGAGAGCGAAGCAGCTTCTTCCAGTGAGGCTGCTGCCTCCTCCCCTGCCGCCAGCGAAGCTCCGGCCAGCGCTCCCTCCACCAAGCAGGAGGAGCCCGCCAGCAGCGCGGCTTCTTCCAAGGCGGCATCCAGTGCAGCCAGCAGTTCCAAGGCCGCCAGCGCTTCCAGCAAAAAAGAGGAGAAGCCCGCTTCTTCGGCCAGCAGTGCATCCAGCACGGCTTCTTCGGAGGCTGCTGCCAGCTCCGCGGCCCCGGAAAACGTGACCCAGACACTGACCCTTGCCGACGGCAGCAAGTTTGTGGGCAAGGTGGACGGCTCCAAGCAGACCGGCACCCTGACCAAACCCAACGGCGATGTCTATACCGGCACCTTTACGGACGGCAAGCTGGAGGGCAAAGGCACCCTGAAAACCGCCAGCGGCAACAGCTATGACGGCAACTTTGCAGGCGGCCAGCCCAGCGGCTCCGGTACCATGAAGTATGCCAACGGCAGCACCTACACAGGCAGCTGGGCCGATGGCCAGCGCAGCGGCTCCGGCACGGTGAATTACGCCAACGGGGATCAGTTCTCCGGCAGTTTTGCCGCCGACCTGCGGGACGGCAGCGGCACCTACACCTGGGCCAACGGCACCACCTACCGCGGCACCTGGAAAGCAGGCGAAGCGCGGAAAGGCGGCACCTACAGCTATACCGATGCAGGCGTGAAAGAGGGCCTTTCCGCAGGCGGCAACCTGACCATGCAGGATTGAGCGCCCTGCCCTCTTGACAAATCGCCTCGGCTGTGATATTCTAAAGCTCCTAAAATATCGTGTGGATTTTTACAGTATCAAGCTATTTTTCGCCACATAATGGTGCAAAAGCCATTGTGTGGCTTTTTTGCGTCCAAACCTCTGCAGCCCCCACCCGATGAAAGGAGATTTCTTCTGTGAACAACACCTTTATGAAAGAGCGCCCGGTCTTCCCGCTTTTGATGTCCATGGCGCTGCCCAATGTCATTTCCATGCTGGTCAACTCGCTGTACAACATTGTGGACAGCCTGTTTGTGGCCCGCATCAACGAATCCGCCATGACGGCCCTCTCGCTGGTCTTCCCGGTGCAGAACCTGCTCAACGCCATTGCCATCGGCTTTGGCATCGGCATCAATGCACTGGTGGCCCTCTGCCTGGGTGCCGGGGAGCACGAAAAAGCCGATCAGGCCGCTACCCACGGCATGGCGTTTTCCCTGCTGCACGGCATCCTCGGCTCGGCCATTGCCATTGCCATCATGCCGTCTTTCCTGGGGCGCTTTACAACGGATGCCGAAGTGCTCTCCATGGGCCTGACCTATTCCCACATCGTGTTTGGCTTTGCCACGGTCAACATGGTCTCCCTGGCTTTTGAGAAGATCTTCCAGTCCGTGGGCCGGATGAAAGTGACCATGGTAGCCCTCATCGTGGGCTGTGTGGGCAACATCATCCTGGACCCGCTGCTCATCTTTGGCATCGGGCCGTTCCCTGCCATGGGCATTGCAGGCGCGGCGCTGGCCACCGGTATCGGCCAGGCACTGAGCACGGGTGTCTACCTCGTGGTGTACGCTTCCACGGAGCTGCCCGTCCGGCTGCGCCGCGCCTGCCTGAAGCTGGACAAAGAGCTGGACACCCGGCTCTACTCCATCGGCATCCCGGCCATCCTCAACCTGGCGCTTCCCTCTCTGCTGGTCACGTTCCTCAACAGCCTGCTGGCCGCGTTCTCGGGCAGCTATGTGGTGGTGCTGGGCATCTACTACAAACTACAGACATTCCTCTACCTGCCCGCCAACGGCATCGTGCAGGGAATGCGCCCCCTCATCGGCTACAACTACGGTGCCGGGGAGCACAAACGGGTACGCCAGCTCTACCAGATCACCCTCATCCTGAGCGCCGCCATCATGGCAGCGGGCACCCTTGGCTGTCTGGCAGCCTCGGAGCCTCTCATGCGGCTCTTTACCTCTACCCCGGAGACGGTGGAAGCCGGAAAAATTGCTCTGCGGATCATCTGCCTGGGCTTTGTGATCTCCGCCATCTCCACCACCTCTTCCGGCGCGCTGGAGGGCCTGGGCAAGGGCACTCAGTCGCTGGTGATCTCCCTGTGCCGCTACATCGTCTTCATCATGCCGCTGGCCTGGGTGCTCTGCCGACAGTTTGGCCCTGTGGGCGTCTGGAACGCGTTCTGGGCCACGGAAGTGCTCTCCGCCATCGTTTCCCTTATCGTCTACAAAAAGAGCGTCTGACACGTTTTCCGTATATGCAAAAAGGTTCCGGGCCTGCACTCCCCTTTCACAGGGAGGCAGGCCCGGAGCCTTTTCCATTTCAGCCCAAGGGCTGGTTTTTATTTGGTGTGCTGCTCGGTGCTCTGGTCGTCCGATTCAATCGGCGTATCCAGTTCCTCCACGGGGGCAGCGTTCTTTTTGGCCTTACGGGCCTTACGCTTGTGGATCAGCTTCCGTGCGAGGAATGCTGCCACCAGCAGCGCGGCTACCGTGCCGCCGCAGAGCTCCCAGAGCGGAATGCCCTTGGGCACAAAGGCCATGACGATCTCGGTCCCGGCAGCCGTAAAGGTGATGTAGCTGCCAAAGGTATCGGTAGGCACTTTGATCCATTTGCCATCCTGCTGGACATAGACGCTGCCCTGCTTGCCCTGCGGCAGATAGCGGATGGTGTGGGTCTCCTGCCCGTCGTCCGAGAAGTCCAGCAGCCACTGCTCGGTGGCATTGGCCACGCCGGACGGCGTCTGGGAGGTAACGCTCAGGGCATTGGAGCCGCCAAACAGGCCATCCACATAGAAGATCGGACGGCCGTTGATTCGGACATCAATGCTCTTCAGTGCCGGGGTGTAAGAGGTGTACAGCGCCGTGACCACGGTGTCCAGATGGAGGTCATCCAGCACCGGGGTGCTCCACTCGGCAAAGTAACCGTCTTTCTGGGGCAGCTCGGGGTAATCCGCCTCGGTAAACGATGCACCGTAAGTAAAGGTGCGCTGGTCCACGATGTGGCCGTCGGCCATAAAGGTCAGAGTCAGCTTCTGGAAGCCCTTGGGCGCGCCTTCCAGTGCCCGCATGGTATCGTAATCAATGGGCTCTGCCTGACCGGCACGGCTGATGCGGTCAACGCCGCGCAGGGTATCGGAGACAAACAGGTTCCCCGTGAACGTACCATCCTGGCCGCCGGAAATGGCGCCCCAATACTGACCGTCGGTGTTGCTGCTGCTCGTGGAGAGGGCCACTTCGGAGTCATCCCCGTCATCGTCCGGCTCATGGATATCCACCATGGCGCGGTTATCCTTGATGATGCAGCTGTTGCCGGTCAGGACACTGTCCGCGCCCTGGCCCACGATGCCGCCAATGTACTTGCTGCCGGTCAGCTCACACTTGGCCCAGTTGGAGATCAGCTTTGCGGAGGAACGGCCTGCAATGCCGCCCACCTTGTTGTTGCCATCCACTTTGCCGTAAGCTTCGCAGCCCGTGATGTAGCCCAGATCCATCTCGCCGCAGATGCCGCCTGCCGCCTCTTTCTTGGAGGTAACGGTGCCCTCGTTGACACAGTTCATCACCACCGCGCTGATGGTGTACTCGGTGCGCAGGAGCGAACGGTTCTCATCCTTATCGTCGTCTTCGGGGTCAAGGGTGTTTTCCACCGCCATGGTACCCGCGATGCCGCCCACATTCATGTCGGCTTCCACGGTGCCGCGGTTGGTGCAGCCCTCGATCTTGCCCTCGTTCTGGGCCGTCAGGTTCTCGGACTCATCTTCAAAGATATTCTTGCTGCCGGGGTCGCTGATCTCTTCCACAGCATCCAGCAGCAGGTTGGAGACCACATTGATCTGGTCGTTGATGGAGCGGAGGTTGCTGGTGAGGGTGTTGCTGGCCGAGAGCATATCCCGGTTGAGGGTGCTCATCTGGTCGGTCATGTTCGTCACAGCGTCAAACAGTTCATCCTTGGTCGCGGTCATCTCGGAAGAGGGGCGCGGCACATGGATGGGATCCTGCTCCGCCAGCCAGTGGACGATATCCGCCGCCTGGCTGGTCATGCTGGTCAGGCCGCTCATGCCCTCCGCCATGATGCCGAGGCTGGCGGACATGTGGCCCAGCGTTGCGCTGGTGAGGGCGGAATCCGTCTTGAGGATATCCAGAGACTTGTCAAAATCATCCGCAGCCTTGCCCAGATCCTGTGCGGCATCGCTCAGGGAATCCAGACCCGCCTGAATGGAGGCCTTGCCGGAACTGATGTTGCCGGTGTTGAAGCCCAGCTTATCCAGAATATCTTCCAGATTGCCCAGCTGGTCGCCCACATTGCCAAGTGCGCCGGACATGCTGGTAAGGGCAGAAGCCATCTGGGGATTGCCCTGCTCCGAAACGAGGTTGGCGGTGTTGCCCAGCAGCGCGCCGATCTGCGTGGCCAGGCCTGCCATATTGCCCACGGCGCGGGTGACCTGCTTGCCGGCGGAAGCCAGCTGGCCGTCATCGGCCAGCAGCGTGGCGCTCCGCAGCAGGCCCAGGCCGGTGGTCAGCAGCTTCATCTGGCCGCTCATGCCGGAGCCCAACGAGAGGATGCTCATGGCGGAATTTGCTACCTGCAGCAGGGAGATGGCCGTTTTGATGTGATCGTCCACCGCGTCACCGGACACGCTGGAATAGCCGCCCAGAATGGTGCTGATGGCGCTGCTCAGGCCGCTGTCGTCCTTGCCCGGCAGCGAGGCGATCAGGTCATCCAGACCCTTGCTGATCTGCTCCAGACCCTGTTTGCTGGAATCCAGCGCATCGCTGGCCTTGTGCGCGCCGGAAGAAGCCTTAGCCAGTGCCGTGGAGGCGGTCAGCATCTCGGCCGCCATCTCCGCGGTGACCCACTTGAGCTGGCCCACGGCGGTGGTCATCTGATCCAGTGCGTCGACACCCGTGTCCATCACGGGCTCCAGCCGGGTAAATGTATCGGAGATGAGGTCGCCCGTGCGGTCCACCTCGTCCGCCACTTCGTCAAAGTAATCGCCTCCCTGCTCCTGCAGACGGCGGGCTGCCTGCACGGCAGTGTCCATCTGAGAGTTCAGGGTGTTGAGGTCGGTATTGAGGAGGCTGGTGCTGCCGTCCATGTCATCGGCCGCGCCGTTGACCATGGTGTGCAGCGTGTCCAGCTCGGTGCGCAGACGGTTGATGGTGCTCTGGTCCAGGTCCAGCTCCACATAGGGCTCTGCCTGGCCGGCAATGCCGCCCACGTCCTTGCGGCCCTGTACCAGGCCCTGGTTGACACAGCCGGAGATCAGGCCATCGGTCCGGCCCACGATGCCGCCCACGTTATAGCCTACATGGGCATAGCCCACGTCGCCCGCATTGGCACTGCTGAGGATCAGGCCGGAGGAGCGGCCTGCAATGCCGCCGGTATCCGAGGAGACATTGGAGATGTTATTGCTCAGGTCATCGCCCATATCCTTCTTGACCAGCTCCAGCAGGGTGGCCGGGAGGCCCTCCATATCGAGGGCGGACTCCTGATACTCGGAGTTGACGGCACCCACATTGGTGCAGCCGGTGATGACACCGAGGTTGTAGCCCACGATGCCGCCGGTGGCATACGCACCGCTGACCATGGCACGGGAGGTGCTGTGGTCGATGGTTCCGCTCGTCTCATTGCGGCCCACCAGACCGCCCGCCTCCTCCTCGCCGTGGACAGCACCGGAGAACGTGCAGTTAATAATGGTGCCGTAGTTGGTGCCCACCAGACCGCCTGCGGTCTTCTGGGTACCAGCGGGATTGACCACACCCTTGATGGTAAGGTCCTGAATGGAACCGCCCTCTTCCAGGATGCCGAAGAAGCCGGCTGGAGAATAAGCCCCCACGAGGCTGACATCCGAGATGGTGTGGCCGTTGCCCTTGAACGCGCCGCTGAACGACGCAACGGGGGCCCACTCCGTATCCTCCAGCGAGAGATCTTCCTGCAGGATCACGGTCTTGCCTTTGGACCACTGATCAAAGCCGCATTTGTCGGCAAAGGCCAGCAGGTCCGAAACACTGTTGATGTAAATGGTATCCGTCGGCGCGGTGTCGGCCGCAAATACCGGCAGCGCCGCCGAAGCCGCCAGCACCAGTGCCAGCAGCGCAGCGGTCAGGCGGTGCAGCAGCCGGGTGCTGCCCGCCGCAGACTCATTCGTCCGCATGGGAGTCGTTTTCATCCTGCACCTCCTGTGAGATTTTACCAGAAAGAACGGTAAGATGTACGTTTCCATCCACAATGGCGTTCATGGTACCGGCCACGGAGCCGTTCACCTCGCCCTGCACCATGCCATTGACACGCACCCGGCCGCTGGCCGTGTTGGTGTGCAGCACCACATGATGCATGGAGAACGAAGTTTTATCCACCAGCTTGCCGCCCACCAGCAGGATCTGCGGCAGGACGAACAGCACCAGGAAGATGGAGATGATGGTACCGCGGCCCAGGCACTGGCCGATGCCCACGATGCAGGCATCGGACGTCATCTGACCGATCAGGGTACCGGCCACCGTCATGATGGTGCCGGAAGTGAGGATGGTGGGGAACGCAAAGTTCAGCGTCTCGATCATGGCCGTCTTATGGTCCATCTTATCCCGCAGCTCGTTGTAGCGGGTTGCAATGACGATGGCGTAATCAATGTTTGCACCCATCTGGATGGAGCTGACGATCAGGTAGCCCATGAAGTACAGCGGCGTGTGGATAAAAGCGGGGACGGAGAAGTTGACCCAGATCGCGCCCTCGATGACGAGGATCAGCAGGATGGGCATTGCCACCGACTGGAACGTGAACAGCAGGACGATCAGGACGATCAGCACGGAGACCACGCTGACCACGATGTTGTCGATGGCAAACGACTTCTGGAAGTCGTACTCGTTGGTGGCGTCGCCCGCCAGATAGATGTCGCCGTCCGGGTAATACTTCCGGGCGATGGTGCGCATCTGGTCCGTGAACTCATACATTTCATCCCCGCTCTGGAGGCTGGGGTTCAGGTAGACCAGAATACGGTTGTAATCCGCGCCCTGCAGCTGGGCCTTTGCGCTCAGCATCTGGGTCTGGGCATCATGCAGGTCGTTGATCTGATCCTGGTCCAGGCTGACAATGCCGGAATCGACCTCGTCACAGACGTAGAGGAACATATCAATGAGCGGCACACTGTAGTTGGAGAAGTTGCCAATGACCTGGCCGTACTCATCATTTTCCAACGCGTAGCCTGTGTAGACCACTTGGGCCAGCTCGTAATCCAGGCCCGCCATCTCAGAGAACTGGCGGGAAGTGAGCCGGTCTTCCAGCATGTAGCCGTCCATGGCCTCGATGTTGGAAAGGCCGCGGGTGTGGTCCACCTCATCGTGGCTTTCCAGTTCTTTGATCATGGCTGCTTCCACCCGGTAATCGTCGTTCTTTGGTACGACGAGAGCCACCAGGTTGGACTTGGTAAAGTTTTCGTCGATCATGTTATCGGCGATCTGCGTCTCATTCAGCACTGGCGTCTTGATCGGGCCGTAACCATAGGCGTAGGGGCACTGTGTCTGGAAATGGTAGGCAAACACCAGCACCACTGCAAAGACGATGGGAACGATCTTGCGGGTTTTGTAAGCATAGCGGCCCACGAACGAGATCTTGGGCACAAAGTTGCGGTGCTTGGTCTTGCTCATGTAAGGGCCAAACAGCATCAGCAGGCCGGGCATGACCACGAAGACCGACAGCATGGAGAACAGGATGGCCTTGATCAGGCAGATGGCCATATCCGGGCCGATCTTGAACTGCATGAACAGCATGGCCACCAGACCGCCGATGGTGGTCAGGGAGCTGGAACTGATCTCCGGGATACTCTTGGCCAGCGACTCGATGACCGCCTCTTTCAAGGGCAGGGTCTCGTGTTCTTCTTTAAAATGGTTGCAGAAGATGATGGCGTAGTCCAGCGAAAGGGCCAGCTGCAGAATGTTCGTGACCGAGTTGGAAACGAACGAGATGGTGCCCAGCAGGAAGTTGGTGCCCATGTTGAGGATCATGCCCACCACGAAAGTGAGCAGCAGCACGGGAACTTCCGCATAGGTCTGGGAGGTGAAGATCAGCACCACCACAATGATGATGGCAACATACACCATGATGACATTGACTTCACGCTCAATCGTCTCCTCCTGCGTATTGCCCAGCGAGGTGGAAACGTAGATATCGTAGTCTTTCAGGTACTCCTTGACGCTTTCCAGCGTTTCCAGGCACTGGTCGTCGTCCTCGGGGTAATCGAATGTGATGGAGTACAGCGCCGATACATTATTATAATGGGCGGTGGTATCATCGTACTCGATCATCTGGATGCCCCTGAGGCCCGCCAGCTCGTCGTTCAGCCGGTCTGCCTCGTCCGGCGTGATGTTTGCCACCATGACATCGGCAGAACCGTAGGTGGTAAACTCTTTCTCCATAATGTCCAGGCCCATGCGGGTCTCGCTGGTCTTGGGCAGATAGGTGGTCAGGTCGCTTTCCACCTTGACCCAGCTGCGGGAGAAGATGGTGAAGACGGCCCCCAGAATGACGATGAGGAACACAAGGTTGCGCCGCTCAACAATTTGCAGCGCGAGCTTGTGCATAAAATCGTTTTTGGGTTGTTCCTGCTCGGTCATCGTGTTCCCTCCTCTCGGCAAATTGGGGCCTGGGTGAGTATCCCCGGGCCGCCGCGCGGTTCTTCGGCAGCTGATACGGCCTTTTGCAGCCGTGACAGTTTCTTCATAGGGTGCCTCCTATTTGTGAATTTGCAAAAGAAAAGCAGACAAAATTTGTACAAATGTAATATTAACCCAACTTTTTTTAAAAATCAAGCGACAAAAACGGCAAAATGATGAAAAAGGATGGCGGCCAAAAATCTTTTGCCATACGTTTGCCTCAGGCGTTTTTCGTCCTCTGCCACCCTGCACAAACCGCCTGCACCGGGCTCTTTTTTTCTTGTGCCGAATGCCAAAGAGTGTTAACAAATTTTGACGGGACTTGAAATCCATAGCGAAGTGGTATAGTATAAGGCCAGAGAGCAATCCTACCGCATCACTCGGGATTCAATCCCAAGCCGTGCAGTCCCTGATATCATTTGGAGGTGTATTCCATGAGCAGTCCCCTGCTGGAAGTCAAAGATCTGCAGGTTACCGTAGGCGAGGAGCAGAAAGTGCTTCTGGACGGTTTGAACCTGACCATTTATCCCGGTGAGACCCATGTTCTGATGGGCCACAACGGTGCCGGTAAATCCACCCTGATGAGCGCCCTGATGGGCGACCCCCGTTATACCGTTACCCGCGGCCAGATCATTTTCAAGGGTCAGGATGTGACCCACGAGCCTGCCGATGTGCGGGCAAAGCTGGGCATGTTCCTCTCGTTCCAGACCCCCGAAGAGATCCCCGGCATCACGCTGGAGAATTTCCTGCGCACGGCCCAGAACGCCATTACCGGCAAGCCCGTCAAAGTGTTTGCGTTCCGTAAGGAGCTGGCCCAGCAGATGGAAGCGCTGGGCATGGATGAGAGCTATGCTGACCGCTATTTGAATGTGGGCTTCTCCGGCGGCGAGAAGAAGAAGAGCGAGATTTTGCAGCTGCTGATGCTCAAACCCTCTCTGGCCCTGCTGGACGAGACGGACTCCGGCCTGGACGTGGATGCCGTGAAGACGGTGGCACAGGGCGTGCGCGCTTACCACAACAAGGACAACGCTCTGATCATCATCACCCACAACGCCAAAATCCTGGAAGGCCTGCATGTGGACTACGTCCATGTGCTGGACGACGCCCACATCGTGCGCACCGGCGACGGAAGCCTGGTCAATGAGATCATCGAGGAGGGCTTCCGCGCGCTGAAGGAGGACGAAGCCAAATGAGAGCCTTTGAAACAGAAAAGACCGACGTTGCCGAGGTGGACCGCAGCATTTACGACATCAAGGACAAGCCCAACGCTGCCTTTGAGGTCCATTCCGGCCTGACCCCGGAGATCGTCGAGAAGATTTCCGAGGAAAAGAATGACCCCGAGTGGATGCGCATTTTCCGCCAGAAGAGCCTGCGCGTCTACAACTCCATGCCGGTGCAGAACTGGGGCCCCTCCATCGAGGGGCTGGACATGAGCAATATCGTCACTTATGTCCGCCCCAAAACTGAGATGCGGGGCAAGTGGAGCGAGGTGCCCGACGACATCAAAAACACGTTTGAGCGGCTGGGCATCCCCAAGGCCGAACGGGCTTCGCTGGCTGGTGTGGGGGCCCAGTATGACTCCGAAGTGGTCTACCACAACGTCAAGGCCGAGGTGGCCGCACAGGGCGTGGTTTACACCGATATTGAGAGCGCCCTCAACGGCCCCTATGCCGAAATGGTGCGTACCCACTTTATGAAGCTGGTGCCCCCTACGGACCACAAGTTTGCCGCCCTGCACGGCGCGGTCTGGAGCGGCGGCTCGTTCGTGTATGTCCCGGCGGGTGTCAGTGTGGAGATCCCGCTGCAGTCCTACTTTCGGCTCAACGCGCCGGGTGCCGGCCAGTTTGAGCACACCTTAATTATTGTGGACAAGGGCGCTTACCTCCACTTCATTGAGGGCTGCTCCGCTCCTAAATATAATGTAGCCAACCTTCACGCAGGCTGCGTGGAGATCTACGTTGGTGAGAACGCCCGGGTGCGCTACTCCACCATTGAGAACTGGTCCAAGAACATGTACAACTTGAACACCAAGCGTGCCAAGGTGGAAAAGGGCGGCACCATCGAGTGGGTGTCCGGCTCGTTCGGCTCTCACACCTCCTGCCTCTACCCCATGAGCATTCTGGCGGGCGAGGGTGCCCGGATGGAGTTTACCGGCATCACTTTTGCGGGTGCCGGACAGGATCTGGACACCGGTGCAAAAGTGGTTCATGCTGCTCCCAACACCAGCTCCCACATCACCACCAAATCCATTGCGCGGGACGGCGGCGTCTCCAACTTCCGCAGCTCTGTCACCGTGCTGCCCAATGCCACGGGCTCCAAGTCGGCTGTCTCCTGCGAGAGCCTGATGCTGGATGACCGCTCCCGCTCCGATACCATTCCGGAAATGGACATTCGCTGCGATGCCGTGGATGTGGGCCATGAGGCCAAGATCGGACGCATCAGCGAGGAAGCCGTCTTCTACCTGATGAGCCGCGGCCTCTCGGAAGAGGACGCCCGGGCCCTCATCGTGGGCGGCTTTGCAGAGCCCATTGCCAAGGAGCTGCCCGTGGAGTACGCCGTGGAGATGAACAACCTCATCCATCTGGAAATGAAAGGCAGCATTGGCTGAAAGGAGGCCGGGAACGATGAATGATTTAAACATGAACCGCCTGCCTGTCCCCACCTGGAACCAGTGCGGTGTCAATTCCGCCCCCAAAGCGGCGGCACTGCCCGCTGTCCCGGCGGACGACTGGGGCGAGGTGAACCTTGCCTTTACCCTGCCCGCCGGTGTGGGGGAAGCCGAAGAAGATTTTACCACCTTTGCCGAGAGCGGCATGGGTGCAGAGACCGATGCATTTTTGCTGGGGAACGCCAATGTCCGCTCGGCCCTCACCGTGGCCGAGGGCGTGGAGGTAAACGACCCCGTCCAGTTTGAAGTCACACTGGACGCCGCCCACCCCACGGCCCTGAGCGTGTTCTCGCTGGACGCAAAAGCCCACAGCAGCGTGACGCTGGTGCAGGTGGTGCGTGGCGACGCCGAAAACGGTGTGGCCGCTTCCCTCACCCGCATCCGCACCGGAGAGGGTGCCCATGTCAAACTGGTACAGATTCAGCTGCTGGGCAGCAAGGCCCGCCGCTGGAACGCCGTGGCCGTGGAAGAGGGCCCCGGTGCCAAAGTGGAGCAGGTGCGTGTGGAGCTGGGCGGAAGTCTTTCCGCCTGCGGCACCCGCGCCATGCTGGGCACTCCCAAAAGTGAATATGACCTGGACGCCGTCTATTTTGGCGGCGAGGATGCCGTGCTGGATTACAATGATGTCTCCGTCCACACTGCCAAGGACACCCTGTGCGAGATGCACACCGCTGGCGTCCTGACCGGCAATGCCGATAAGATCCTGCGCGGCACCATTGATTTCCGCCGGGGCGCCAAGCGGGGCGTCGGCCATGAGAGCGAGGATGTGCTGCTCTTCAGCCCCCACGCCCGCAACCGCACCGCTCCCCTGATCCTCTGCGGAGAGGAAGAAGTCGAGGGCCAGCACGCGGCCTCCATTGGCCGCTTGGACGAAGCCAAGCTCTACTATCTGCGCTCCCGCGGCCTGAACGACGCCCAGGCCCGCCGCCTGATGGTGGACGCCCGCTTTGCCCCCGCCATTGAAAAGATCCCGCTGGAAGCTCTGCGGGAGGAAGTACGCGCCGAAGCAGCAAGGAGGCTGGATGAGACATGCTGACCACACAGAACAACCCTTGGGTGAAAGATTTCCCCATTCTGGCCGCTGACGAAAACGGCAATCGGCTGGTCTATCTGGACAGCGCCGCCACCACCCAGCACCCCCAGCAGGTGCTGGATGCCGTGCTGCACTACTACCAGAAAGACAATGCCAACCCCCACCGGGGCGTGTATGAGCTGGCCATGCGTGCCACCGACGCCCACGAAGGAGCCCGCCACCGGGTGGCGCGGTTCTTTGGGGCCGAGGATGATGAGATCGTCTTCACCCAGAACACCACCGAATCCCTGAATCTGGTGGCCTATAGTTATGGCCTGCATTTCCTGCATGAGGGCGACGAAATCGTGATCTCTGTGGCCGAACACCACTCCAATCTGGTGCCCTGGCAGCGGGTGGCGAAAGCAACGGGTGCCAAGCTCGTGTACCTCTACCCCGGCGCGGACGGCCACCTGACCGCCGAGGAGCTGGACAAAAAGATCACTTCCAAGACCAAGCTGGTCGCCATCGGCATGGTGTCCAACGTGCTGGGCCTGCGTGCCCCGGTGGAAGAGATCGTGGCACGGGCCCACGCGGTGGGCGCCGTGGTGGTGCTGGACTGCGCCCAGAGCGCCCCGCACATGCCCGTTGATGTCAAAAAGCTGGATGTGGATTTTGCGGCCTGCTCCGCCCACAAGCTCTACGCCCCCATGGGCATGGGAGCCCTCTATGCCCGCAAGGAGCTGCTGGATAAGATGCCCCCGTTCCTCAGCGGCGGTGACATGATCGGTGCCGTGCATGAGCACACGGCCACCTGGGCCGAGGGCCCCCGCAAGTTTGAGGCGGGCACCCGGAACGTGGGCGGTGAGGTCGGCTTTGCAGCCGCACTGGATTATATGGACGCCATTGGCTGGGATGCCATGATGGCCCACGAACATGCCCTGCTGGAGCGAATGCTCAAGGGAATGGCCTCCATGCCCTGGCTGACCGTCTACGGCGAACCCGTGGCGGACAAGCGGTTCGGCGTGGTGTCGTTCAACGTGCAGGACGTCCACCCTCACGATGTCGCCACCATCCTGGATGCAGGCGGTGTGGCCATCCGTGCCGGACACCACTGTGCCCAGCCCCTGATGGATTTCCTGGGCATCGGCTCCTGCTGCCGGGCAAGTCTTGCCCTCTACAACACGGAAGAAGACGTGGACGCCCTGCTGAACAATCTGGAAAACGTACGAAAGGTGATGGGCTTATGAACCTGAACGAGCTCTATACACAGATCATTACCGAGAACAGCCGCAGCAAACAGAACCGCCACCCGGTGGAGGGTGCCACCCACAGCCTGGAGGGCGTCAACCCCAGCTGCGGCGATGACATCACCCTGCAGCTCCGGGTCAAGGACGGAAAGATCGAGGATGCCGGCTTCATCGGCACCGGCTGCGCCATCTCCCAGGCCTCTGCTTCCCTGATGATCGACCTGGTCAAGGGCCGCACCGTGGAGGACGCCCGCCGCCTCATCGGCCTGTATTTTGATATGATCAAGGGCAAAATCACGCCGGAGCAGCTGGATGATCTGGAAGACGTGGCCGCCCTGCAGGGCATTGCCCATGTCCCCGCCCGCGTCAAGTGCGCCGTACTGGCCTGGCACACGCTGGAAGAGGCACTGGACGGCGAGGGAAAAATTTAATTTCCGGATACGCAAAAATGAGAGGGCTTGCGAGCTTTCTCATTTTTTATATAGAGACATCAAAAACCGCCCTGCTGTGTACCAGGCAGCAAGGCGCAGACCGCTTCTTCCAGTTCTGCAAGGCAGCGCTGAACAGCCCAACGTGCTGAATTTTCGCCCCGCCGTATTTTCCAGTTTTTACATTCTTTATGAAATATTTACCAAACCGGGTCAGCCCGGCCCACTCCGTGCTGGCCCGTTGCCGGGAACATTCACTCTAGGGCCGAGTCAAAAAGCCCCAGAAAGTTTCGATTTCTCGAACCTTTCCGGGGCTTTCAAATTATTCTTCGATTATTCGAGCTCGGTAAGTTCGGATTCTTACTAAGCAAATTTGTTTAGTAATGCTATTCTTGAATGTTCACTTTTTCATGAGATTGCTGTGCTAGATGTGGCTTGCTGATTTTTTAGTATCAAGATAGTATCACACAACCAGCGGGATCTCTGTGAGTATTATAACGTATTTACGTTCAGGATGCAACTGCCTTTTAGGAGTCCCATTTATCTTGAATCGTCATTTCAAACGCACGCACTTCTTCTAAGCATCGATATAAGTGATTCTTGATTTCCGACTTCGTACTATTCTCTGCCTGAGTAAATACAGATGATTTGAAGAATAATCTGTATCCCTGTGTCAACTTTCCTCCATCGGTTAGATTAGCCAACTTCTGGAATGCCGTTCGCATTTCGTCGGTAATGCCCTTACAGTAAAAATAAAGTTGTACATACAACTCATTTTTATCGCTCGTAATTTCATAGAAATAGTAATTGTTTGTCTTCCATGGACTTAGTATGTCTTCATTTGTCGGTATCACGCTATTCAAGAATGGGGTTGTAAAACGGACATATCTGCCTTCGCAATTCTTTATATCAAATACAATTTCACCTCTCTTGTCCCGTTCTTCGCACCACTCCTGTGCAATATTTTTCCAATTTATTCCAGCCAATGCTGTGCTATTTGGCCGAGCACTGTAAACAAAGTCTTCTTCCAAATCAAGGTCATACTTCTTCAAAAGTGCCTTGATAAAACAGATGCAGTCATACGCAGAATATCCCGTGCTGATGTAAATAGCGCTGTCATTTTTCAGCTTTACTGCATTTCGGATGGCGTCCTTATCGTAAGCAAATACCGGATTTTGCCACGCTGGAAACACTTCCAAATTTCGCGCCATACGATCAATAATGCTACTGTTTAAGTCGTACAGCTTACCAGCCACCGAACGAACCATAAAGGCAAAACTATCAGCACTGACCCTTTCACCTAGAAGCTCATAGTAGTTGACGAACTTATAGGTCGCATTATGTGGGTCAGACACCGTGTACAGCCGATAGCGCGGATCAGAAAAATCAACCTTTGTTGTTGGCAACTCAATGGGAAAGAGTTTCAAAACCTCTTCAGATAGACGCTCTGCACGAGATTCCATTGTCTGCGCATTCCACTCTGTTTTGTTCTTTACATCACTATAAAGGACGGTAACATGAGTATTTTCCTCTGCAAGCTTATCAAGTTTCTCTGCAAACGGCAGATCACCTAGTTCACTGTTATAACCTGTCAGCGTTAAATTACCCAATGTATGCAGATATCGTTCTCGCACTAACTCCCAATCCGTACCGAGCATTCTCTGCCATGCAGTCGATAGATTCTTGTTCTGCGGCATGATATGCTCGATGGTCAAAGCATCTGTCTTGATTTGCTCTTTACCCTGATTTTCGATTGCCACAAGCAAATACTTACACAGCGCGTTCTTCCGATAAAGATTACGTTCTTTCAGTGCTGCCACGAACTCTGCATCGCTGGGCATCACATCCTTAGATGTCAGCTGAAGTAGGAAAGACACGATGGAATCATAGTAGTTGTTCTTATTTTCCGGGCGATTGAACACCCGTCCGTAAAGGGTCTTATACAAGCCACGCAGCGAGTTTGAACCTACTTCGCAAATCAAGCGGCGGATACTGTAATTCAGGAGCAGCCGAAGAACTTTGCAGAGTGTTTCATCATCGATTACACCAGCATCGAAGTCATCAAACACACTGAACAGGAACAGATACACCGTAGTCTGTTTCAGGGTCTGCAAACTTCTCAGCAAATGGTTTACTGTACTGCTGAACCGTTTTTCATCGCCATAATAGAAAGCATGATATTGCTGGACATAGTGGTAAATCTCTTCCAGCATAGATTCATTGGTATACTGCCCACGTGCATAGAGAGCCTTAAACTCATCGTAGGCCGTACTCTCCTTAGCAAATCCATCCATTTTGAAATTCAGATAGTCAAGGAAGAATCCCTCCAACTGATCTTTGGACAGCATCTGCTCTGCTTTCAGCCAGTAATCCTCATATAAACGATCTTGGTCTGTATCTGTCATTAAAACAAAGTTTCGGATTTTATCTGACAAACTTAGCGGAACGCCTGTAGAATTGATTCGTTCAAAAATTTCCTGTGCATTATCGTCATCATCATCCAGTTTAATCTCTGCGCAGGTCAAATGTTCAAGACCATCGTAGATATTGCCAACCCCCATGTCCGGGTTATCATTCAAAAATTCCTGAATCAAATCGCAAAACAGCTCATAGTTCCGATAGATACCACTCGTCCTATCCATCTGTTCAGCATGATCTTCCATCAACAGCATGAGTTGATTATTATCGCTTTTTATTGGCTTTAGCTTTAGTTTGCTAGAATCATCAATATTGTATCTTTTGAATTTGTCAACATTGAATAGAACTTCCGCCAACGATTTCTTTTCCTCATCTGTAACAGCTTTATCTATCAGTGCTTTTATCAGAATATAAATTGTTGTCAGTCGCTGCTGACCATCAATAACAACATAGTAGTTGATTTTCTTTTCGCTCTTCAAAGGCGCATATACAACCGATCCGCAAAAATGTCTACGATCTCTTTTATGCGCAGTTACTACATCGACAAACAGTTTCCTACACTGTTCAGCTGACCATTCATAGTTGCGTTGGTAAACAGGAATTGCATATTGGCACTTATTCGGTTCGATAAAGTCATTTATAATTCGACCTTCTTCAATTTTCACGCCGCAGTCCATCTCCCATCATTTTTTCTGATTATACCAAATATGCTTTTTTCTTTCAATCTTTCCTGTTCAAAAGCTCCAACCATTAAGTTTTTCTTAATGATTCCCATCACCAAACTCGAACCATCTGGAAATCCCGGATAGTTGACAGACCGCCCAAGTTATTAAGCAACGCTTAACAACTGCCCTGAACTCTTCGGATTTTCCGAAAAGTTGCCCCTATATGTACAGCCCCCC
>OJNK01000571.1_pt1 | contig 24603 bp, 17 predicted proteins | sample 1597811 | NCBI WGS metagenome assembly OJNK01 (sample SAMN00265073, study PRJEB22529) | human gut metagenome
ATGCTCGAATGGTGGAATCGGTAGACACGAGGGACTTAAAATCCCTTGGCCATTGCGGCTGTGCGGGTTCAAGTCCCGCTTCGAGTACGAAGAAAAATCGCAAGTAGTTAATAATCAACCGCTTGCGATTTTCTTTTTATCTAATTGCACCACATTTGCACCACAAAATGATATTTCTACTCTTTCTGTCTTATATTAAAGTAAAAAAGTTTATTGCCAAATCAATAAGCTTCATGACACTTACAAACCTTTTATCAAAATCGTTTATCAAAACAAACAACAATCCTAGGTTTTCTAATATTCCAAATCTTCCAATTGTGCTATGTAGTCTTCTTGGTTTGCATAATGCTCATACTCTCGCATCAGATTAGTGAAAATTTTGGCAAGTCTCGGATATTTAAACCTAACCTTATCTCGATAACTTTTGAATAATGCTACTAACGACCTTTCCTGATTACCACCTTCTGCAAAAGCTCGCGTTGTTACACCTCTGCTATTAAAAATTTTTATCCGAATATGTTCATCAACTGAATCACTCTTCAATTCTTCTACTATTTCCCCGAGAACGCTCTGTGGGTAGGAGTCATTCCTTGGAAGATTGCCCAAAAGACTTCCAACCATCATATCAATTACTTGAGTACGATGATGTTCTACAGATAATTCATATAAACGGTATATATACGCGCGAAGTATATTAGGATTCACATTCCCGTGATTGTCAACGCCTGGACAACAAGATAAATTATACAGAATTTGGAGTGAGCATCTTGCCATTACCATCTTGCTGTTCCTTTCTGATTCACTTACTTCTTTCTCCTCATTTCCATCATCAGATTTATATGCCATTACCATAAACTCCATCAGCATTTCTGGTTTGCTCATCAGTTCTTTGATTAGACGCAGCTCGTTTATGTTTCTACGATGTTCGAAAGCTTGATAAGCAAAAAATTCTATTTGAATCAATGCTTGTACAATCTCGGGATCTTCAGACATATCCAAATCTTTCATTACACTATTTATGTAGTACCAATTAAATCTCGGAGTAAAGTCTCGTTGACCATTAAATATAAGAGATTTAACAACATTGACTTTAAGAATATCGGGGATTTGATTAGATTTTTTGTTATGGTATATCAATTCTAGAGCTTCATCAAAGCGATTTACCGAAGCAAGCTTATCAATTAATTGTGTAGGATTAGGTGTCTCCGCATATGCCACTTTAATATTTTGCCAGTAAAGCGTTTCGATTTCTTTGCCGCAGTCACTTGCAATAATTGCAAATTTTTCATTATAACCTGGAGCATATAGATATACAGACAAACAAGTATTATCGTATGTTTTTACATCATCCACAACTTTCGCATAGTCATCTTCACCTTTCTGAAAAAATAGATTTTGGAAGAAAGTCTGAAGGAAATTAAGATCAACTATTTTATCACAAAACTTGTCGCATACGTCTTCTAACATACCATCACCATATAGCTGAATCATGCTATTGACTACAGAACTTGGACATTTTACAATATGAACCAACTCCCATAGACCTTTTTTCCCCCTTTCTGAAAGGATTTCTTCAACAGCCTTGTTTCTAATATCTTGTTTAATCCGCAATTCTTCTTTATAATCCATCTCTTTCCTTTGAGGCAGACGTAGAAACATATCCTCGAACATCCATCGATATTTCATGACAATATCTTTGGATTCAATATCAGAAAGTAGCTTTTTATATGGTTCAAGTTCTTTTTCAGACAAAGCCCACGCTGCTTCAGGTATTGAAAGATGGTGAGCCAGTTCGTCACGAAGAGTATGTTCTACCACACCACTTTCACCAAAAGTATCTTTTTTCTTGGTGATTGCATCAAGGATGTCTGTTCTGCAACAACTCATCCATTTTTTAGTTGACAGTTTCAGAAGTGCACATGTGTCATCCTCTGAAAGGGTTGTACAGTTCAATAACAACTTTGTCACTGCTTTCACATCATCAACTGATACTGAAACATATTTAGGAAAAGTATGGGCATTAAAATCTCGCCACTTATAAAAGTGTGTGTATGAAAATGCCCCAGCTCCCAAATTATCTAAAATTCTAAAACACAATTCACAAATCTGAGTTCTAAAAGAAGAAGAGAGAGATGTCAGTACTTCTATCTTATTCTCAAACTTAGCGAATGTCTGCGGCAGTTGGAAACGAAAAATTTCTGCAAGCGAATTTGTCGGCCTGTTAGCATAATTACTCTCGTTCTTATAAATTGAAAAGTGCAATAGAAGAGATGATATTCTATAAATATAGTCTTCATCCCAAGCCAACATCTCAAGTGCAAAGAGAATCTCCGTGTAATATATATTCCAACCAGTCAGTCCCACATTGGACTTCTGAGGAGTAAATATAACATCATATATGTCTTTCCCAGTTTTTTCAAGGAACTCCAAAAATGCTTCAGGTGAAGCCTCCGCTAAAAGAGTAAAATACGTTCTGTTGGACAAGAATCGCTGTAACGTCCAGTTATCCAGTAGTTCTCGTACCAAACCGTCAACCCATGTATTTCTATTCTCATCATTAATTAAGGATAATAATATCAAAGATTGATATGTCCCTTTTTTTACATCAGAAGAAAATTGCTGCTTAAACTGCCACATTCTCCATTCGTCAGAAGCAACTTTTTCTTCCGCATCTGGATCATCGTCTGCAATCAATAATCTGCATATTTCTTTCAGTTCAACTAAATCACCATCTGTTATATAAACAGAAGCGTATGACATTACATCCATTGGAGACTTCAAGCGCCAAATTGTTCCAACATGTGCTATCGGAGAATCAGGCATTAATCTGAAACGCTGTAACATTTTGGTGTAATCTGTGTATGTTTTTCCAGATAATTTTTCAACGAGTTTCAAATCTCCCAATACATTCTCATTCCATTGACCAAGCAAAATTATTGGTAGTAAGGTTGATATTCCTTCATTATTTGCCCATTCTGGTTTTAGCTTATCTATCTTCAGCCTACGTCTCACAACATTTAAGTCCCTTGCCGTATCAGTTGCAATTTTTCTTGCTTGGACGGAATCAAAGCCACATTCTTCAATTGCTTTAACAAAACTTTCTCGTTCCACTCTTGGCAACTTCTCGGCTGTAGAAACTTGATCCTCTGGCGTTACAGCACAAATAACTGTATGATTGTTCGACAATGCATAGGACACATTGTCGCGCAAGGTCGTGATAATAATTAGATTTTTATAGTGAGAAACTAAATCATCGAAAGTATTTTTATTTGTAACAACAATAGTCTTTGCCGTTAGTTTATCAGCATTACAACAAGTTGCAATTGATGCTATTACAAATGCAAGGGCTTCCGACTGGGTCAAGGCTTCAATCTCAAGGATAGTTGGATTAAGGCATGCTTCTAACACCTTGTCCATTGCCTGATTCCTTCCCGCAGTTACTATTTGATATGGCAACGTATACTTATCACCTGAAGCCCATTGCATCCAAAATACATCAGGCAGCTGATAACCTCCTGCATTCAGAACATTCAGTTTTTCTGCTAACCACATACCAACAGCTGGACATTTCTCTATCCAAACCTCGAGTTCTACTGCAGTATAAACCACTAACTTCTTCCATCCTGATTGATTGGCAGCAGTCCATGCATCCGCTCCAGTCCATTCCCGAGGAGTAACAAAAACGAAAGTCGAGTCTGATTTTATATGGCCAAGAGGATTCGCTGCACGTTTTATTATATCATCGTTCGCCTTGGTCTGTATATCCTTGTTCACACCACACTCCCAAAGAGATTCTCCTTCAGGAACCATATCTATCGGTTCTGGACTGGATACAATCCCGTCCCACCCTGGCATGTGAATAGCATCCCCACAAGGAAAAGACAGCCTATCTAACTGCTTTACAGAAGCGCAGATAAGTCTTCTCATCAATTCAGGTAAGAGAGACTGGCATTCCCTGGTGTCAGCCCATTGCTTTAAATGTGTTGATGTGATGAATTTCATAGACTGTATATATTAAAACTAATGATTATATTTATTCTTTCATTCAATGAATTATAAAGTTCTGTGAATAAGATAGGCCTTTAATCTTACACAAACTCAAAATAAGGATGCTCCGAACAATCATAATCCTCTTCATTCAGCATAGGATTATTTACAAAGAAGGAATTTTTGTAGAGTTCATGAGCAAATGGTGTTACTACCTCAATGTCATTTTTAGTATATATACCGGTTTGTGGACGATTAAGTAGTCCAGCCTCGATGTACATAGGCATGACACAATATAGAGCATTGGGTAAAGAACGATTGCTGGCATATATGGATGATAATCTATTTATGAGCAACTGTGATGAAACTTCTTCCTGCACATGAAAGAATTTTCCAAGAATGACCAATGCATCATATCCAAAAGAATAGGCTGCATTGATTAAGGCGGTAAAGATGATGGCACGGTCTCCTTTGTATTTTATTGCTGTGAAGTAATCCTGTCGATGTTCTTCTATATATGAAAATAAAGGATTGCGAAGCGTCAATTTTCCGATGATGCTTCTCGCCTTGTTGATACGGTTTTCTCCCTGGTATTCCCCAGAAGCAAGGTCTGCGGCATATTCTGGTGTAAAGCAGCCATCAAGAGCTGCTTTCATAGCCATTTCCATTACATTTATACTTATGCGTTGGTTGATACCTACTTTCTTTTCCATATTATTTTTTCTTGATAGTTATAAATGGTATGACCACTTCCAAAAAGTGTGCACCACCATGAGTTATACCGTCTTTGTTGCTAAAACTATTTGTGTTGCGCCACACAGCCCATTCTCCATGCACAAGAATACTCTCTTCGATATCAGAATTTGATTGCAAGAAGGATTTCAGATAGTCTGCATTATTATATATAAGATGCCTGTTTCCTCTACTTTCTCTTTCATATAAGTAAGTCTTTTCTTGCGAATTGAGAGCACGCCAAGGATTGGCAAGCACATTTCCGTGGTCTGTAGTTATGTAAATTTGATATCCCTGCTCGTGAATGGTCTTTATATCCTCAGCAACTTCTTCTGCCCAATTCTTTGTCAATGCATATAAATCCTTATTGCTATTCAATGCATGCATCTTTTCATCAAGGTTTGTATCAACCATTGCTTGACGATAACAGCTATTATTGTCCAACGTCAGATTACCATGCGTATATGCAATTTCATAGTCTTGCATTCGTTTTGGTGCAGGTCTTGAAGTCCAATAATCAACCCATAAACGGTTTTCATCCGTAGGTGATTGTCTGTAATCTGTTTTGGGCGCTTCTCCACGGAATATAGCTTGTCTTGATAGTTTGGTAATAGAAGGAAGCCATGCTAACGTCATGTCTTTCTTTGTTGAAATACCTATATTATTAAGAGTTTTGTCCAATATCAAATATTGCCAATAGGTCATACCGTCAATGACAAGCAAAGCGACCTTATCTGTTCGTTGATGCGCATGGGTTAAATGTGGTAATATTTTATGCACCATCTTTGGTTTCTGAACAGATGATGAGTTGATGAATGAAAAATAGCGTTTGTCTATGAAATCCTGAAAGTTGGCATTCAATTCTTCGATAGTAGGCTCTATTTCATGATATACTCCTCGACTTATAACCTTCAGAAGGATTGCGCTTATTTGGTCTATTGTTTCAACTTTATCCCATTGAAGAGGTATGGATTTTAGTGAAGAACATACTGTTTGTATATCCATCCCATAAAGATTTTCAGCCTCACTCAACAAAGATCGTGTTTCATCAATTGTCAAATTGCGAGTAAATTTCTTATGAAAGATATACGAAGCCATACCAAATGTCATCTTGGCTTGCAGAAGTTCCACTTCATTACATGCGGGCATCAGTTTGGCAATAGTAAAAGTTGGAGCTATATAAAGGTGTGATTTTATATCTGGTAATATGTCATCGATATGGTCCATTATATAGCATACCTTTTGGTCGGAATGTTTGTCTTCCAGTTCGTATCGCACACGAAGTTCTATCCCTGAATTTACTGGAAGTAACAACAAACCGCTTGTAGTTAGGACTTTTTGTTGTGTGTCAACACCAAGTAAGAACCCATCAGGATTTCTTACAACACTAAGTCTTCTTCCATCGGTTGTCAGACTTTCTACTATTCTATGAACAAATTCATCCATCTACTCTTACGGTTAAAATGAGTTTAACATCCGGTACTACACTACGCCCTCTTGTAAATGTATTTGTCCATTCTTCTTTCTCGGTTTGCAATCTAAGCATTTTAGCCTTTCTGATATTTTCAATACCAATACGGGCAATGCGTTGCTCTGCAAAACCAAGTGCACGGAGTTTCTTTTCTGCGATTGTTTGCAGATTGCTTTGAATCTCATTCTCCATGCGATGAAATATGGTAAAGAGATTGTTATTTAACTGTTGTTGATTATCAAAATCTACATTACAGATTCTTTCTCCAACATAGCTGAAACAACTCTTTTCCTGTACCAATCTGTTCCATATATCGTTTCCATATGGAGCAAACACTTTACCAGTGTCAGTGATGAACTGTGCAGAGTATGTCGTTTTTGTTTCATAGCTATTCTTAGCAGATACCTTCCAAATTGTCAGATATCCGGGAGTATCATTCCCGTCGTTCGAGATAATAGCAGGCACACTACTTTGTGTATTACCATCTATCTCATCCAAGATTCGTCTGACCATCGGATGCTGCAAAGTCAGATGTTCAGCATCAGGATTGTCTCCATGCTTGGAGGAATCAAATATAGCAGTAATATTGTCTCCTTTGATGGAGTATTGTGTTACACCGGTTAGTTTCTTGTCAATCTTTCCATTTTCGCTAAGGGCGTATAAATCCATCAATTCTTCAAGCCATACAGGAAGAGGACTGAACTTAATCTCACCGGCACTTTCTTTGTTGATATCTTCTTCGTCAAAAACGGGTAATGCTCCTTCTGTAGATTTGTATTCATTCAGTTTGTTCTTAATCTCATATAACCAACTATCACTGGCAAAATCAAATCTTTTAGGGTCAAGCAACGATTGCAGATACAAGTGATTTACCCTCTTCATGTCAATGGTAGAATCTAACACATCACTCGTTTTGTCAATACCCAATTCTTGTAAAATAGCATCCAACTTCTCCACAATGATTTGATATACTCGTGTATCCACCGTATTGTCAGTAAGCATATTGAATGCTGTCACTGGATGTTGTTGACCAATACGATCCACACGACCAATTCTTTGTTCGATAGCCATAGGATTCCAAGGCAAATCGTAATTGAACACTATGTGGCAGAACTGCATGTTCAAAGATTCGCCCGCAGCATCAGTAGCAATCATTACATTTGCTTCATTCTTGAACTTAATGAGTGCATTTTGTCGTTCCTGAAGTTCCATGCTACCGTTGATGCAGACAGTTGTCAATCCGGCTTGTTCTATCAGTTTGGTTAGATACTCCTGTGTCTTTCTAAATTCAGTGAACACAAGCACTTTCAGCTGTGAATCTCCCTTTTCTTCCCTTAGTTGAATTATTTTTCGGATAAGAGCCGTAGCTTTGGCATCCTGTTCATTTTCCAAACAATAACTGGCTTCAGTTATCAACTCTTGTAGTTTTTCTTCTTCATTAGCAAAGCTATCTCCCTGCAGATTTACAGAATAGTCATCCATAAGAAGGTCTTCAAAGTCCAAAGCACCTTCCTCGTCATAATCATTGATATTGTCTGCAATCTCTTCATGTTGCAATCGCCATAGGCGTGTTTGCATGGCGGCCAATATAGCAGCGGTACTACTGCTTGCCAATTTCTGCATCATAACCATTACTAAACCTGTAGCATTGCGACTACCACGTTTAGCACGACCAAAGCAATAGCGGACATAGTCTGTTACATGTTCATAGAGCAATTTCTGCAAATGGTGGGCGGTATTGTCCAAAGGAACATCCAATCGGATGGTTTCTCGCTTTTGAAAAAGTTTCTTTCCATTGTAATCTACGGCATACCGTTTTTCCGAACGCATCACATAAGGCGATATTTCTTCAATGCTTGGCATACCTTCGCCCGAAAAGGCATCAACGTCCATCAACTGAAGCACACGGCGGAAATGGTCGCTCTTACCTCTATGAGGTGTAGCAGAAAGCAGGAGAACATTGGGAACAGCATTGCATAGAGTTTCTGCTAACTGATAGCGTGAAACCTGTGATGTGCTTCCTCCCATACGGTGTGCTTCATCAATGATAATCATATCAAAGTCTGCACCCACAACCGATTCTATACGGTATTTATTGTATTCGTTTATCTTTTCTTGGCTCCAACCTTGTCGTTGGGATACAGGTTTCAATGCATCCAATGATACAATGATTTGGTTGTGTTGCTTCCAGAAGTTTAGTTCCTCTTCAGCATCAAAGCTGGCAAATGTTCTTGCCATACCGGTAATGAAATCGCTATCGTAGATGAAGAAGTTTTCATTGAAATGCTCCTTTAATTCCTGCTGCCATTGCATCATGGCCGATTTTGGGACAATCAAGAGAATGCGTTTTATCTCTCCACGTAGCTTCTTTTCTTTCAGCACCAATCCAGCTTCGATGGTTTTACCCATACCCACCTCATCTGCAAGCATAAAACGGGTTTGAACGCCTTGCATCACTTTCTCCAGTACCAATATCTGGTGTGGCAAGGGGATAAGGCTACTTTCATAGGGTGCTAACAAGCGTTTCTGCGCCATTTCTTCCTTAATACGTGCAGCTATAGCAATATACCGCACGTATGACATGCCTGAATGTTTTGTTTCCGGCATGCCTTCCTCTAAGTCAGAGCGCAATACCTGTGCAAAGGAATCATCTTCAAGGATATGAATCCAAAGCGTTTCCTTCCCAAATAGCATTTTGCTACCTATAACCTCTATGCTTTTGCCTTTATATTTCATTCTATTCGCCCTAAAACCATTAAAAATCCGTTTGCAAATCCGTTTGCAATTTCGTTTGCAAATCTTGTTTTCTGCAAACGGAACTGCAAACGGAATTTACATTAATCTTTTTGTATCCTCTTGTATCTCACGTTGTTAGATATGCTGTCTTCCGTTTGCAAAATCTCACCTTCTTCTATTAGTTCTGAAAACAGACGTGAAACTCTAGATCGATCTTTTTCCTGCAATTTCAACAACATACGTGCTTCTGTATTATTTATCGTATCTATAGAGTCCAAATAGCGTAGTATAGCTTCTTTTTGTCGAGCTTTCTCTTGTTTTTTTGTGTTCACATACTCTATCTTATCACCCATATTTGCACGTTTACTGATATGGAGTATATATGCCAATCCAGAGGTTTTACCAGTTGGCTCAATAAATTCCAAATCGTGAAGTTTATCGAGTATCGCTTGCAATCTATAGGGACTGATGTTAGGAGACAGAGCAAGGTCTGCAACTTTTACTTGTTTGTGGTTGATAATCTCTGAAAGAATCAACAACTCATCAAGTTTCATAGGTTTACCAACCTGACTTTCGTATTGCAATGATAGTTCTATCAGTTTTTCAGATACCACATCAGCTTTTATACGAAAAATAACAGATGTTTCAGTTTCTTCAGGTTCAGGTAGCGATTTCCCTTTTTTAAGCAAGTCCGTGAATATTTTGTCGAATCCACTTCCTGCTTTTTCGGCCAATCCTATTTCACGTAAAATATCCATAACGTTAGGATTGCGTGGATTGGTCTTGCGTAAATAATTATCTTTAGTAACGCCTTCAGGGAAAGGTCCAGGACTTTCTATTTCCAGATACCCTCCATCATCAAATTTGCGTATTTCTACAATTTGTTGCCTACTTAGACTTCTGTGTGCCAAAGCATTGATAAGTAATTCTCGAATCACAATTTCTGAATAGTCTTCAACATATTCTCGGAACAATCCAAATACATACTCCTTTTGGCGGATTTCTGCTTTTAATTGCGCAAAGCAACTTTTAGCTACTTCTATGATGTTTCCTTTGTATTCGTATGGTTTGTATGTTCCATCAGCAAAATAATGGATGTATTTTACCTGATAGAAAGGCAACTCTTTTAATGCGTTTTGATTACCAACAAAAAGAATCCCTGTTGTTGTAGGTAGTACTTCATCTCCATCACCTTTGGTCATTCCAAGTGAATCAAGAAAATCTTCACGAGCTTTATCCAAATAAGGACTATCTGGTTCCCTCGCTTCAATTAATCCAAGAAGATTTTGCAAACGAGTTTCATCTATCCAATCTCCAGATATACGCCATTCTTTTTGGTCATATACAATAAGTCCTTTTTCTGACATGATAGTTGCCATTTCATATGGCTCAATAGGACGATTGCCATCGTTGCTACGTATTAGAAATTCTCCACGGCTTGTACGATGGAGCTGTGTAGAGAATGGGACTTCAAGGACAAGTAAATCTTTGCCTTTAACTCTAATCTTATGTGGAGTTAAAGTAATTGTGGGTTCTGTACGGTCTTGTACTTGATGGATGAGATCAAAGACTTTCTCATTATCATATATAAAATCGTTATTGATTTCTTTTGTTCCATCCACAATGCCTATAAAGAGGAAACCTCCCTTGTTATTAGCAAAGGCAACCACGTCTCTTGCTGTTTCATCGTATTTTGGAGCGAAATTTTTCAATGATTTGCCAAATAACATTTTGTCCTCCAATTGTTCTTTGAAGTCCATAATGTCACATTCGCCACGTTCTAATAGATTATAGAACCACTGAACACTTAATTTTGTATATTTCTTCATACTCAAAATTTCTAATCAATTACAAATATACCATCAATCCCTTACACTCTCATTGAAGCGATGTCGTAGTACTGCAACAACACTTCGTCTTCTTGGAGGAGTGATTCCTGTATATGGTCGCCCACGATGACGATGGCTTGGTAATTTTTCTGTTTGTAGCATTCCTTGAAACCATAGCGGAGCACTTCCAGACGAGTGTCTTTCATGCGCTTTGCTTTGGGTTTTGATGCTTGTTCGAGGTAAAGGTTGAATTCCTTCATCAACTTCTTTCCACGGAGTATTTCGAGGTCGGCAGCCTTTTCTGCATCCGGTTTACGCCATTTGCCATCTTCGTCTTTGATGAAGTTTTCTTCGAGGATAGTGGCAAGTTCGGGCAATACATCACCCTTCTTGGGGGCTACCATGTCTTTCATCCAGTTAGGGAGAATTTCTTGGTAGGTTTGTGGTTCTGTAAGTTCACGCTTTAGCCATTCAATGCCTTCGGCTTCACTGCTGATGAAGAGTGCCATAGGTACAACGCCATCTGTCTTTTCTTTCTTTGTTTCATATTCTACCGTTTGCGATGCGGTGAAGAACATTCCGTCACGCTCAATGAATCGCTCACGCAATGCCTTTTGGAATTCTTGTGCATCCATTGGGATGGCATAACCATGTTGCACATAGTATGAAATCAATCGGTCGTATAGAATCTTTGGACTACGTTCAATTACGGCTGTTGTTGAATTGTTCTTTTCCAAATGCACCGGTAAGTGGTAGAGCAATTCTTCAATAAAGTCCATAGCATTGACGGACTTATCTGTGGATTGCTCGAACTTGTTGATGAGTTCGTCTGTTGGTTTGTAACAAGTCATAATCAGATCTTGCTTTACAGCAGTTGTTGTAGTTACAGCATTGAATGAACCTTGCTTTTTATCAATGGCGGCTACATTTACGATAACAAATCCAACTCCTTGTAATGCATTTTGGATTGAGTTCCAAACAGACGCACTAGTGTTACTAAACTCAATAGTAATCCATTTGCCGGGCTTTAGTACTCGATAAAACTCCTTGAATGATTTATTCATCAGAGTTTGGTATTCAAATAATGACTTATGCTGAATATTATTAATTATAGCTTCTTCCTTATTATTAGTCATGACTTTTAGCCATCCCTCCCAAATAGAACTCAATTCCGAGTACATAATGTTTGCCCCAAAAGGTGGATCAATGAAGATGTAATCTACTGAAGAGCTTGGCATCGTTGCTAATGATGTAGCAGAGTTAACACTTATTGCAGAATTCCCTCTTGTTTCGTAATGCCCATTTATGAAATCTGTTAATTTAGATTTTAATAATCTAAGAGGGTTCTGTTCAATGTTTAATGATGGAATGAAAAAAGTTCCATTTAATATACCACCTTTCCTGTCCAATCTAAATTTATACATTGACGAACCATTTTGCAAAGTTGAAGTAAACCATGTTTCAAGCATTACATCACCTTTTACGAGATTATATGCCTTATTATATAAGATGAAATTCCTATAGGTGAAAAAATGATGTAAATACTCTATTTGATTAGAACTTCTTATGGCTTTTGTTTTTTCTCCATTAGGTAACTTTACAGCAGTTATTTCTTGTATACCATAAACTTTAATCTTGTCTAATATATTAATATCAGATTCTTCGGCATCTTTTTCTCCACGTTTTTTTGAAAGTGTATAATTTATCCTAACAAGACTCTTTTTAAGATTTGTAACAGTTGATGATAAAATAGGGTCAAAAATGGTTTCCCATGCTTTGTTTAAATTCTTCTTTGAACAATTTGTGCCACAATGAGGACATGGAAAAGAATCTCTCATTAATTCATTACTTAAATCTACCGATTCATTCCATAATACTATTTCATCTCCACATGATGGGCAAGTAAAAACATCGCTCCAAATAGTATAATTAATTTTTGCTTTCTTACCATTGACCTCTGTTTCATACATCCATCCTAGTTCCTCTTCTACTTGGTTAAGAATCTTTGTTGCTTTACGTTCAAAAGTTATTGGGTCAAACTTTAGATTGTAAGTTGCAGCGATTAATGATGCAATTGGAGATAGGTCTGAACAAACAGCATGACGTACCCCCACTTTTGCATCTTTTTCATTCAAGGCCAATACATCCTTTTGCGAGCCACATAACTGAGCTGCAACACCGGTCATTCCAGAACCACAAAAACCGTCAAATACAATATCTCCTGGTTGCGTATAATGGAGGATATATCGCATTATTGCAGGATGTGGTACTTTTGTGTGATATGAATGTGCATTATAAATAGGATTATTCTTACCTTCACTTACATCGCTGGCATAAGGCTCATTTACTTCAAACTCCGCACTACGTTTTCCTTGTCTCTCCAATTCGACCTTTTCCTTTTCCCATTCAGCAACAAAGTCATTGAGCCAAGGATTAGGACAGGCTGTATAATAAGGAGGATCGGAAAGGTTGATAATATCCTCATCCTCTCCAATAGGGAATCCTTCTATTTGACGAAGTTCAGGTAGTTTATAACGAAGCTCTTCACGGAAATAGGCACGACGGGCATTGTCGCTTTCAAATTCCATACCTAGACATACGACTTTTTCTGGAGTCAGTTTTACTTCTTCAAACTCCTCGTCACGAAACAGGTTTATATCAGGGTTGCTCATAGTTTTGTTCTTTACTTGATTATTATACGAATGTCCTCTTGGCGTTTTCCATAACTCTTTTCTTCGATGTACTCAGTCAAAGCATCGATGGCCTGTTGCTTGGTCATTGGACGAGAGAAGATGCGGAGCATATCATCATGGGTAATCTCAATCTTAGTGAAATTACGTTGCAGTTTGCCGATAGCTTCCATCAAAGGACGGGCAAATTGACGATTCAAAGAAATTTGGTTATTCTCGAATTGCTCTATCAAACTCTTTTCATCATTATTGAGTACATCACGATTACGACGAGTCATGGGGTCTTCCAATGCATCGTGGAATTGTCTTACATATTCTTCATAGATGCTTTTCAACTCGTCCTTCAAATCACCCACTTCCGGCAATTGGCTACGCTGAGTGGTTGGATTGAAACTATCCACGGAAGTAGGAGCATAGAGAATGCTTTGCTTGGTTACCTGTGGATTGGCCAATTTAAGACGATTCAGTTTTTGCTTCCACTGCTCATATTGTGCAGGGTTAATAAATGATGCACCTGAAACAATTTCGCATACGCTATACTCTTCTGTGGCTTTGAGCGCTTGCGCCTTTTGATAATCCATTTCACAAACATGAACTTTGAGATATTCACCCATGTACCAATCGGCATAGCGATTCTTTATGGCATCCAGTTCGCCCTTGTAAGCGTTTCTGGCTGCTTCGTCCTTATCTACTATTTCCTTGACTTTTTCAATAGCCTCACAAATGTCACTACGAAGTGTCGGTTCGTTGATGTTGGAAAGTGCTGTACGCAAGTATGAAATATAGGATTCAAACTCTCTTAACTGCTTCAATGTACGTTCTGTATTTTCCAACTTCATGCGTGTTTCCTGCATAGCAGTACGAACTAATTCGATAGGCCATTCGATGTTACGCATCTTGGCTTTGGAGTTGTAACGTTGAATTTGATTGGCAATGCCTTTCAGTTTGTCAAACTCATGGTTGAGCTGACGGGCATCCTCTTCTGATATGATTTCAATATTTCCTGCGAAACGATATCCACCATTTATCTTGTATTGTAATGCAACAACACGTTCTTCCATCTGCTTGGCTTTGCTTGACAAGTCGGCAAACACACTGCTTTCACGATTATCCAACTCCGATGTTCGGTCAATGCCCAAGAAGCCAATCATCAATTCACGTATCAGAGGAATGTTGATACCCTTAGGTGGACAAATGTTAGAGAAAGTATAGCAATCCTGTGGTGCCAAGTTGTTGAAGCTAGCAATGTTGCTTGCATTGATTCTGTTGCCGCCATTGAGAACGATTTCTATCTCACCCAAAGCAGCCATTGTACCCATTACAAGCATTTCCAAATCGGCTTCGATATGGAAGTCTGATGAAATATATTCGTGAGTATCTGCAAAGAAGAGTTCAAGTATCTCGTCACGATTGACCACCTGGCCCCCTTTTGCTTCCAATTTTTGCTTCAAGCTACGGGCATATTGTGAATGTTCGGTTGAAAGATGTCCGTCTTCCCACAAGCCGAGTCCCATCAAGATGGCCTCACCATTGCGGTTCATGGTCGTAGGATTGGCTATCTTTGAACGAGCCGAACGTAACATGTTGTCACGATTTTCCTTTGTAAGTGGTTGCAACAATGCAGTGAACTTAGGGTAGCAAGAGTTCTCTGCTTCGAACTGTTGCTCCATGATGAAAGAGGTTACATTGCTAACAATGTCAATCTTAGAATCGCCTTGTGCCCCCTGCATTACCTGCAAAGGATGTTGCTCGCCCACATATTCCACTTGGGTATTGCTGAGGAATTGAGTATTGAATAAGTTACGGGCTTCCTTGAAGTATTTATCGCGCAACAATTTGTATTTAGGCTTTTCATCACTGCTGGCACTTCCTTCTTGTGAAAGGGCAGAACCATAGAATGTAACCTTTTGTTTGAACTCTTCGCTCAAACCATCCATGATGAAATATACACTATCTATCTCGGCATCATGTGCTTTTGCCGTATGGTTGAATATCGGCATGAAATAGATATAGAAGTGTTGTTGAGGTTGGGTAGTAGAACGGCTGTTCGGATTGCCCATAAAGATATAACCGGCACGGTTGCACTTGTGTGATTGCCATTCGATGGCATGTGGCCAGATGTTGAACCCAGTACGGTAAGTATCACCTTCTACAGGAAGTACCTCTGCTAAGAACTTGAAGAAGTATTCATCTTTTTGTTCTGGACTCATCTGTAGGGTGTAGTCCTTTACCTTCTGTTCGTAGTTGACACCACCTTCAATACGCAAATGGTATTCGTTTTCTCCTTTCTCGAAATATTGGCCGATAGTAGCAGAAACAATGGAGTCAAGCACACGAGTAAATGCAAGGTCAACCAATTCGTCGTAGTTTTCACAAGTGATGTCGATGTGGCAAAGGTCGTTTGCCAAAGAATCAGCTGTCACACCATTGGCATGACTGAGGTCTGCTTGCAACATTTTGATGGATGCTGCAGCTACAATACGATGTGCCAAAGTCTTTTTGGGAGCCAATCCGCGGGTAAAGTTATCCTCAATCTTTTGATCAATGAGTGCAGCAATGTCGCTGACCTTACTTACATCCGGATCGGCTTTCAAATCCACATTGCTCAACATGTCCTTCCAATAAGAGTCGTAACAGATAAGTCCTGGTTCTGCATCAGGCACTTCGTTGTCCATGATGCTGGCAAACTTACGGGAAAGTGTCTTCAACACCTCGCGCTGGCTCTTACCGATACGGATAAGAGAGAAGTTTTCAAAATAACTTGGATGAACTGGAAAGAGGTTGACGTATGTATCCAAATTGTTGTTCATGTGAGGGAACATTACAATGAACTGTGACAGATGTTGGTGTATCTGTGCTTTCTGATGCTCATTCTTCTGCAACAGACGTTGTTGTACAATGAACTGTACATCTTCCTTTTGAATGGTCAAGTCGATATAGCGTTCATTGACATGACTCAACATTTCCTTGGCAAATTGGAATTCAGGAGAACGATATATCAATTCCTGTACACCAAACACCATACGGAAATGGGTACGGTCACTCATTTGGCCCAATGCCTGGAGTACCGCCAAGTCACGATTTAACTTCGATGGTTCACTACGGCCTTTCAGATAAGAAAGCATTTCATCGATAACCAACATAAAGCCCTTATCTGGATATACCTCTTCGAAAGCAGCCATCATTAACTGAAGCTTTTCGGAATAGGTAGCAGGTGTCGTATCATCCGTAATTGAATAATCTACTCCCCATGCTGCCAATGCCTTATCTATTTGGTAGCATACGATATCCCATAACTCTTGATTATTACCCAATTCAAAACGATAGACCATGTATTTACCGGCTATCGTCTTCAACCAATCCTTTGCTTTCTGACTTTGTAGCAATGGCAGATAGTCTGCATTCTCGGCAATAATAGAGAATAGCGACATTAAGTGAGACTTACCCGTACCATAATTACCCACAATCTGAATACCTTTAGTCTCGGTAGTAGCATTTAAGTCAAGCTTGGCACATATCTGCGGGATAATATGGGTCTCATACAAATTGGAACATACAAAGTTCTTGACGAGCTTCGCACGGTAATCATCGTTGTCAAGTTGTCCGAACTTGATAATTTCGTCGATGGGGTCGAATTGGATAAGGTCTTTATATTTCATCGTAATGAATTTTATAGGATATGTCAGATAAATTGATTCTGTAGGAAGAGTCTGTATCACCAGCCAAATAGAAGATGTCCTTTTGGATTGCTCCTTCTGCACTATCTACAATAAGCACGTATACTTTTGACCATGTACTGAATTTTGCATGTAAATCGAGTCGTAAAGCAGGTTCAAATAGGATGCCTATATTTCGGATGGCGATGTAATCTCCAATATCGGAACTGTGGCATACATTTGCTTTGATAATCTTTTCTAACTCTTCTTCAGCAACGAAAGGAAGATGTCGATTGGATAATGAAGACTCAATAGTACGAGCCAATAAAGTACCCACATCCACAAAGTTCATCCCCTCGGCATGATGCGAGGTGAACAATAATTTGTGGCGAGTGCCTGTTGGTATGTATTGCTTCAATATCTTCATTATAATCTTACCTTTAGTTATACTCTCACGATTTTAAACTCTTCTTCTCTGGAAGAATTGAGCAAGTCTTTTACGTCCACTTCAAGCAAATTGGCTACTTGGAGCAAAGTTGCCAAATCGGGTTGTGACGTATTGGTACACCATTTGGATATGGTAGCAGGGTCTTTGCCAAGCTGCTCTGCCAACCACTTGTTTGTTCTCTTCTTTTCTACGAGAACGACTTTTATTCGATTCAAATCTTTCATATTTTCTGCCATTTTTATTGCGTCAAACGCAAAATTAATAATTATTCATCAAAATAAAGAAACTTTGCCGATAATTTTCGCAAAACAGAGTGGTTTATGAATAAAGTCCAATAGCAAATGGCTTTTATGCTATTGGACTTCGTGTTATACGAGACAAATTATAAGGATAGATATCAATAATAGCGAGCTGAGTATAACTATCGCTATTGTTTTGTAATATGCCACCTTTTGTGACTCGCGCTCCTTTCGATATTCTTTGATAAGGCCGTTTGCTATAGTTATCAGTTTATTTTCAATACCATTTAGAGGGGTAAGAGTAGGTTTGATGTATTGCTCAAAAAGATTCTTCTCTCTCTGGGTTGTCCAAGTTGCCATAGCTTGATGATGGCGCTTGGCTTCTTCGTCTTTCTCTATTTGAGACTTGTTAGGGAACTTTTCATTGAGCGCAATAAAGATGGATTCATCTACGATTTTCCCAATGTCATATTGTTGAATGGTATTTTGTAATTGTAGTATTGCCTGGCGGTTCTTTTTTACCTCATTTACTAGCTCGTCAAACATTGATAGCAAAGCTGCATTTTCATTTTCTTTCTTCATCTTCTTCTAAATTTACGCGGTTTATTATTTTTATTGTCTTTGTCATTCTCTTCATCATCGGAAGAACCACCACCTCCACCACCGGATGAAGGCACAACATGAGGTTGTAATGCGAACTCAATAGCTGCATTTACCAGTTTTTCTCCTAATGATGGTCCATTATCAGTATTTGTGTTATCGGGTTCATATATTCGGATGACACTTCCATCATCCAACTTTTCTTGATAAACATGAGCAAACGTATTTGGAGTTAACTCTTGTAGGTTCTGTTGGAACTGATCTGTTTTTCCTAACACATTAACTAATTTATTGTAACCCAAGCTACGATCAATTTTTGAGCCACTATAGGTGTGACCATCTATAGTAAAGCATATACCATGCACATTGCCGTTTTCATTTCTTCGGAATGAAATGGTAATCCCTCTTCTTTCAAGTTTACGTTGGAAACTGTCCCAATTATTACAATTGTGCAAAACATCCAATATGGTTGCGTACAAATGGAATTTCTCTTTGTTCACACCACGTAATCTATGCACCTTAACTTTTTCTTTACCTTTTGGCATGTATAATCCATACTGTAAGGTAATCTGTTTGCAAATAGCGGCACTCCGGATTTGGTCATTACTATCACTAATCGTATGGCCATCGTTGTCCACACGATTGTACACAACATGTATATGTGGATGGTCTCTATCAAAATGACGAACTATGATGTATTGCGTATTCTTGATGCCCATCTTTTCCATGTACTCATGCGCAATTTGAACCATTTGTTTGTCATTCAATTTGTGTTTATCCTTCTCGCTAAAACTCAGTGCTGTGTGCCCTACCATGTTTTTCACTTTGTTGTTTTGCGAGGCCTGGTCAGTGAAGCATGCAACAATGTTGGGTAAGGTATTTGTCCGAACACCTTCAGATGCCAATAACTTAGCATCTTTCCCATCTTTGAAGACGTAGTTTACGACATTACCAAAGCTGCTACGTTTCATAATCTTCGCAATCATCCTCTAATCTTTTTAATAATGTTATCCACTTCATCCATCAAATGGCCGGCCTCAGTTGCCACATGAAGATAGCCATAGGTATTCGCACTCTTAGCCAGTTGGTTCAAGTTGTTTGCCATACCGGATAATACCCTTATGTGTTTTACTTCTTCCGAAGTCAATCTGGATTTTATACTTCCATTTACAGCACATTCTCTGATGTATTCTGCTGGCTTGACCCCAGACATTTTTGCCTTTCCTTTGATAGTATGTTTCTCTATGGGAGTACATTTGATAGTGAAGATTTCACTGCGTTTTTCTACTCTCGTCAATTGCGGTCTTCCGCCTTTATTTTTATCGTTCATTTCTTTTTTCGGTTGAAAGTTTGTTGGTCGTGGAGTGTGAGGAGCGGTCGAATCAAGGTTTTGGGATTACCAAAACATAAACTTGCCAACCGAAAAAACTACATTCCTCTGTCACTCCGTTTTTATTCAGATCTATGAGGGTTAAATCTTCTTTATTTGCCCTCGAAATGGAAATCTACCAATTCCAAATTTAGGAGTTCTATCATCTTTTTAAGAGATGGATTTTTCTGGCACATATTTTGTAATATGGCTTCACCAGATTTCTCTTTTATCAGATAATCAGCAATGTCATATCCGTTTTCTTTTTCCTCAGCACTTGCATGTTGCCCCAAATAGTCAGACAGAATAACGTTGATGCCATTTCGTCTCATCAAGAATGCTTTCTTTTGCCATTCATCTTCCATGCCGATGTCCGGAAAGAGTACCACATTCCTGCCACAAAGAATATCAAAGTGCTGTTCATTAAAACAGCCATTCTTTCCACCTGTGGCTAACCAGATATAATTAGGTATATAAGCGGAAGCTATGATGGCAGTCTTTTCACTCTCAACAATGGCTACTGGTTTGTTATTGCCAGCCAACAGGTGTTCACCAAAGAAACATTGGTTGAGTGTAAAAGAGGACAGATTAAGTACCGTATGTACCCATGAGATTTTAGCATATGGTTCTTTTACACGTTTGCCGGTGTTGGGATTGTAGAGCATGACTTTACCTGTATGTACTCTGCCTTCTTTGTCCACTTGCCAAAATACAGTAGAGTTACCCCATTTTTTGGCTGTACCTACATGATACATTTGCATTTGTTGGATGGTGGTCTTTGTTCCGAGTTGTCCACACAGATATGCATATAGGTTGTTGCGTTCATAATGACGTAATGACTGTTCCATAATCCGTCTGTCAATAAATGATGCGTCCATTGCTTCTGGTGTAAAAGGTTTTACATCCTTTGTGGTAGGGGGAGAGAAAGATTGTTCTCTTGTCTTTTCCCTTTCGTTTGGATTCTTGTCGAAATACATAGATGGGGAATAGTGATAACCGCATTTGTTCTCGCGATTGCATTTACCCACATAGTCAGGAAATTCAATACTGCCTTCAATGTCAATATAGCGTGAGAATTGAAACTTTTTTCCGCAACTTGGACAGGTGTAACGATTTCGTTTACTCCTATTGTATGGTTCTAATATGAATCTATAATTTGTCATTTGCGCTAAGTTCTTGTGATTGCTAAATTGCTAAAATGCTAAAAACGCTCATGGATTTGTCAATTTGGCATTTTGTCAATTGCCTTTTGATAGTGCCCGTGTCGATGAATTAGGTATTTGGTGCTTGCTTTTTTCAGAAATCTGTCGAATGTGCTGGGATTCCATTCCAGTTGTATTGCAATCTCCAATCCTTCTGCACGACTGAATTCTTCAGGGAGTTTCTGCAATAATACTTTCTGTTTGGCAGTTAGAAATATTCCATTCATCATATCATTAACTAACAAAGCTGTTCCCTTGTAGTAATCTACCAGTTTAATAGCTTTAGTAACCGTGTCAAAATCCACTTTATCTGCGCTTCCTTCATTGCATAGCCATTTGCAGACTTGGATAATGAGACAAAAGCGGTGAATGAATATCTCAAATTTGCTATAGATACCTTTCTTTTTGTCTGACTCTTCCTCGTTAATCATATCAGTCCAGTTTCGTTGCCATTCCAATAGAAGTTTCTTTGCTTCTAGCTCGTACTCTATTGTTGTTGGTATTACGCGGCCTGTTTCATCTGTTGAAATTTTCAAATGAATGAGTTTTTGAATGATATTATCCCAATCACCGTAATAGGAAGCGTCCATATCAGTATCATTCCAATAGGATTTCTCTTGTTCTTCTGGAATAGCAAACAGAATTCTTTCGGCAAAGCCATTGTCGCTTTTACTCCCTTTGAGCATTTCAGTAAGTATAGCCGGTTGTATTGTCCCAATGATACAAGCAAAAGGATCGTCGATGCAATTATTGTTTGTATCTCCTTTTCGGTCGGATATATAGCAGCTTCCGTTAAAAAGAGAAATATAAAACTGTTCTTCGGAACCATTATTGTAACGGGTAAAATTCTTTACCCAGCCTTGAAGTTCATCCATGTATAAACATATACCTCTACGATTCTCGGCAAGAGCCTTGACCATTGCTTCCTGCGTGATATCAGATACCAAGAATCGTTTGCGAACTGGAAATGTGGGATCTGTCTCATATCCCTGTTCCATCCGTTCCTTCTTCTTTATCCCCATAATCTTGTTATAACGATTCAGTTCCTCACTAAATTTTCGGTATTGCTCGCTATCAAATTCAAAATATGGACGTAGAACAGTACGAAGGGGATGGCTTTTGTTAGCACCAGGTCTTCCAACAAGCGCCATATAGAGGATATCTTTAACAGTCCATTCACTTTTGAATTTCAATACATGGGTGTTGCCTATACCTACAGCTATGGCAACTAACATGCTTGAGGCTGTATAGTCTACCGGATATGTCAATGCTTCTTTCATTTTCCAAATGATTTTACGAATCATTGTGGGGAATATTTCAACTGGAAACTGAGACTTGCAGACTTGATTTATCAGTTTATCAGCATCTTCCATGATTCCTTTTGCGGTAATTCTTGTTTCATTCATAAACTTCCCCTTTCTGAATACGTTCCACATCGGATAATTTGTAACGTACCTTATTGCCTACTTTTGTAGTGGTCAGATATCCATCCTTGTTCCAACGCCAAAGAGTAGAACGGTCTACTTTTAATCTTCTGGCTGTCTCTTCCGCGCTTAAATAGACTTCAGGCTTGTTTTCTCGCTTCTCCAATAGACGGTTAACTGCGTTTTGAACAACATTTTCTAAATCATCCTTAGAGACAATCATTAGCGTCTGTGTGTTCTTGTTAAATTCGTTCATCATATTTGTGAAAGTGGGGTTGTTGGCAGCCATCATTGGTGATACATTCACCGCTGCACCCACTTGGGTCTCCACTCGTTACAATGATGAAATAACGGCTTTGACGCTGCAAATGTAATATGCTAAAATTGATATGCAAAGGCTTGAAATATTACTTAACAAATTGATAATAAGCTGAATAATTAAACTTTTGCCAGATACTAAAAAGGGAAAATGCCAGAACTGTTCCACATCGTTTGCCACATAATAATCAGAGTAGTGTCCAGATGTTTGAGTGAATATAGACTGATATCATGACAAGTTAGCATAATTGAATAAAATATGAGTGTCCAATAGCCGTTTACACTTTGTGCCACATCATTTGCCACATTTTTGCCAATAGAAGAAAGGGGGTATTGTCCACTAAATACAAAAAATCGGACAACAATCTTTAACATATGATTGTGTGTCCGATTCTATTTTTAATGCAAAAAGTTGAATGTAGACTATATTTCTTCTATTACGTTAAGTTCCTTGTCTACCTTATAAAGTGGTTGTTTGTATGCAGCACTCATTAGGATAAAACGGTCTTTTAGGGATAAAGAAGAATAGTGTTTAACAGCGTTGCTTCCTTCTTTGTGATGTCCTGAAACATACATGTTGACTTGTACCTTTGTAAGCATATCTATATGTGTCTTACGACAAATTTTGCTACTGCCCATAGAATAAAGAGGATTATAGATATTCTCAGAAGACTTTTCATCGAAGATTCTTACCTCTCTGTCTATCTGGCAATATTCGAGTAATCTTCTAATTTTCACGTTATAACCACTTTTGCCCGTAACATATTTAAGAATAGGAAAGTTAAATTGCCATTTCTTTATTAAGTCTAATGCATATCTTACGATGGGGATTTCCACTTCATCCTTATGCTCATTGCTTTTTAGTGTCTTTTGTGGTAGATAGCGTAAATAAGGAATGCCATCAGCACTCACTGTAACTTTATCCATACTGAGAGCTTTGTAATCTTCGATGCGACTTCCAAAAGCGCATTGAAGCAGAAAACATTCTTTTGCTTCTTGTAAGACTTCCGGTACTTCAGTATTCATGACCTTTAAAAGTTCTTCCTGTAGCAGATAAATAGGAGCATCATAGCTTTCTTTCATTACAGCTTTTCTTCTATTCCTGCCAAGTTTTCTGAATGGGGAGACCTCTATCTCGTCTCGCTCTTCCAATTCTGTATAGAAAGCCTGCAACATCCTTAATTTTATGGCTACAGTATTTTGTGCACGTTCTTTGGTTGGCAAACATTGTTGTTTAACATCGACATAGAGCGAAGGATATTTACTGACATATTTATATTCCTCAAAAAGGAAGATACGTAATTCCATTAAATCGTCAGCTGTAAAATGCTTTGGCAATATGCTTGTTTGATGGTGGATGGCTAGATAACGTTTCAATTCTTTATAGAGGCCATTATATTGAAGGACTCTTTTTTCCGCAAAAGTTCCGTCACGAAAACCTTCTTTTATAAATCGGCTGTATCTCTCCAACAAGGTCTCCTCTTTAGTTATGGCAATATAATCTTCAGGGTGCAGATGCCGACTAATTGTTTCTTCAAAAAGTTCTGCTGTTATAAGGCTTTTATCCATCTTTCCACATAACTCTATATATGCAGATTCAATAGCTTTTATTTCTTTATCTATTTTCTCTTTGAGTTCATGGTTGTAGATAGAGACCTTGGGACGAAGTGTGCCGTCATCTTCAAACTTTGATAAATCTTTGAGGTCTGCCTTTATTTCACTCTTGTGGTAAAGGTCAACTCCACGTCCGTCTCTTAATCTAAATCTGAGTTTGATAGTTCCCTCTGATTTTGTAGTTCTTCTGAATAGGGTCAATGTAAAAAGCTGAGGGGTAAATTTATAAATTGTTATCTTTGTCTCCAAATTCATAGCTTATGGAGTTAAACGGTTATCGCCTTCTTC
>OJNK01000593.1_pt1 | contig 24113 bp, 22 predicted proteins | sample 1597811 | NCBI WGS metagenome assembly OJNK01 (sample SAMN00265073, study PRJEB22529) | human gut metagenome
TCACAACCTTCAATATCGGCTACCCCGTCGAGCGGCCTTGGAAACGATTGCCTTAATATTATAGCACGGATTTTGAGAATTGCAAGAGGGAAATTTTGATTTTTTCGATTTGCAAAAGACAAAATCAAAGATGGTTTATGACATTTCTATGATGGTGCTCAGTATTATTGGTGCCATTGGAGCCTTGCTGACCATTTGGAACCAGTTCAAGCGCTCCTAAAGGAGAAAAACGGCCATGCTGTGAAAACGGCTATGGCCGTTTTGTATTTTACCCTACTCTCTGCCGCTTATCCAGCCGCATCTTATCCGCAATCATTGCGATGAACTCGCTGTTGGTGGGTTTGCCTCTCAGGTTATGAATCGTATACCCGAAATAGCTGTTCAGGGTATCCACATCACCCCGGTCCCACGCCACCTCGATGGCATGGCGGATGGCGCGCTCCACCCGGCTGGCGGTGGTGCCGTTCTTCTTGGCGATTTCCGGGTACAGGCGCTTGGTCACGGCATTGATGTAATCCGGTTCATCCATCGTCAGAAGGATGGCGTCCCGCAGGAATTGGTAGCCCTTGATGTGGGCAGGGACACCGATCTGGTGCAAAATCTCGGTAACGGTCAGCTCATCGCTGTCCACGCTGGTCTGCACCAGAACGCGCTTCTCGTGGCCAAGGGCCACCTTGAGAACCCGGCTGGCCAGAACATTTTCGTCAAACGGCTTGACGAAATAGTACGCGAAGCCCTCATCCAGCAGTTCCTGCACCATTTCTTCACTCTGGAACGCACCTGTCACAAAAAACGCGGTGTGGCGCTCCCCGGCGGCATTGTACTTCTGTTTGACGGCCAACGCGTCCAGCCCCGGCATAAATGCATCCAGCAGGACCACTTGCGGCCGCACGGAGAGCATTTTCTGCAGGACTTTCAGCCCGTCTTTCTCCACGACCGTCACCTCGACGCCTTTGAGCTCCAGCGCCTCGCGGCAGGCTGCCGTGACTTCTGCACTGGTATCCGACATCAAAAATTTCACTTTATCCATCGTACTTTCCTCCAATGTGTGCTTCAATCTGTGCAGTTCCCTTAACGATTTATATTTTACCATATTATTCCATTCTTTTCAATGGTTATTTTTGACATATTTAGGAAAGTAGTGTCGTTTTGGATTTATTTATTTTGCTATAAATTCCCAGATTTTACTCGGTTACCCGTTCTGCCTGTTCCAGCATGGTCTGCGCAAAGATGCCGTACCCCCGGGTGGGGTCGTTGACCAGCACATGGGTGACTGCCCCCACCAGGCGGCCGTTCTGTACGATGGGGCTCCCGCTCATCCCCTGCACGATGCCGCCCGTCTGGGCCAGCAGTTCCCGGTCCACCACCCGGAGGACCATGTTGCGGCGGGGGTCCGCATCGCTGATCTTCTCAATTTTGACCCGGTAAGCCCGGGGCGTCTCGCCGGAGGTGGTCGTCCAGATCTCAGCGTCCCCAGCCTCCACCTCCTGCGCAAAGGCCACCTCCATCTTTTGGCCTGTAAACTGGGCGCGGGTGCTGCCGTAGACGCCGTTTTCCCCATTGATCCGGATGGTGCCGATGGCGTGGGCACTCAGGAAGCGGCCTTTCAGCTCTCCGGGACTGCCTGCCGTCCCCTTGCTGCATCCGGTGATCTGGCAGGGCACGATCTCGCCGCTGCGCAGGGCGATGCTCTCCCCGGTATCGCTGTCACTGATGGGATGGCCCAACCCCGCAAACACGCCCTTTTCCTCGTCGGCAAAGGTCAGGGTCCCCACCCCTGCCGAGGAATCCCGCACCCACATCCCGGCCCGCCACTGGCCTGCCGTGGCGTCCCAGGCAGGGGTCAGGGTGGTTTGCAGCTGTTCCCCGCCGCGGATATAGATGACCTCCACTTCCGCTCCCTGCGCCGCGTCCAGCGCAGCTTTCACGGCGTCATTGTTTTCTGTGGCGGTTTCTCCGATGCAGACCACCCGATCCCCCAGGTGCAGGCCCGCCGCCTTGGCGGGGTTGGCGGTGCTGCCATCTGCCCGGTCCACATCGGAAAAGCCCACGATGAGCGCCCCCTCGGAGAACATCTTGACCCCAAAGGGCGTCCCGCAGACGGTTACGCTGGGGCGTGTTGTCACCACCGTGCGGATGGTCTTGACGGGCAGCCAGCCGCCCAGGGCCAGCGTGGTCTGGTAGCTGCCCACCGCGCGGGTGCTGACAACATTCTGGCTCCCGTGCAGGCGCAGCGGCTCCACCCAGCCAAACCGGGGCAGCACAAGGGCCTGCTCAGGTTCCAGGTACACGCGGTCCGGCAGGCAGGCGTTCAGCCAGCCCAGCGCGGCGGCCAGCGCCGCCAGCAGATACACTGCTGCCAGCTTCACCCGCCGTCCTCTTCCGCTCCTGCGGTTCTGCTCTTCCACGCGTTTTGCCCCCTTTTGCGGTTTGGGGGTAGTATGTGCAAAAGAAATGCGAATTATAAACAAAAAGAGCCCCTCAGCCAAAGCTGATGAGCTCATCTGTCTTTATGCGGAAGAAGGGACTTGAACCCTCACTCACGAAGAACTGGTGCCTAAAACCAGCGCGTCTGCCGTTCCGCCACTTCCGCACATACCAACTTGATTAGTTTAGCAAGATTCATGTAAAATGTCAATCATTTGCCGCACGATTCCCCTATTTCCCCCGGTAGACGTTCCTGACTTTCCAGAACCCGCGCACTCGTAAACAGCCCACTGGGCTGTTTACTGCCCCGCCTACAGCGTGGCCGTGCTGTTCAAATCCTCTCCTCCGCACAACAAAAAAACCAGAACACAATGTGTTCTGGTCTTTAGTGCGAAGGAGGGGATTTGAACCCCCAAGGATAAACCACACGCACCTCAAACGTGCGCGTCTGCCAGTTCCGCCACCTTCGCATACATCGGTGGTGCGTCCTGCGGTTTTGAGGTTGAAACCGTTGTGCGGACTGCTTGAGTATATTATCATATTGCTCCTGGAAAGTCAAGCTTTTTCATAGATTTTTTTGGTGCTCATATCCTATAAAAGACCCTTTGAAACAAGAAACAACTTACAAAGGAGGATTTTGGAGATGCGGTTTTCCAAAAAGAATTTTCTGCTCGGTGCAGCACTGTTGTTCTTGGGCACGGCGCTTGGGTTTGGCCTCGGGAATTTCTTTGGTGCGGCGCCGCTCATTGGCTGCCGGGAGAACGATTTGACGCCGGTGCCGGACACTGAATTCCTCACACCTGCCCCCAGCTCTGAGCCCGCTGTGTCCCAGCCGTCTGCACCACCTGAAAAATGGGTCTGCCTGACTTTTGACGACGGCCCCAGCAAAACAACGCCCGCAGTGCTGGAGGCTCTGAACAATGCAGGGGTCAAAGCGACATTTTTTGTCGTTGCCACGGGCTACAACGAAAAATATCTGCCATTGTTGGCGGAAGCATCCGCCGCCGGGCACCAAATCGCGCTCCACTCCGCCTCCCACGAATACAGCGACATCTACCGCGGCTCTGATGCCTACTGGCAGGACATCTCCCTGCTGAAACAGCGCGTCAGTCCTTACATCAACGCCGAAAGCATTCGCTATCTGCGCTTTCCGGGCGGAAGCACCAATACCGTCAGCCGCCGTTATGGCGGAAAAGGGCTGATGAAGCAATTAAAATCCGAAGTGGAACAGAAAGGCTACCAGTGGGTAGACTGGAACGTCTGCGCGGAGGATGCTGTGGGCGGCAAGCCCAGTGCCAGCACTATTTTTCGCAATGTCGTGCGGGAAACGGGGGAACAGACACAGTGTATTGTTCTGATGCACGACTCCTCTTCTACCCGCACCACGGCGGAAGCGTTGCCGGATATCATTGCATGGTACAAAGATAACGGGTTTGCATTCTGTACGGTGGAGCAGGTCGTGCCGCTGCCATAGCGCAAAAACGCCCCGGAGGGTCTGCAGTGCAGACGTTCCGGGGCGTTTCCATTGAGCCTTATTCTATTCGAATCAGATCACTGTGCTGCCTGGTTGAACAGGACGAATGCACGGTAAGCCATGTACAGGTCGGTCTTGTGGATGACCTCGAACGGAGAGTGCATGGAGAGCACGGGCACGCCGATGTCAATGACGGGGATGCCGCGGTTTGCCACATACTTGGCAATGGTGCCGCCGCCGCCCAGATCCAGACGGCCCAGCTCACCGATCTGCCATGCCACGTCGTTCTCGTCCATCATGCGGGTGACATAGCCCACCAGCTCGGCGGAAGCGTCGTTGGCAGCGCTCTTGCCGCGGCTGCCAGTGTACTTGAACAGGGCGATGCCGCGGCCTGCGTAGGTGCCGTTCTTGGGCTCAAAGGCGCTGGCCCAGGACGGATCGTAAGCGGCGGTCACGTCGGCAGAGAGGCAGACGCTGTTCTGGAATGCAATGATGTCATCCTGACCGGCGGCGCGGCAGAGCTGCTGCATAAAGTGGAAGACGTACATGCTCTGCATACCGGTCACGCCGTCAGAGCCGATCTCTTCCTTATCGGTCAGGACGCAGACGGTGGTAAACGCGGGGTTCTTGGTCTCGATCTCCGCCATCAGAGCGGGGTAAGCATCGACCCGGTCATCGTGGCCGTAGCCGCCCAGCAGGGCGCGGTCAAAGCCGACGTCACGGCACTTGTAAGCGGGCACGACCTCGATCTCAGCGCGGGTGAAGTCTTTCTCGGTGATGCCGTACTTCTCGTTGAGGAGGATCATCGTGTTGAGCTTGACGGCCTCCTTGATGTCGGCATCCTCCACAGCCTCGGAGCCGATGAGAATGTTGAGCTCCTCCGCCTTGATGCCCTCGCTCAGCTTCCGCTCGTTCTGCTCAGCCCCCAGATGAGGCAGCAGGTCGGTGATGCAGAAGACGGGATCAGACTCGTCCTCGCCCACATTCACGCTGACGGTGGTGCCGTCGGCACGGGAGAACACGCCGTGGATGGCCAGCGGCATGGTGCCCCACTGATACTTGCGGATGCCGCCATAGTAGTGGGTCTTGAAATAGCTGAAATGGTCGGACTCGTACAGCGGGTTGGGGCGCAGATCCAGGCGGGGGCTGTCGGTGTGGGCAATGACCAGGTGGAAGCCCTCCTCATAGGGACGGGTGCCGATGGTGGAAGCCACGACAGCCTTGTTCAGCTGGATGAAGTAGACCTTATCACCGGGGGCGTAAGTCTTTTTGGGGTCAAACAGCTGGTAGCCAGCGTCTTTCAGCATCTGCTCGCTCTCAGCGGCCACCTCGCGCTCGGTCTTGCCGTTATCGAGGAACTTGCGGTAGCCCTCTGCAAAATCGGCGGCTGCCTTTTTGACATCTGCGGATTTGTCCGCCGCGTAAGCGGGGGTATAGAGCAGCTTTTCGGCCAGCTGCTGGGTCGGAGTTTTTTCTGCCATAGAATTTCTCCTGCCTTTCTGTTTTCTATCCTAAATATTTTAAATATTTTAAACCAGCGGGTCTTCCCTGCCGGTTTTACCAAATTTTGTCCGGCTCACGGCGTGCCGTAAAGCCGGGTGTACACGCCGTAGCAGGCGGTGATCTTTTCCACATAGTGGTGCATCTGGTTGTACGGGAAGCCTTTCAGGGTCTGCCCGTCGGAGGAATGCTCCTCCATCTGCAGCAGGGTGTCCACCGTGCCCCAGCCGCTGTGGTAGGCAGCCGCTGCCGTGGCTACATCGTTGCTGTAGCGTTCCATGCACAGGTGCAGGTAGTAGCAGCCAAACCGGATGCTCACGGCAGGGTCGTAGAGGTCCCCAAATGTCAGGTCCTCGTCCGGGGCGATCTTGCTCCGCAGCCAGAGGAATGTTTCCTCCGTCATCTGCATCAGGCCCCGGGCCTCTACGGTAGAGGTGGCATCCGGGTCAAACCCGCTCTCCGTGCGGATAAACGAGTAGACCAGCAGCGGGTCCAGCTGATAGACCTGCGCCCACTGCTCCACAAGGGCCTGATATTTGCGGGGGTAGAACTGCTGCTCCACCTGATCGCGGACCGACGGCACCGAGAGCACCACCATCCCCACCAGCGCCAGAAGCACCAGGGCTTTCATCAATTTTTTCAAAATGGACGCGCCACCCCGTCTTTCCCGGCCGCCTCAGCCAGCAGCTGCTCACACAGTGTGTTGGCGGAAGCTTCCAGCGCCTCCAGCGCTCCGTCGTTGCAAAGGACGTAATCCGCATGGGCACGCAGTGTTTCTTCGGGTGTCTGCGCATTCAGGCGGCGGGCAGCCATCTCCGGTGAAATGCCGTCCCGGGCCGCAATGCGGGCCACACTGGTAGCAAAGGGAGCGGTCACGACCGCCAACCGGTCACATTCCGCTTCCGCCTCCGTGCCCACAATGACAGCCCCATCCAGCACAAAGAGGCGGTTTCCAGCTTCCTGCGCCGCCTGTTTCGCTGCCCGGATGCGGCGGAGGATTTCCGGGTGGGTCAGCGCGTCCAGCGCCCGCTTGCCCTCCGGCGTTGCAAAGGCCCGGTCTGCCAGCAGGCGGCGGTCCAGCGTGCCATCTGCCCGGAGGATATCATCCCCGAACCGCTCCGCCAGCTGGGGCAGCAATGGCGAGCCCGGGAGCAAGATCTCCCGGGACATCTGATCGGCATCGGCCAGCGGGACACCGTGTGCAGCAAAAATAGACGTGACCGTGGATTTGCCGCAGCCGCTGCGGCCCGTAATGCCCAGCGTGATCATAGCTTGATCACCCGGAATGCCGCCGCCCGGATCAGGCGGTTGTAAACAGCCATAGAGAGGCCGTCTTTCCGGGGGCAGCGGGCATAGACCACGGAATCTCCCTGCTCATCCAGTGCGCGCAGGCTCCGGAAGATGTGCTTGGCCTGGTCGGCACCATCGCCCTCGCGGCCATACTCCACGCAGGGCACTCCCAGCTTTTCGGCCTCGCCGGTAAAGCAGAGGCAGCTGGGGTTCTGGTCGGCGTGGGCGTCCACATACGCCTTGAACTGCTCAAAGCTGCCCTCCAGCAGGGTCACATCCGCCTTGGGGGCGTAGTGCTTATACTTCATGCCGGGGCTGCGGACCACAGCGCCCTCCGGCAGCTTTTCGAGGATGGCTTTGGAAACTTCCACTTCCTCGCCGAGGGCGCGTTCCAGCTCTTCCAATGTAATGTGGCCGGGGCGGAACAGGGTGGGCTTCTCGCCCACCACCGAGATGACGGTGGATTCCACGCCCACCGCACACTCGCCGCCATCCAGGATCAGCGGCAGGCGGCCATCCATATCGGTAAAGACGTCCTGCGCGTTGGTGGGACTGGGCTTGCCGGAGAGGTTGGCCGAGGGAGCTGCAAAGGCGCAGCCGCTCTGCCGGATGATGGCCTGCACCACCGGGTGGCTGGGCATCCGGATGCCCACGGTATCCAGACCGGCGCAGCACTCCGCTGCCACCTCCGGGCCGCGGGGCATGATGATGGTCAGGGGGCCAGGGCAGAACGCCGCCATCAGCAGCTGGGCACGCTCCGGCACCTCACTGACAAGGCCGGGCAGCATGTCCGGGCCTGCAATGTGGACGATGAGGGGGTTGTCCTGCGGGCGTCCCTTTGCCACAAAGATTTTTTTGACGGCTTCCCCGTTGCGGGCGTCGGCTGCAATGCCGTACACCGTTTCCGTAGGGAGAGCCACCAGCTCTCCCTGCCGCAGAAGCTCTGCGCCGCGGGCGATGCCTGCCGCATCCGCCGGGCGAAGTTCCGTTTTTATTTTCATACAAATCATCGCTCTTTTCTACTGTAAAGTATAGTTTCTTTACACCGTTTCGTGCGTATTATCTATCGCTTTGCGTGTCCAGCTGGCGCAGCTTTTCAGCCTGCTCGCGCATGGCAAGCGCATCGATGATCTCATCCAGATTGCCGTCCATGATCTTGTCCAGATTATGGACCGTCAGGCCAATGCGGTGGTCCGTGCAGCGGTCCTGTGGGAAGTTGTAGGTGCGGATCTTTTCGCTCCGGTCGCCGGTACCCACCTGCCCCTGCCGGTTGGCATTGATGGCGTCCTGCTGCTCTTTCTGCTTCTGGGCCAGCAGGCGGCTGCGCAGAATTTCAAGAGCCTTATCTTTATTCTGGAACTGACTGCGCTCGTTCTGGCATTCTACCACCATGCCGGTGGGGAGATGTGTCACACGGATGGCGCTGGAAGTCTTGTTGATGTGCTGGCCGCCGGCACCCGAAGAGCGGAATGTATCAATGCGGAGGTCTTTCATGTCCAGCGCAAAATCCACTTCCTCGGCCTGGGGCATTACGGCTACCGTTGCCGTGGAGGTGTGGATGCGGCCCTGCGTCTCCGTTTCCGGCACTCGCTGCACTCGGTGGACACCGCTCTCATATTTGAGGCGGTTGTAAGCGCCCCGCCCGTTCACCGCGATGATGGCCTCTTTCACGCCGCCCAGCTCGGTCTCGTTGAGGTTGAGCACTTCCCACTCCCAGCCCCGGCTCTGGACGTACATGCTGTACATCCGCATCAGGCTGTGGGCAAACAGGGCCGCTTCCTCGCCGCCGGCTCCGCCGCGCAGCTCCAAAATCACGCTTTTTTCGTCATTTGCATCCTTGGGCAGCAGCAGAATTTTGAGATTATTTTCCAGCTCCGCCACATCCTGACTCTTTTCGCTGACTTCCTGCTGTACCATTTCCTTAAAGTCCTCGTCGAGGGTCTCCCCCTCCAGCAGGGCTTTGGCCTGTTCCAGATGATCTTTGGCGGTAGCCAGCTTCCGGTAGGCGTCCACCACAGGCTCCAGCTCGTGGTACTCCTGCATCAGGCGGCGGAACAACGCCGGGTCTGCAGCCGTTTCCGGCTGGTTCAGGCGGATGGAAAGCTCCTCAAACCGGTGGCTGACCGCCTCCATTTGGGAAAACAGTTTTGGCATATTGGGCAGTTCTCCTTACAACAATTTCCGAATGTGCTGACAGCTGCAAGGCGCTACACCGTGCCCGGTTTGATGACTTTTTTGATGTTCTTTTCAATTTTTGCGCGGGGCAGCATGACCTCGCGGCCACAGCCCGTGCAGCGGATCCTGAAATCCATGCCCACGCGCAGCACCTCAAAGCTTGCAGCGCCGCAGGGGTGCTTTTTGCGGGTGAGGATGGTATCTCCCACTGCAATGTCCATAAGTGTATCCCTCCTGCTTGTACAAAGTGGTACAGGCCGTATGGGCGGGGCACAACCCCACGCATACAGATATAGTATAAACCAAACTCGTGCAAAATGCAAATATCTGCTGCCGGCTGCGCATATGGTGTACCAGCCTGGTGCCACCAGCCGGACCGCAGGCAAAACACAAGAGAAAGAGGAATGAAAGATGATGCAAACATTCAGAACCGAAAGCAACTACCGCAGTGCGAACCGCCTCTCCCCCGCGGAGCTGCGGGCCGCCATGGCCAACCGCGAGATTTTGCAGAGCACCGCCCTCGCCTTTGATACCCAGCGGCAGCTCCGCTTTGAGCTGGGCGGCACCAAAGCGGTGATGCCCTTTGCCCAGTGTGCCGACGGAGCGGAAAACGGCTCGGTGCGGGATATTGCCGTGCTGACACGGGTGGGCCGCCCCACCTGTTTTATCATTGAATCTCTGGATACCGATGAGAGCGGCCAGCCGTTCTACCGGCTCTCCCGGGCTGAGGCCCAGCGGATGTGCAAGGCGGAGTATCTCGACACCCTGACGCCCGGCGATATCCTGCCCTGCACCGTGACCCATATTGAACCCTTTGGCGCGTTTTGTGATGTGGGCTGCGGCATCAGCGCCCTTTTGCCCATTGATTGCATGTCCGTCAGCCGCATTTCTTCCCCCGCTGACCGGGTCAGCGTAGGGCAGCAGATTCTGTGCGCCATCAAGAGCCGGGATGTACAGGGGCGGTTCGTGCTCACCATCCGGGAGCTGCTGGGCACCTGGGCCGAGAACGCCGCCGCTTTTACCGTAGGGGAAACGGTCGTGGGCATCGTGCGGAGCGTGGAGGAATACGGCACCTTTATTGAGATCGCGCCCAACTTGGCCGGGTTGGCGGAAAGCTGCCCCGACCTGCACCCCGGCCAGCCTGTGAGTGTCTACATCAAAAATATCCTCCCGGACAAAATGAAGATCAAGCTGGTCATCGTCAACCACAGCCTGAGCCAGAGCCATCGGTTTGAGCTGCGGTATTTCATTACGGAGGGGCACCTGGATCACTGGCTCTACTCCACCCCGGAGAGCCACAAACGGATCGAGACGGATTTTGCGGTTGCGGCTTGCAATCCGGCCTGAAACCCTTTATACTAGGGTGGAATAGAAAATAAAACCAGAGGAGATGTGTGAACGATGGCCGCCAACGATGCTTTTACTGCCGGAGTACGTCCCGGCGGGCTGACGAACAGCACCGAGATCCGGTTGCTGCTGTGCTATCTGGTCAAGAATGCCGGGCCCATTACCCGAACGGAGATCGAAAACGCTCTGATGGAGGAAGCGCTGGTCAATTACTTTGAGATCGGCTCCTGTCTGGACGATATTACCCGGCAGAGCCTTGTCACTTTGCAGAACGACCGCTACGCCATCACGGAGAAAGGCCGCAAGGTAGCGCAGGAGCTGGCCTACGATCTGCCCCGCAGTGTGCGGGAGCGGGCCGTGGCTGCCGTCTTTCGGGCCCAGACCTGGGCCCGAAAGGAAGCGGAATACAGTGCCCGCATTACCGAGAAAGCGGACGGCCACTGCTCCGTCCGCTGCACGGTCAAAGCGCTGGACCAGGAGCTGTTCTGCCTGGATTTGGGCACCCCGGACCGTCTGAGCGCCGAGCTGGTCAAAAAGCAGTTCATCCTGAAAGGCAATGAGATCTATCAGATGCTCATTACCAAATTGACCGAAGAAAAAAACTGACCTTTTGCAATTTTTACAAAGAGAACGTCCCCTGCCCCAGCGGCCATTTGCGGCCACACGGGTGCAGGGGGCTTTTTGTCTTACCCCAAACAGCCTCGTTATTTTTTCTACTTTGGCTAAGAATCTTAACAATGGGCAGACTTTATGGTATGCTTATTCGATGTGAGTATTTTTGACACAGCCGTGGGCGTGATCGTGGCGCTGGCCGTCAACTACTACCTGCCCCGGGAAAAAGTCGTGCCCCTGTGGGAGGGGTTCAAAGCCAGAATTTCCGGTAAGAGCGCAAAATAACCCGTTTTACTGTTTGCCCAGCTGCCAGAACGCCACGGCGCTGGCTGCCGCCACATTGAGCGAATCCACCCCGTGGGACATGGGGATCTTGACCGTGTAATCGCAGGCGGCAATGGTGGAGCGGGCCAGGCCGTCGCCCTCGGTGCCCAGCACGATGGCAAGCTTGGGTTCCTTGGCCAGCTGTTCGTCGTCGATGCTGACAGAACGGTCACTCAGGGCCATGGCAGCCGTTTTGAAGCCCAGCGCATGGAGCTGCTCCATTCCCTTTTCCGGCCAGTCGGCGGGCGTCTGGCCGATCTGCGCCCAGGGCACCTGAAAGACAGTTCCCATGCTCACCCGCACCGCCCGGCGGCAGAGCGGGTCACAGCAGGAGGGGTTGATGAGAACGGCATCCATGTTGAGGGCCGCTGCACTGCGGAAGATGGCCCCCACGTTGGTAGAATCCACAATGCCCTCCAGAACAGCCACCCGCCGGGCATTTTTGCAGAGTTCTTCCACGGAACGGGGTGCCGGACGGCGGAATGCGCAGAGCACGCCCCGGGTAAGTTCAAAGCCCGTCAGAGCCGCCAGCAGCTCTCGATCCGCCGTGTAAACAGGAGCATCCCCGCAGCGGGTCAGGATTTCTGCCGCCGGACCGGTGATCTGTTTGCGCTCCATCAAAAGGGAGAGCGGCTGATAGCCTGCATCCAGCGCCCGGGAAATAACTTTGGGGCTCTCGGCAATAAAGATGCCTTTCTCCGGCTCCAGACGATTGCGCAGCTGGTTCTGGGTCAGCCGGGCGTAGGGGTCCAACTCCGGGGCGTGAAAATCGGTGATCTCGATGATATTCGGCATAGGATGCTCTCCTTTGGCATTGTTCAGAATTGTGTGGCCTTATTCTAGCACATCCGGCTCCAGAATGCAAAAATGCAGAGTCCGCCTTTGGCTGGCATATCATTTCCACATGTCAGCCATACCCCGGAATCTATCTTGTGCTTTTTGCCGAATGTGCTTATAATAAAGGAGCTGCCTTTTGCGGCGGCAGTCTTTGAAATTCAAGAGAGGTGGAATACTCCATGCAAACAAGCTCGGCGTCCAAGCGCCTGCTGCACGGCCAGATGTCGGAATCGTTCGTCACGGCCATATTTTTGTCTCTTTCAGGCGGCTTACAGGACGCATATACCTACTTTTTCCGCGGCAAGGTTTACGCCAATGCCCAGACGGGCAACATCGTGTTGCTGAGCCAGCACCTGTTTACCGGAGATTTTCTCAAAGCGCTTCATTACCTGATCCCGCTGGTCGCTTTCGCTTCCGGCATTCTGGCGGCGGAACTGTTCCGGGAACACTTCCAGAGCCTGAAAGCCCTGCACTGGCGGCAGATGATCGTTCTGGCAGAGATCCTGCTCCTGTTCAGCGTGGGATTTTTCCCGCAGGAGCTGAACCTGCTGGCCAACGCCGTCGTCTCGTTCTCCTGCGCCATGCAGGTACAGACGTTCCGCAAGGTGAGCGGCTATGCATACGCCAGCACCATGTGCATCGGCAACATGCGCGGCGGCATGGAAGCTCTGGCTGTCTGGATCGTCAAGCACGACCCCAAAGCCCTGCGCAAAGTTTCCCATTATTTTGGCATCATCTTCCTGTTTGGCGTGGGTGCGGGCCTTGGCTGGGTGGCCGTGGAGCATTTTGCCACCCGGGCCATCTGGTGGTCCTGCCTGCTGCTGCTCATCTGCTTCGCGCTGATGTTCATTCGGGAAGATCTGGAGGACAACCCCGCCATTGAGCAGGACCTTGCCGAGATCCGGCAGGAAGCAGGCGAGATCGACCACCTGCTGAAAGAGGAACTGCACGAGGAGCACGAGGCTCTCCGCGATACACTGGAACACAAAAACTGAATCTATTTTTCAAATGGCCGCTTTTTTCCTCCCGCCGGGGGATGGGCGGCCTTTTTGCATCCATTCTTCCGGGGAATGGATGTGATGAAAATTCTGTATTTTACAAATATCATACTGGATATCTCCAATCCCATCGTTCTGGTGCGGGCTGCCACAGAAACCGAGTGTGAAAACGGCCCCGTGCAGTCTCCCCTGCCGAGGCTGTTTTCCTTTGCTGAATCATCTAAAAATAGAATGGTTCACGATAAAAACCAGCTATTTTACAGAATGATAAAAGTGCGGTATTCTATGGTCAGAAAGAATCTCCCCCACGGGATGAAAGAGAGTATCAGTACCACCCGGTTTTAGAAAGGAAATATCTGCTATGATCAAACTGTATGAGAACGGCATCTACCTGGTCAACGGCGAAACGATCTGCTCCTGCCCCGAAGAAGTGGCCCAGAAGTCCGGCCGCGCTACCACCAAAGAGGAGGCCACCAAGGGCACCATGGCCTACGGCATCCTGCAGGCTCACAACCAGAGCGAAGACCCCGACGCCCTGCGCCTGAAGTTCGATTCCATGACCAGCCACGACATCACCTATGTCGGCATCATCCAGACGGCCCGCGCTTCCGGCCTGAAGCAGTTTCCCATCCCCTATGTCCTGACCAACTGCCACAACAGCCTGTGCGCTGTGGGCGGCACCATCAACGAGGATGACCACAAGTTTGCTCTCTCCGCTGCTCACAAGTACGGCGGCATCTATGTGCCCACCAACATGGCCAACATTCACAGCTACAACCGTGAGACGATGGCTGCCGGCGGCAAGATGATCCTGGGCTCCGACTCCCACACCCGCTACGGTGCTCTTGGCACCATGGCCGTGGGCGAGGGCGGCGGCGAGCTGGCCAAGCAGCTGCTCTGCCGCACTTACGATTTCGCCCGTCCCGGCGTCATCGCCATCTACCTGACCGGCACCCCCCGCGCCGGCATCGGCCCCCACGATGTGGCCCTGAGCATCTGCGGCGCAGTCTACAAGAACGGCTACGTCAAGAACAAGGTCATGGAGTTCGTCGGCCCTGGCGTGGCTTCCCTGCCCATCGAGTACCGCAACGCCATTGACGTGATGACCACCGAGACCACCTGCTGGTCTTCCATTTGGGTGACCGATGAGGAGACCCAGCGCTACTACACTCTGCATGGCCGTCCGCAGGACTACAAGAAGCTGAACCCCGCTGAGGTCGCTTACTATGACGGCTGCGTCTACATCGACCTTTCCACCGTGGAGAGCACCATCGCCATGCCCATGCATCCCTCCAACACCTACACCATCCACGAGCTGCAGGCCAACGCCAAGGACATCCTGCATCTGGTACAGGAAGAAGCCAACAAGCAGATCAAGGGTGCCAAGATGAACCTGGACAGCAAATACCACGATGGCGCTGTCTGGGTGGATCAGGGCGAGATCGCAGGCTGCGCCGGCGGCACGTTCGATAACATCTGCGCCGCTGCCGACATCCTGCGCGGCAAGAGCTGCGGCAACGGTGCCTTTACTCTGAGCATCTACCCGGGCTCCATGCCGGCTCTGGCCGAGCTCATCCGCAATGGCCGCGCCTCCGACCTGGTGGACGCCGGTGCCATCATGCGCGAGTGCTTCTGCGGTCCCTGCTTCGGCGCAGGCGACTGCCCGGCCAACGGTGAGTTCTCCATCCGCCACACCACCCGCAACTTCCCCAACCGTGAGGGTTCCAAGCCGGGCGAGGGCCAGATGAGTGCCGTGGCGCTGATGGATGCACGTTCCATTGCCGCTACCGCTGCCAACGGCGGCAAGCTGACCGCTGCCACCGATCTGGACATCGAGTACACCAAGCCCGAGTACCACTACAACGCAAACCTTTACGCAAAGCGTGTTTACAACGGCTGGGGCCATGCCGAGCCGGAAACCGAGCTGCGTTTCGGCCCCAACATCAAGGACTGGCCTGAGATGCCTGCCCTGACCGACGACCTGCTGGTCAAGGTCTGCTCCTACATCACCGACCCCGTGACCACCACCGATGAGCTCATCCCCTCCGGTGAGACTTCTTCCTACCGCTCCAACCCCGAGCGCCTGTCCGAGTTCGCCCTGAGCCGCCGCGACCCCCAGTACGTCTCCCGCAGCAAAGAGGTGCGCCAGATCGAGCGGGACCGTGAGGCGGGCAAGGCCCTGCCCGAGGAAGTCCTGAATGTCTATGCTGCCCTGACCAAGGCCGGCATCGCCAACGATCCTGCCAACACTGACATCGGCTCCACCATCTTCGCCAATATGCCGGGTGACGGTTCCGCCCGTGAACAGGCCGCTTCCTGTCAGCGCGTCATGGGCGCTTCCGCCAACTTTGCCAAGCAGTACGCCACCAAGCGTTACCGCTCCAACTGCATCAACTGGGGCATGACCCCGTTCCTGGTGGAAAACCCGGAAGTCTTTGCTCTGGGCGATTACATCTTCATCCCCGGCCTGCGGCAGGCTGTGCTGGAAAATAAGGCCAGCTTCTCCGCTTACGTCGTCAAGGCAGACGGCACGGTCACTGAGTTCCCGGTCTCCACGGGTGCCCTGACCGAGCCTGAGCGCCAGATCATTGCCGACGGTTGCCTCATCAACTACTACCGCAACAACCAGTAAGATGGAGCGGCATGGGCTTGCGCATCCGTCCACAAAACAGTATACTGAAAAAAAGACCGAAAAAAGGACGGAACATGCTATGGATGAAAAAGATCTGCAGATCTTCCTGACCCTTGCCGAGACGGGCAACCTGACCCGGACGGCGGAGAAGCTCTATCTGGCACAACCTACCCTGAGCAAGCGGCTGCAGAACCTGGAGTCCGAACTGGGTGCCACCCTGTTCCTGCGCAGCAAGCACGGCGTGACCCTGACACCCGCCGGGGAGGCGGCACGAGAGACGTTCCTGCACACCACCAAGGATTTTGAGGACCTGCGGGAGCGGCTACAGAAAGGCCGCGGCATCGTCAGCGGTACGCTGCGCATCGCTACTTCCATTGATTACTCCACCTACCGCCTGCCGGAAGTGCTGGCGCAGTACACCACCCACTACCCGGAGGTCAAGCTTCAGATCTACAGTGAGCACAGCCGGGAGTGCGTGCGGCAGATGCAGACCGGCCGCCCCCACATTGCCATCATGCGGGGCGAGTGCGAGTGGGACGAGGGCAAACTCCTGCTGGAGCGGGAATCCGTCTGTCTCATCCGGAACAAGGCCAATGCGGACACGCCGCTGGAAGAGCTGCGGTACATTGACCGGGACGCGAATCCCGAGCACCAGAGCATGAAAGCCCGCTGGCTGATGGAGCACAAGCTGGAGCCCTCCAGCATCCTGAATGTGGAGGGCCTTTCCACCTGCGTGGCCATGGTCAAGGCAGGTCTGGGCTGGAGCATCGTGCCGGAGATCTGCCTCTCCTACTTTGACGGCATTGCCGAGCCGCTCTTCTTTGCGGATGGCACGCCGCTCACCCGCTCCACCTACCTGCTCTACCGCAGGCGGGAAACGGAGCTGCCCCAGGTACGGGCATTCATCCAGACCGTCTGTGAGCGGGAGAACATCCCCTCCCCCGTGCCGCGCGTCTGACCGATTTTCAAAACCGCAGTCCACTTGCAGTCTTATGCAGGCAGGCTGCGGTTTTTGTCATTTTCTCGCAGAATCCAATTGCAGAGCCGTAATTGGTGTGGTATACTATTAGCATTGTGTTATTGAAACAGGAAGAGGGGTCAACGAATGAAAAAAGGCTTTGACAACGATAAATATCTTCTCATGCAGTCCCAGCACATCCGGGAGCGCATTGCCCAGTTTGACAACAAGCTCTACCTGGAGTTTGGCGGCAAGCTGTTTGATGACTACCACGCCTCCCGCGTGCTGCCCGGCTTCCAGCCGGATTCCAAGCTGCAGATGCTGCTCCAGCTGAAAGACCAGGCGGAGATCGTCATCGTCATCAGCGCGGAGGACATCATCAGCAGCAAGGTTCGCGGTGATTACGGCATCACCTATGATCTGGACGTGCTCCGCCTCATCGACGCGTTCCAGGGCGTTGGCCTGTTTGTGGGCAGTGTCTGCATCACCATGTACACCGCCGCCCCCGAGGTGGAGCAGTTTGAGCAGCGGCTCAACGGGCTTGGCATCCGGACGTTCCGCCACTACAAGATCCCCGGCTACCCCAACGATGTAGCCCGCATCGTCAGCGACGAGGGCTACGGCAAGAACGAGTACATCGAGACCCAGCGCCCGCTGGTGGTCATCACGGCCCCCGGCCCCGGCAGCGGCAAAATGGCCACCTGTCTGTCCCAGCTGTACCACGAGTACAAGCGAGGCGTCAAGGCCGGTTACGCCAAGTTTGAAACGTTCCCCATCTGGAACATTCCCCTCAAACACCCGGTCAACCTGGCCTACGAGGCCGCTACCGCCGACCTGAACGATGTGAACATGATCGACCCGTTCCATCTGGAGGCCTACGGCAAGACCGCTGTCAACTACAACCGCGACATTGAGATCTTCCCGGTGGTCAACGCCATGTTTGAGCTGATCGCGGGCAAGAGCCCCTACCACTCTCCCACCGACATGGGCGTGAACATGGCCGGCAACTGCATTGTGGACGATGCTGTCTGCCGCGAGGCTTCCCGCAATGAGATCGTCCGCCGCTACTTCAAGGCCCTGTGCGACCAGAAAGTCAGCGGAAACGCCAGCAGTGAGCTGTTCAAGCTGGAACTGCTCCTCAATCAGGCAGGCCTCACCGTGGGCAGCCGCCCGGTAGAGCAGCAGTCTCACGCTGTCTCCGAGAAGACCGGCGGTGCTCCCGCTGCCGCCATCCAGCTGCCGGACGGTACCGTTGTCACCGGCAAGACCGGCCCTCTGCTGGGTGCTGCTTCCTCTGCCCTGCTGAATGCCCTCAAGAAGCTGGCCGGCATCGACCAGGAAGAAGACCTCGTCTCCTGCCGCGCCATTGAGCCCATCCAGACCCTGAAAACCAATTATCTGGGCAGCAAGAACCCCCGCCTGCATACCGACGAGATCCTGATTGCCCTTTCCAGCTCGGCTGCCGAGAACGAGACTGCCGCCAAGGCCCTGCGCCAGCTCTCCATGCTGAAAGGCTGCGACATGCACTCGACCGTCATCCTGTCCAGTGTGGACACCGATACCATCAAACGGCTGGGCATGTACCTGACCTGTGAGCCGGTTTATGAGGAAGAGGACCGCAAGTACCACAAGCGCTGATTTTCCTCCCCTATGACACAAAAAGCCCGTTCCGCGAAGCTTTCACGGAACGGGCTTTTCTGATGCGTTTTATTCGGAATAGTGTGCCAGGAACTGTTTGGTGCGCTCCTCCTTGGGATGGTCGATGAGCTCTTTGGCAGGGCCCTCTTCCACCACCACGCCGCCATCCATAAAGAGGATGCGGTCTGCCACGTCGCGGGCAAAGTGCATCTCGTGGGTGACGATGATCATCGTGGTCTTCCGATCGGCCAAGTCTCGCAGCACCCGGAGGACTTCGCCGGTCAGCTCCGGGTCCAGCGCGGAAGTGGGCTCGTCAAAACAGAGGATGTCCGGGTGGAGAGCCAGCGCGCGGGCAATGGCCACGCGCTGCTGCTGGCCGCCGGAGAGCTGGTGCGGGTAGTGGTTTGCCCGCTCCGAGAGGCCCATCTGGGCCAGCAGCTCTCTGGCCTGTGCTTCCAGCTCGGCGTGGATGGCCTTTTTGTTGGCCTTATAATCCGGCCACTCCTTTGCCAGCAGCTCTCCGGCCAGCATTACATTCTGCAGGGCCGTGTACTGCGGGAAGAGGTTAAAGTTCTGGAACACGAGGCCGAAGTGGAGCCGCTTTTTGCGGATCTCGCTCTCCCGCTGGGTGGCGGGGTCGGCGGCATCCCACATGGTCTCACCGTTGACCTTGATGACGCCGGTATCCGGCCGCTCCAGAAAGTTGAGGCAGCGCAGCAGCGTGGTTTTGCCAGAACCGGAGGAACCAATGATCGCCAGCGCCTCGCCTTTTTCCAAAGTCAGTGAAATGTCCTTGAGGACCTTGGTGTCCTCAAAATTCTTCCCGATGCCGGAGGCTTCGAGTAATGCCATAATGTTTCGCCCTCCTCAGCAGCGGAAATAGTCCATCTTCTTCTCGGCCCAGTTGAGCAGGAGCGTGAGGGCTCCCACAAAGACGAGGAAGAAGATCGCGGTGGAAAACAGCGGCCAGATGAGGCCCTTTGCGCTGTATTCCTTTGCCATCATGATGATCTCTTTGTTTGCAATGGTGTTGGCCAGCGAGGTATCCTTGACCAGGGTAATGATCTCATTGCCCATGGGAGGCAGGATACGTTTGACCACCTGCAGCAGTGTGACCTTGAAGAAGATCTGGGTCTTGGTCATGCCCAGCACCTGCCCGGCCTCCGTCTGGCCCTTGGGCACCGCCTCGATGCCGCCGCGGTAGATCTCCGAGAAGTAGCAGGCGTAGTTGATGGCAAAAGCCACCACCGCTGCCACCAGACGGCCGTTGGAGCCGGAGGGCCAGGGGTTATTGAAGCCCATCAGGCCCGGGCCTAAATAGATGACGATGATCTGAAGCATCAGCGGGGTGCCGCGGATGATCCAGACGAACGTCTTGACCGCGCCGCGCAGGGGGGCGCAGCGGCTCATGGAGCCAAACGCCACCACCAGCCCCAGCGGCAGGGAGAACACCAGTGTCCAGAAAAAGAGCTCACAGTTGAGCAGAAACGCGCCGGAAAGGCGCTCAAGAATCACAGCCACAAATACACACCTATCAATTCAAACGTACGTTCGGTTTTTACTCCGCCAGAGTCAGACCATATTTCTCGGCCAGAGCGCCCATGGTGCCATCGGCCTTGAGCTCGTCAAAGGCGGTGTCCACAGCGGCGGCCACATCGCTGCCCTTGCGGAATGCCACGCCGTACTCTTCCACGTTCAGCTCGTCCACCATTTTCAGGTTGGCGTAATCGGTGCCCTCGCCGATCATGGCCGAAGCCAGGGTCAGGTCCAGCACAGCAGCGTCGGCGGTGCCGGCGGCGACTTCCATCAGGCAGTCCGTCTGGACGCTCTTGGAAACGTAATCGGCCTGTGCCAGGTTCTCGTCCTCCTGGATGGTGGTCTCACCGGCGGAACCGGCCTCGGCGACCACGGTCTTACCCACGAGGTCCGCGGTGGAGGTGTACTCGGTACCATCCTTGACCACAACGACCTGTGCGTTCTTGACGTAGGGCTTGGTGCAGGCCATGTTCTCCTCACGGTCATCCGTCAGGGTCAGGCCGTTCCAGATGCAGTCGATGCTCTTGGCGGCCAGCTCGGTCTCCTTGGTGTCCCAGTTGATCTCCACGAACTCCGGCTCCACGCCCAGCTTCTCGCAGACGGCGGTTGCCAGCTCGGTGTCAAAGCCCGTAAAGTTTCCGTCAGCATCGGTGTAGTTCATGGGCTCATACACGGTGTAGCCAATGACCATCTTGCCGTTGGACTGGATGTAGGCCAGGTCGTTGTCCGCGTCCGAGACAGCGGAAGCAGCGGCAGAACCAGCCGCCGCGCTGGAAGCCGTGGAAGAAGCAGCCGTGCTGGAAGCACCACCACAGGCAGCCAGGCTCAGTGCCATGGCACCGGCCAAAAATGCAGATACGATTCGTTTCATAAGATACTCCCCTCTCATGGTCCCATGGCACCAGCCCCGTACCGATCGGGGCGGGCGGCTTCGTTTCACCGCTTTACCATGCTAAATTGTTAAACTGTGACTATAGAATAACGCGTTTGCCTCCGTTTTGCAAGAGGCAAACGCGTTTTTTCGCAATTTGACGGTTTGAGAGGGACATTCCGCCCTTATGGCGGTGAATCTGCACAAGAACCGCGGGGTTACTCTGCCAGCGCCGCCTCAATGTTGGCCAGCACTTTGATGCCGTGCTGGCGGGCATATGCGATATCCCATTTCTTGGGCTGGCATTCTATCCAAAGAGCACGCCGCAACTTCGAGCATTCTGCCAAAGTTTCTTCCAAAACATCGCAAAAAGCCGCCCTTTGCAGAGCGGCTTCAAAAATCATCCTTTATTTTGCTTCTTCCAGCGCTTTGGCGGCGGCTTTTTGCAGATCGGTCACATCAATGGTGCACAGGGCAGCCAGGTCCGCATCCGAGCCCTCCGCCGGGAGCTTTGCGATCTCTGCAGCGGTCTTTCCCTTGAGGTAAGAGCAGAAGCCCTCGCTGTGCTCGTACCATTCCTTGCCCAGAGAGGAAGCACCCCGCATCCCGTAGCTGTCGCCCTGCTCCAGCTTGGTTTTCACGGCGTCCGGAGCCATGACATTGCCGTCCGACATCACGGTCAGGGCGGGCTCCGCCATATCCCCGATGGCACTGGTCACCCGGCCATCGGAATCGGTGGTCAGGGCCACGATCGTCACATCCACCTGCGCGTTGACATCTTTGTCATCGGTGGCCGTCACGTCCGAAGAAGCGTTGGCTGCCTCAATCCCCAGCGAGACCCGGTCGCCTTTGGCGGCACCCAGCGCCTCAGCGTTGGCGCAGGCCTTCGCAACGGCGTCCCGGTAACCGTCAATGGCAATGGTGCAGCTGGAAAGCAGGTCGGCATCCTTGGGCTTCCCGTCTTCCTCCGTCTCCAGCTTGGCAACTTTTTCGGCTGTCATCCCTTTGAGGTAGTCGGCAAAGGCATCCGCCTGCTCCGTCCACCCTTTTTTGATGCCGGAGGCCGCCGCCAGCGGGTAATCGTCCCCTTTCTGGCGCTTGGTGCGGGTATCCGTAGGCATGGAGAGCACCCCGCTGCCATCGGCAGAGATGGTGCTCTCCAGCTCATCAAAGGTCACGTCGATGATCTTCCCCTCACCGTCCAGCAGGACAGCCGCCGCCACAAGGTCGATCTTGCCTGTGCGGTGGTCGTCCGTTGTCTCGGTCAGGACTCCCAGGCCGGTTTTCCAGGCCCCATTTTGAGCCGTGCTGGCGGTGCTGCTGCTCATGCCGGACGAGCTCATACTGCCGGAGCCGGAATTCGATTTGCCGCAGGCCGTCAGCAGCAGCGCCGCTGCCACCACTCCGCTCCAAAGCGCCGTGTGTTTCAGTTTCATTTGTTACGCTCCCCTTTCCATCCGCCCTGATCAGGCGGAGGCTTTTGGGGAAAGTTTACCCGGAGGCTCCCAAGAATATTCATGGTTCAGAATCCAACCGAATCACATCAGGGGGCTGAGCAGGCGGAGCACACTGTCCAGCAGGGTGCCCAGCAGGTTGGTGCGGCAGTCCGAGAGCTGCACTTCCCGGCATTTGCGCAGGGTGTTGAGGGCATCGTCCCGCAGGGCCAGGATCTGGCTGTTGCGGTAAAGCAGGGTGCCGCACTCAAAGTGGAGGAACAAACTGCGGTAATCCATATTGATGCTGCCCACCACGGCCACATGGTCGTCACTGACATAGCACTTGGCGTGGAGGAAACCGGGCGTGTACTCGTATATTTTCACCCCGGCCCGGAGGAGAGGCACATAATAGGAGCGGGTCAGCCGGAAGACCAGCTTTTTGTCCGGGATGCCGGGCAGGATGAGCCGGACGTCCACGCCCCGCTTGGCCGCGCCTTTCATGGCCCCCAGCAGCTCCTGCCCCACGGAGAAGTAGGGCGTATAGAGATAGACATAGCGCTTGGCCTGGGCCAAAATGTTCAGGTAAACCGTCTCCGCCACGTTTTCCTCGTCCAGCGGGCTGTCCGCGTAGGGCTGCACCAGCCCGTCCGAAGTCTCGGGCAGCTGCTCCGACGTTGGGGCAAAGGGGGTATAATCCGTCTCACTGGGGCGGAACGCATTCCAGACGTTGAGGAATGTGACCGTAAAATTCCAGGCGGCGGCTCCTTCCAGCCGGATGGCGGCATCTTTCCAGTAGCCAAAGCGTTTTTCCGCGTTGATATATTCATCCGCCAGGTTGACGCCGCCCGTGTAGGCCACACTGCCATCCACCACCACGATCTTGCGGTGATCCCGGTGGTTCATCACCACGGAGACCAGCGGCACCACCGGGTTGAACGGGATGCAGCGGATGTGATGCCGCTCCATCCGGACCACGAAATCCTTGGGCAGGCCCAGAAGACTGCCAAAATCATCGTAGATCAGGCGGACATCCACCCCCTGCGCGGCCTTGCGCATCAAAATCTCTTCCACGCCACTCCACATTTTGCCGGAGCGGACAATGAAGTATTCCAGAAAGATGAATTTCTCGGCTTTTTCCAGATCGGCCAGCAGCTTCGGGTACATGGCCTCTCCGCAGGGAAAGTACCGCGCCTGTGTCTTATCCCATACCGGGAACGGACCGTACCGGGCCACATAGCGGCTCAGGCCGGAAAAATGATCCCCCGCCAGCTGCCGCGCCGGCCCGGGCTGCTGGGCCAGATCTCCCGTGTGGGCTTTCTCCACGCTCTGCATCCGGCGGCGCATCCCTTTGGAGGGTGCTTTGTTGCCAAACACCAGATACAGGGCTCCGCCCAGCAGCGGCAGCAGACCGATCAGAACGATCCAGATAATCTTATAAGAGCTGTCCTCATCCTTGCGGACCAGATACAGCACGATGAACAGACTGAGCAGCCGGAGTGCCGCATTGACCCATATCCGGCCTGTGGTCAGGTAGCTGAACGCCCAGAGCAGCCAGCCCGCCTGCAACAGAACAAGGGCCACCGTAATGGTAGCCCTGTTGAGAAGTCTGCTGAAAAATTTTACGATTGGCAGTCGAAAGAACATCCGCGCCACCTCTCTCCCCGGTCAGTTTCTTTGGAATGAAGATAGTATAGCGCGTTTTTCTAGTTTTATCAAGCTCAGGCTTCGCCGTCCTCATAGCCCACCAGCAGGCCGCCCAGCTCTGCATAGTAGCTGCACAGGCCGCCGCAGGGCGTCACCGTTACCTCAGCCCCGTCAAAGACCGCCTGCACCATGTGCTTGAGGCGCTCGGCCGCCGCAGGGTTGTCGCAGTGAGAGATCTGCAGTTTGCCGCCGTTGTAGCCGTGGTCCTTGAGCTCCAGCACGATGCGCTCCAGAGCACCGTGCTCCCCGCGGGTCTTGCAGAGAACGTCCAGCTCGCCGATCTCGCTCGCCTGCCCGATGACCCGGATGCCCAGCATCCGCGCCACAGCGGCCACGGCGGGCTTCACCCGGCCA
>OJNK01000614.1_pt1 | contig 23564 bp, 23 predicted proteins | sample 1597811 | NCBI WGS metagenome assembly OJNK01 (sample SAMN00265073, study PRJEB22529) | human gut metagenome
CAAGCTGAAAAAGCAAGCCGACCACGGCTATATGATGGACGTGGAGAACCGCCGCCTGAAAGAAGAACTTTCCGCTGCCAAGAAAGAAACTGCCCGTTGGAGCAGCAAGTACCACGACCTTTGGTATGATGTGAAGCCTTATCTGGATGCTCTCCACCGTGCGCCCGAACTGGTGCGCGGCTTTCTGGAAAAGATTCTTGCCCCCAAGCAGGAGCGCACCATAAATGTGCCGCAGAAAAACCGCAAGCGCGGGCAGGATATGGAACTTTGAGTTTCGGAGGATACCACTTGAACAAAAAGAAGAAGTCGAACAAATCCGGCTACCCGGATGAAGCAATCAAGACCCTAGCACGTTGTTTCTATCCCTCCATGGTTGATTTTTTCAACAGCGAGGAAGGCCAGCGTGAATATGAGAAGTGGCTGAAAGAGCAGGAGGCTCTGAACGCTGCACCCATCGCAGCCTAAAAACAGCAGGACGCTCCCGGAAAGGGGAACGCCCTGCATTACATAAATGTTTCTCACCGAGGTGTGTCCGCTTGGGCACACCTTTTATTTTTTTGTCCTTAATCTTCTAGCCCATGGCTCCCGGTTGTATTCTTCAAATATTCCTCTGGGTCGCCGTTCAGGATCAAATCGGCATAGCCCAGCGGGTCATTATAGATAAGGTAGTCCAATTCGGTCTGCTGTGCCATGGTCACATCCAACGCATCCTCGACCCCGGTGCAGTCAATGGAGATTTTTCTCCCATCCCGGAGCCGCAGCTCCACACATCCAGTGTCCATGTTGAAATGGCAGGCTCTTGCATCGTACTTCATAATCGCATCCTCCAAATCTTGTTATTGGCTTACGGTCTATGACAAGGTATCGGAGTTTTACGCCGTCCACGGGAGCCTTCATTCTCAAACCCGAAGAAAACGAAAAACCCGAACCCTTCTCCAATCGGAAATAGGTTCGGATTTTTCTTGTTTGGTGGGCGCGGGTGGATTCGAACCACCGAAGCTGAAAGCAGCAGATTTACAGTCTGTCCCCATTGGCCACTCGGGAACACGCCCATATTCGTTTTTGTGCGTCCGTTCGCCGGACGACTTGCTTATTTTAGCATGGGAAATGGATTTTGTCAACTGTTTTTTACTTTTTTCTTCAAAGCTTTTTTGCGCCCGTCGAAGACGGGGTACGGCAATGCGGCTGGCTTTGTGCGAAAACGGCGGACATCCGTCTTTTTTGCTGCAAAAATATTTATTGAATAAGCGGCAGATCCGGCGGCTCCGGATTGCATTCTGCGCAATTCTATGTTATAATTTCGGACGAACTGAACAGAAAACAGCAGGTGCCTTCTGCCGCTTTGCGCGGTGGGAAGGGTAAAAGGGAAGCGGGTGCAGATCCCGCACGATCTCGTCACTGTGATAAGGGAGTCCGCGTCAGGGTGCTGTGCGCACCGGCCACTGGAGCATTGCTCCGGGAAGGGGATGCCGGACGGCGATCTTTCAGTCAGGAAACCTGCCTGCTGTTGGTACGGGGGCCTGAGCCCCAGATCACGAGGAATTGGTTGTACCAAAAAGCCCTGAAAAAATCAGAGGTCTTTTTGTCATGCCATCCGCAGGACAAAAGGGCCTCTTTTTTACCTCACTTTCCTGTACCCTTTGTTCGGTTCGGCCGCAATTTATCCACAGGAAAGGACAAGACAATGAGAAAGATCGAAACCAAGAAGCTGGCCGCAGCTGTTACGGCTCTGGCCCTGTGCGCCGGCGTGCTCACCGGCTGCGGCGGTGCTGCTTCCAGCACTGCATCCAGCACCGCTGCGTCTGCCGCTTCCAGCGAAGCGAGCAGCGAGGAGGCTGACGAAATGGCAGCAAAGAATGTGGCAGACCTGATCGATGCCATCTATGTGCAGGAGCGCAATGATGACACCGACGCCCAGTGCGAAGCCGCCAAGACTGCATGGGATGCTTTGACCGACGCCCAGAAGGAACTGGTGGAAGGCGAGAACGCCGATCCCGACTACTTTGGCCGTGACACCGGCGATGCCTCCAAGGACGATGCCCGCAATCAGGACGACATCGGCGACAACGAGCTGCTGGTGGTCTCCTTTGGTACCTCCTTCAACGACAGCCGCGTGAAGGACATCAAGGGCATCGAGGATGCTCTGCAGGCCGCATACCCGGACTGGAGCGTGCGCCGCGCCTTCACCGCACAGATCATCATCAACCATGTGCAGGCCCGTGACGGCGAAAAGATCGATAATATGCAGCAGGCCATGGACCGCGCTGTGGCAAACGGTGTGAAGAACCTTGTCGTCCAGCCCACCCACCTGATGCACGGCGCTGAGTACGACGAAATGATGGAAATGATCGACACCTACCGCGACAAGTTTGAATCTGTCGCTGTGGCTGAGCCCCTGCTGGGTGAGGTCGGCTCCGATGCCACCATCATCAATCAGGATAAGGAAGACGTTGCCAAGGCTGTCACCGCTGCTGCCGTGAAGGAAGCCGGCTACGACAGTCTGGATGCCGCTGCGGCGGACAAGGTCGCCTTTGTCTTTATGGGCCACGGCACCTCTCACACCGCAAAGGTGAGCTACAGCCAGATGCAGACCACCATGCAGACTCTGGGCTATGACAATGTGTTCATTGGCACCGTTGAGGGCGAGCCGGAGGAGACTGCCTGCGAGAACGTGATCGAGGCTGTCAAGGCTGCAGGCTACACCAAGGTGATCCTGCGCCCGCTGATGGTGGTTGCCGGCGATCACGCCAACAATGACATGGCCGGTTCGGATGATGATTCTTGGCTGAGCATGTTCAACGCTTCCGATGCATTTGAGTCGGTTGACTGCCAGATCGCTGGTCTGGGTGAGATCGAGGATGTCCAGAAGCTGTATGTCGCCCACACCAAGGCGGCGATCGATTCTCTGAACGGTTGATCAAACGAACCCTCTCCGTTTCGCGGCCGCTTTGCGGCACCCGGTGGAGAGGGTTCATTTTTTATCCGAACAATGGTATAATAAAAGCTGATTTTTATAATGTAGAGGGATTTCCTATGAAACACGTTTTTTCCTGTGTTGTCGCTGCTTCTCTGGCGCTGAGCCTGCTGGCGGGCTGCGGCGCTTCTTCCACGGCATCTTCTGCGGCGTCCGGCGCTGCTTCTTCCGAGGCGGCATCCTCTGTGGCTTCTTCTGCCGCTGAGACCGCCGCTTTGCCGGATGGTGTGTATACCGCCGACTTTGACACCGACAGCAGCATGTTCCATGCCAACGAAGCCTGCGACGGCAAGGGCACCCTGACCGTGGAGAATGGTCAGATGACCTTCCACGTCAGTCTGGCGTCCACCCACATCGTCAACCTGTATCTGGGCAAGGCTGCAGACGCTGCGGCCAACGCGTCCGACTGGCTGCAGCCTACCACCGACACCGTCACCTACTCCGATGGCACCTCGGAGGAGGTGTACGGCTTTGATATCCCGGTCTCTGCCGTGGATGCCGACTTTGATCTGGCTATTCTGGGCACCAAGGGCAAGTGGTACGACCATGTCGTCAGCGTGCGTGATGCCGTGGAAAAGGCTGCGGAAGCCGAGACCCCGGCAGACGGCACCTACACCTGTGAGGTGACGCTGGAAGGCGGCTCCGGCCGTGCCACCGTGGAGAGCCCCGCTGCCCTGACCGTGGCAGACGGCAAAATGACCGCTACCATCGTGTGGAGCAGCCCCAACTATGATTATATGCTCGTGGACGGCGAGAAGTATCTGCCCACCAACACCGAGGGCAATTCCACCTTTGAGATCCCCGTTGCCGCGCTGGACACGGCACTGGACGTCACCGCCGACACCGTGGCCATGAGCACCCCCCACGAGATCGAGTACACGCTGACCTTTGATTCCGCAAGTCTGAAGTGACTCCTCCAGTCACCTTCTTTGGCAAAAAGATAAACTTTACCGTACTGCCAAAGCCTCCCTCTATGAGGGAGGTGGCACGGCGCAAGCCGTGACGGAAGGAGTTACCTATGAAAATTACTCGCAACCAATTTCTGAAACTGATCCCTGCTGCGGCGCTGACGCTGACCGGCTGCGGCAGCAAGACCCAGCCTGCCAATACGGAAAGTCTTGTTTTCTCCCATCATTACCAGCTGGACTATGCACAGCAGTTCACGGCGGACTGCTATGAGGGCGGCTATACCATGCTGACCATTGCGGAGTCGGATACGCGGTTCCTTGTTGTGCCGGAAGATGCTGCGGAGGTGGACAGCCTGCCCGCTGACGTGACTGTGCTGCGCCAGCCGGTGGAGAATATTTATCTGGTCTCTACCTCGGTGATGGATCTGCTTTTGCATCTGGACGCACTGGACAGCGTGGCCTTTTCCGGCACCAAGGCCGAGGGCTGGTATCTGCCCGCGGTGCAGCAGGCCATGGAAGAGGGAAAAATCGCGTATGCAGGCAAGTACAGCGCCCCGGATTACGAGCAGATCCTGGCGGCGGGCTGCCGCCTTGCCATTGAGAATACCATGATCCTGCACACGCCGGAGGTAAAAGAACAGCTGGAACACTTTGGCATCCCGGTGCTGGTGGAGCGTTCCAGCTACGAGAGCGACCCGCTGGCCCGCATGGAGTGGATCAAGCTTTACGGCATCCTGCTGAGCAGGGAAGAACAGGCCGAGCAGGTGTTTTCCGCGCAGGAGACGGCCGTTCAGCCCATCCTCTCGCAGGAACCTACGGGAAAAAGCTGCGCCTTTTTCTCGCTGACCACCAACAACCTTGCCACTGTGCGCAAGGGCAGTGACTATGTGGCCCGCATGATCGAAATGGCGGGCGGCAGCTATGTCTTTGCGGACCTGACGGACAATGGCAACAGCCTTGCTACCATGAACCTGCCGCTTGAGGACTTCTATGCAGGCGCAAAGGATGCCGATGTGCTCATCTACAACAGCGCCATCGAGGGCATGATCGCATCGGTGAGCCAGCTGACCGAGCGTTTCCCGCTGCTGAACGAGTTCAAAGCGGTGCAGAACGGTCAGGTGTGGTGCACCACCCAGAGCCTGTTCCAGCAGAGCATGGAGCTGGCAGACCTGATCGTGGATATGAACCGGGTGTTTACCGAGGGGATACCTGCCGCCGGTACCCTGAAATTCCTCACCCATGTGGATTAAAGCAGAAAAACTTTACAGAAAGGAAAGCCTATGACCCGTACCAGACGCCTTGCAGCCGCCTATATTGCCCTTGCGGCAGCCGTGGCGGTGCTCTTTGCGCTGAACCTGTTCTGGGGCAGCGTATCCCTTGCGCCGGGTGCGGTGCTGACGGCGCTGCTGGGCAAGGGCGGTGATGCGCTTGCGGGGAACATCATCCTGCAGCTGCGCCTGCCCCGCGCGGTCATGGCGGCGTTGCTGGGGGCAGCCCTCAGCGCAGCGGGATACCTTCTGCAGACCTTTTTTGCAAACCCCATTGCCGGGCCCTTTGTCATGGGCGTTTCCAGCGGCGCAAAGCTGGCGGTGGCTCTGACCATGGTGGTGTTTCTGGACCGCGGGATGCTGACCAGCTCGGCCACCATGATCGTGGCTGCCTTTGCGGGTGCCATGGCGGCCATGGCCTTTGTGCTGGCGGTGGCCCGGCGGGTGCAGCGCATGAGCATCCTTGTCATCTGCGGTGTGATGATCGGCTATATCTGTTCCGCTGTCACCGACATCGTGGTGGCCTTTGCACAGGACTCCAACATCGTCAACCTGCACAACTGGTCGCAGGGCAGCTTTTCCGGCATGACATGGGCCAACGTGCAGGCGGCGGCGCTGGTGACGCTGCCTGTGCTGGCGGCAGCCTTTCTGCTCTCGAAACCCATGGCGGCCTACCAGATGGGCGAGGAGTACGCCCGCAGTGTGGGCGTGAACGTCAGGCTTTTCTCAGCGGTGCTGGTGCTGCTTTCCAGTCTGCTGGCCGCCTGCGTCACCGCCTTTGCGGGGCCGATCTCCTTTGTGGGCATCGCGGTGCCGCACCTTGTAAAGCAGCTGCTGGGCAGCGCAAAGCCGCTGCATGTGCTGCCCGGGTGCTGTCTGGGCGGTGCGGCTTTCTGCCTGTTCTGCGACCTGCTGGCCCGCAGTCTGTTTGCGCCCACGGAGCTGTCCATCAGCTCGGTCACGGCCGTGTTCGGCGCACCGGTAGTCATCTGGCTGCTGGTGCGGCGCAGTCAGGAGGGGGCACGATGAAGGAACATTTTTTGTGCGGAGCACAGGGTCTTGCCATCGGCTACGGCAAGACACCGCTGCTCTCGGATATTTGCCTCGGGGTGCAGCCGGGTCAGATCCTGACCCTCATCGGCCCCAACGGCGCAGGCAAATCCACCTTGCTGCGCACGCTGGCGGGTCAGCTGGCCCCCATGGGCGGCACGGTGCTGCTGGAAGGCAGAAGCCTTGCCGATTACACCGGTACCCAGCGGGCGCAGAAGCTGGCCCTCATGGCCCCGCACAGCCGCCGGATGGAGCTGACCACCTGCTTTGATTTTGTTTCGGCGGGGCGCTATCCCTACACCGGACGGCTGGGCATTTTGTCTGCCGGGGACAGGCAGCAGGTGCACAGAGCCTTGGAGCTGGTGGGCGCGGCGCAGCTGGCAGACCGGGATTTTAACCGCATCAGCGACGGCCAGCGCCAGCGCATCCTGCTGGCCCGGGCCCTGTGCCAGCAGCCGGAAGTGATTCTGCTGGACGAACCGACCTCTTTTCTGGATATCAAGGGCAAAATTGAACTGCTCACCATCCTCGGAACGCTTGCACACACCCAAAAGCTGGCGGTGATTTTGAGCCTGCACGAGCTGGAGCTGGCCGAAAAAATAGCGGACACGGTGGTGTGCGTTTCGCCCGGCGGTGTTTCCGGCGTGCTGACCCCGGAACAGGCATTTCAGCCGGAGAACATCCGCGCTCTGTACGGCCTGACCGAACAGCAGTACACGGCTCTGTTCGGCACGCCGGAGCCGGAAGCCGAAAAGGCACCTGCCGGAAAGACGCAGTTTGAGCATTACGTCCGCAGCGGCCAGAAGCTGCTGCGCTGCGGCTACACCACCGGCACCTGTGCCGCGCTGGGGGCTGCCGGGGCGGCGCGTCTGCTGTTGACCGGCCGCGAACCGGAAACGGTGGCTCTGCGCACGCCCAAGGGCATCGTGGTGGAGGTGGCTCCCCTCTGGTGCCGCAGAACGGATACGGGTGCCGCATGTGCCATCCGCAAGGACGGCGGCGACGATGTGGACGTGACCACGGGCCTGCCGGTGATTGCATCGGTGGTGCTGGAACCGGATGCCCCCGGCGTGCGCATCTTTGGCGGCGAGGGGGTGGGCCGGGTGACAAAGCCCGGCCTTGACCAGCCCGTAGGGGAAGCCGCCATCAACCATGTGCCGCGCCGGATGATCGCCGAGGCACTGGAACGGGAAGCTGAAAATGCTGCCTACACCGGCGGCTTTGCGGTGACCATTTCCATCGAGGGCGGCGCCGAGACCGCAAAGCGCACCTTCAACCCGCACATCGGGGTGGAGGGCGGGCTTTCCGTGCTGGGCACCAGCGGCATCGTGGAGCCCATGAGCCAGCAGGCGATTCTGGATACCATCCAGCTGGAAATGAATCAGGCTGCGCTGCGGGCAAAAAATGCCCCCGGCCCCCGGCGGTTGGTGCTGGCACCCGGCAACTACGGGCTGGACTATCTGGCTTCCGCTCTGCCGCAGTTTGAGCGGTTCCCGGTGGTCAAGACCTCCAACTTCATCGGGGATACGCTGGATATGGCGGCAACGGCAGGATTTGAACAGGTGCTTCTGGTGGGACACGTGGGCAAGCTCTGCAAGCTGGCGGCAGGGGTCATGAACACCCATTCCCACACGGCGGATGGCCGTGCCGAGGTGTTCTGTGCCCACGCGGCGCTGTGCGGGGCCCGGCGCGAAGTGTGCGCTGCCCTGATGGATGCTGCCACCACGGATGCCTGCCTTGACATTCTGGACGGCGCAGGGCTGCGCGGCCCGGTGCTGGAAAGCATCCTTGCGGCCATCCAGATGCATCTGGACCGACGGGCAGGCGGGGCGTTCCGGGTGGGCGCGGTGCTCTTTTCCAACCAGCACGGCCCGCTGGGCGAGACCTGTATTGCAAAGGAGCTGATGAAGGAATGGCAGAACTGAAAGGCACCTTTTACGGCGTCAGCGTAGGCCCCGGCGACCCGGAGCTGCTGACCCTGCAGGCGGTGCGGCTGATCCGGAAATGCCCGGTACTGGCTGCGCCGCAGACTTCTTCCGGCCAGATGCTGGCGCTGGACATCGCCCGTAGTGCGCTGGGAGAAGCGCTGGACGGCAAGACCATCATCCCGCTGCACTTTGCCATGAGCCGCGACCCGGCCGTGCTGGCGGCTTCCCACAAAGAGGCGGTGCAGGCGGTGCGGCCTTATCTGGATGCCGGGCAGGACACTGCCATGCTGAACCTTGGGGACGTTTCCATCTATGCCACCTTTGGCTATCTGCAGTGCCTTCTGGAAGCAGAAGGCTATCCCACCGCCATGGCGGCGGGGGTGCCAAGCTTCTGTGCGGCGGCGGCGCGGCTGAATGTGCCGCTGACCGGCGGCATGGATGCGCCGCTCACCATTGCGCCGGGCAGCTGGGCGGGCCGCGTGCTGGAAACGCCCGGCACCAAAGTATTGATGAAGACCGGCAGGCAATTGCCTGCCTTGTTGGATACCCTGCGGCAGGCAGATAAGCTGAAAAACAGCGCCCTTGTGTGCAACTGCGGCCTGCCGGATGAACAGGTCTGCCCGGACCTTTCCCGCGGGCAGCCGCAGGTCCGGCCGGGCTATTTTACCACCGTTTTGGTAAAGGAGTGATGTTATGATACATTTTGTAGGCGCAGGTCCCGGTGCTCCGGACCTGATCACCCGGCGCGGTGCGGCCCTTCTGCAGGCAGCCGACTGCATCATCTATGCGGGCAGTCTGGTCAACCCAGCGCTGCTGGGCCTTGCCAGAGAGGACTGTGCAGTTTACAACAGCGCCGAAATGACGCTGGAACAGGTGCTGGCGGTAATGCGGCAGATGGAGGCCGCAGGCCGCACCACCGTGCGTCTGCACACCGGCGACCCCTGCCTGTACGGAGCCATCCGGGAGCAGATGGATGTGCTGGACGCCGAGGGTATCCGCTACGATGATACACCGGGCGTGTCCAGCTTCTGCGGTGCGGCAGCGGCGCTGAACGCCGAGTACACCCTGCCCACCGTGAGCCAGACCGTCATCATCACCCGCATGGAGGGCCGCACCCCGGTGCCGGAAAAGGAAAAGCTGGCAGGCCTTGCCGCCCATGGGGCGACCATGGTGATCTTTTTGTCCATCGGCCTTGTGGAAAAGGTGCAGCAGGCACTTCTGGCGGGCGGAGCCTACACGCCGGATACCCCGGCAGCGGTGGTGTACAAGGCTACATGGCCGGAAGAAAGGACCGTCCGCTGCACTGTGGGCACGCTGGCGGAAAGCGTTCATGCAGCGGGCATCACCAAAACGGCGCTCATCGTGGTGGGTGACTTTTTGGGCCGGAACTACGAGCGCAGCAAGCTGTACGACCCGGCCTTTACCACCGAGTTCCGCAAGGGGACAGACCAGTGACCCGGGCCTACCTTGCCTTTACGGCAAAGGGCCTTGCGCTGGCGGAAAAGCTGGCCGCAGAATATCCCGGCAGCGTGGCCCGCTGCGGCCATGAGCCCGGGCAGCCGGGCCTTGCGGACTGGACGGCCCGGCAGTTTGCACACAGTGATGCCCTTATTTTTGTGGGGGCGGTGGGCATTGCGGTGCGGGCCATTGCGCCCCACTGCAAAAGCAAGGCGTCTGACCCGGCGGTGGTGGTGCTGGACGAGTGCGGACGCTTTGCGGTGCCCGTTCTCTCCGGCCATCTGGGCGGGGCCAACGAGCTGGCGCGGAGGCTGGCCGCTGTGTGCGGCGCGGTGCCGGTCATTACCACTGCCACGGACGCAAACGGTGTGTTTGCGGTGGATGAATGGGCCAGACACCAGAACTGCGCCGTGCTGGAGCCGGAGCGCATCAAAAAGGTCAGCGGCGCACTGCTGGCGGGCAGAACGGTGCGGTTTGCATCCGACTGGCCCATTGCGGGCAGCCTGCCTGCGGGCCTTGCAGAAGATGCAGCGGCCCCGGAGCTTGCCCTCACCCTGTGCCCGGCGGGAGATGCTTTGCATCTTGTGCCGCGCATCGGCGTGCTGGGGGTGGGGTGCAGGCGCGGCACCGGCGCTGACATGCTGGCCGAAGCCTTTGCGGCCTTCTGCGCACAGGCAGGCTTTGCCCCGCAGTGCATCGCGGCGGCGGCCAGCATCGATCTAAAGCAGAACGAAGCGGGCCTTCTGGCCTTTTGCCAGAGTCGAGGCTGGCCTGTGGAGTTTTTCACGGCGGAACAGCTGCGGCAGGCCCCCGGCAGCTTTACGCCCTCGGCCTTTGTGCAGAGCGTCACCGGCGTGGATAACGTCTGCGAGCGGGCTGCGGTGCTGGCTGCAGGCGGGCCGCTGGTTTTTCACAAATTTGCCCGCACCGGCGTGACCTTTGCGCTGGCTGCGCGGCCCTTCGCCCCGGATTGGAGGTGGCAGCATGTCTGACAGGTACGAATTTGAGATGGACGGATGGGACATGAACCGGCCCGAGAATGTTGTTTACGTGGTGGGCCTTGGCCCCGGCGATGTTTTTTATCTGACCCAGGAAGCCCAGAGCGCCCTTGAACATGCGGATGCAATCTGCGGCTACAAGCTTTACATTGACCTGATCGAGCCCGAGTTCCCCTGCGAGGAATACTATGCTACCGGCATGACGCAGGAGATCGACCGCTGCCGCTGGGCGCTGGAAAAGGCCCGCACCGGCAAGCGGGTCGCGCTGGTGTGCAGCGGCGACGCGGGTGTTTACGGCATGGCCAGCCCGCTGCTGGAACTGGCCGAGGATTACCCGGATGTTGCCGTGGAGGTGGTGCCCGGGCTCACTGCCGCCCTCAGCGGCGGGGCGGTGCTGGGCGCACCGCTGGCCCACGATTTCTGCGTGATCTCGCTTTCCGACCGGCTCACCCCGTGGGAGGTCATCGAAAAGCGGCTGGCCTGCGCCGCGCAGGGCGATTTCTGCGTGGCACTGTACAATCCCTCTTCCAAGGGCAGGCCGGACTACCTGCAAAAGGCGGTGCGCATCCTGCGCGCAAACGGCAAGGGGCCGGAGACGGTCTGCGGCCTTGTGCGCAACATTGGCCGCGAGGGCCAGAGCGCCCGGGTGCTGACGCTGGCCGAGCTGGAAGGCACGCCGGTGGATATGTTCACCACCGTGTACATCGGCAACGGGAACACCCGCGCCCTTTCGGGCCGGATGGTCACACCTCGGGGGTATCGCAAATGAAAGCTGTCGTGTTCAGCGGTACCACCGAGGGACGCCGCTTCTCCAAAAAGCTGGCGGCACTGGGGGCTGAGGTGACCGTGTGTGTGGCCACGCCGCTGGGAGCCGAGGAACAGGGCGAGATGGCGGGCATCACGGTCCACGCCGGGCGGCTGGGACCGGATGCCATGGCGGCGCTGCTGACGGGTGCAGACCTCTGCGTGGATGCCACCCATCCGTATGCGGTGGATGTGACCCGGAACATCCGCGCTGCGGCGGCACAGGTCGGCGTGGAATACCGCCGCCTGCTGCGGGCCCGGAGCCCGCTGCCCGAGGACTGCGTGGTGTTCGGGACCGCGGCGCAGGCGGCAGAGTACCTTGCCGGAACGAAGGAAAACATCCTGCTTGCCACCGGTGCCAAGGAGCTGGCAGCGTTTGCACCGCTGGACCCGGCGCGGCTTTACCCCCGAGTCCTGCCCACGCCGGAGGGCATCGCCGCCTGCGAGGCAGCCGGGATACCGCACCGGAACATCATTGCCATGCAGGGGCCGTTTTCCTGCCAGCTGAACAAAGCTTTGATCGAACAGTTCCACATCCGGTATCTCGTCACCAAGGACGGCGGCGCGGCGGGCGGCTTTGCCGAAAAGGTGCAGGCCGCAGCCGAGACCGGCGCACAGCTGGTGGTGCTGCGCCGTCCGGAGGAGGTCGGCGAGACCGAGGCAGGATTATTCACGCATTGTCAGGAGATTTTGAAATGGTCACACTGATCGGTATGGGAAGCGGCAGCTGGGAGGCTTTGTCGGTGCAGGCGCAGGACGCTGTGCGCAGGGCGGGCCTTGTGTTTGGCGCAAAGCGGCTGCTGGCGGGCCTCCCGCCCGAGTGCACCGCCCGGCAGTTTGCCCTCTATCAGCCTGCCGAGATTCTTGAGACGCTGGCGCAGGCCCCCGGGCAGGATGCCGCCGTGCTTTACAGCGGGGACACCGGGTTTTATTCCGGTGCGTCCGGCCTGCTCACGCCCCTGCGGGCGCTGGGCATCCCTGCGCGGGTGTATCCGGGCGTTTCCAGCATCCAGCTGCTGGCGGCGGCGCTGGGCCGCCCATGGCAGGACTGGAAGCTGGTGTCGGCCCACGGCTGTGCCTGCGACCCGGTGGCGCAGTGCATGACGGAGCGCTCCGTCTTTTTCCTCACCGGCGGGGCCGAAACACCCGCCACCCTCTGCCGGAAGCTGGCCGATGCCGGCATGGGCGAAGCCCACGGCGTGGTGGGCGAAAACCTTGGCACCGGGGAAGAGGCCATCCGCTACGGCTCTGCGGCGGAACTGGCAGGGCAGAGTTTTGCACCGCTCAGCGTGCTTCTGGTGGAAAACTTCGATGTCCCGCACTTCCGCGTGCCGGGCTTCCCGGACGAAAGCTTCATCCGGGGCCAGGTGCCCATGACCAAGCAGGAGGTGCGCGCCGCCGCGCTGGCAAAGCTGGCCGTGAAGCCTGCGGATATCCTGTGGGACGTGGGGGCAGGCACGGGCAGTGTGAGCGTGGAGCTGGCACTGGCAGCACCCAAAGGGCATGTGTATGCTGTGGAGTGCGATCCGGACGCCTGTGCCCTGATCCGGCAGAACCGGGCAAAATTCCGCGCCTTTAACCTGACCCTCCTGGAGGGCCGCGCCCCGGATGCGCTGGCAGACCTGCCTGCGCCGGACGCCGTGTTCATTGGCGGAACAAAAGGCGGCATGGAAGGCGTGCTGGATGCCGTGCTTGCCAAAAACCCGGACGCGCGCATCTGCATTTCCGCCATTGCGCTGGAAACGCTGAGCGCTGCGGCTGCCGCCCTTACCGCCCGGGGCCTTGCCGCTGAGGTGGTGCAGCTGGCGGTCAGCCGCACAAAGCAGGCAGGCCGTCTTCACCTGCTCATGGCAAACAACCCCATCTTCCTCATTACGGGTATACGCAAATGATGCAATTCCTCATCGCCGCGCCCCGGTCCGGCAGCGGCAAGACCACGATGACCTGCGCAGTGCTGGCGGCACTGAAAAAGCGCGGGGCCGACCCCTGCGCCTTCAAAAGCGGGCCGGACTACATCGACCCCATGTTCCACCGCTCCGCTCTGCAGGTGGACAGCCATAATCTGGATCTGTTCCTCTCGGACCGGCCCACGGTGCAGGCGCTTTACGCCCGCTGCGCCGCCGGGCACGGCGCTGCCGTGTGCGAGGGGGCCATGGGCTTTTACGACGGGCAGGGCCTGACCACCCGGGCCAGCGCATGGGAGCTGGCAGACACGCTGGGGCTTCCGGTGCTGCTGGTGGTGCAGCCCGGAGGGGCCAGCGTAACGCTGGCGGCAGAGATCCAGGGCCTTGTGCACTTCCGCAAAAACAGCCATATTTCGGGCATCCTGCTCAATAGCTGCTCCGAAAAGCTGTATAAAATGCTCAAAGACCTGCTGGAAAGAGAGACCGGCCTGCCGGTGCTGGGCTATCTGCCCAACCTGCCGCAGGCGGCGGTGGAAAGCCGCCATCTGGGCCTGAAGACCGCAGGCGAGATCGCGGACATTCAGGAAAAGATCGCTCTGCTGGCAGACCGTCTGGTGATGGACTGGGAGAAGCTGGCAGCGGTGACGGAAAGGCCGTGCCCCGAGGGCGGACGCCTTTCTCCCCGGGGAACAGTTTCCGCTTCTGTCCGCATCGCCGTGGCGAGGGACGGAGCCTTCTGCTTTACATATGCCGAAACACTGGACGCTTTGCGGGAGGCGGGCGCGGAGCCTGTATTTTTCAGCCCGGTGCGGGATGCTGCCCTGCCGGAGGGAGTCTGCGGGCTGTATCTGCCCGGCGGCTACCCGGAGCTGTATGCGCAGGCCCTGAGCGAAAATAAAACCATGCGGGCCTCCATCCGGCAGGCTGTGAACGCCGGCCTGCCGACAGCGGCAGAGTGCGGCGGCTTTCTGTACCTCGGGCAGAGTCTGGAGGACACCGAGGGAAAGAGCTGGCCCATGGCGGGCGTCCTGCCGGGAGCAGGCGTCCGGGCGGGCAGGCTGGTACGGTTTGGCTATGCCGTCCTGACCGCAAAGCGGGACAGTATGCTGTTCCGCGCGGGAGAAAGCCTGCCCGTCCACGAATTTCACCACTGGGATTCCACCGCAAACGGCACTGCATTTACGGCCTGTAAAAACGAGAAAATGCAGTGGGAATGCGGCTTTGCAAACGAGAATTTCTATGCGGGCTTCCCGCATTTATACTGGGCGGGCACGCCCCTGCCGGGACGCTTTGTGCGTGCGGCAGAACGATACAGCAAAACAAAAGGATGACCAAAATGACCGAAACGGAACTGAATGCACTTTTGGCGGGTATCACCCCGGCCAACGAAGCCGCTCGCGCGGCGGCACACGCCCACTGGGCCAGCCTTGCAAAGCCTCTGGGCGGGCTGGGCCGGCTGGAGACCATGCTGGAGGACGCCGCTGCCCTCACCGGCAGTGCGGAGTTTGATCTCTCCCGCCGGGCGGTGGTGGTGCTCTGCGCGGACAACGGTGTGGTGGCGCAGGGGGTGAGCCAGACCGGGCAGGAAGTGACCCGCGCCGTGGCCGAAAACCTTGCAATGCGGCGCACCAGTGTGTGCCAGATGGCCCGCGCGGCCCACTGTGATGTGGTGCCCGTGGATATGGGCATGGCAGGCGAACCGGTGCCCGGCGTGCGGAACTGCCGCATTGCCGCCGGGACGATGGACTTTACGGCAGGGCCCGCCATGAGCCGGGCCGAGGCGGTGCAGGCCATTGGGGAGGGCATCGCCCTTGCCCGGGAACTGGCAGAGGATGGCTACAGGCTCATCGCCACCGGTGAAATGGGCATTGGCAATACCACCACCTCCAGCGCGGTGGCGGCGGTGCTGCTGGGCCAGCCCGTGGAGCTTATGACCGGGCGCGGTGCGGGCCTTTCGGACGAGGGGCTTGCCCGCAAGGTGGATGCCATCTGCCGCGGCATCCTGAAGAACGAGCCGGACCCGGAGGACCCGCTGGATGTGCTTTCCAAGCTGGGCGGCTTTGACATCGCGGGCCTGTGCGGCATCTTTCTGGGCGGGGCGCTGGCCGGGGTGCCGGTGCTGGCAGATGGCTTTATCAGCGGGGTAGCCGCGCTGTGCGCCGTGCGGCTGTGCCCGGCGGCGGCAAAGGCCGTGTTCGCCAGCCACTGCTCCGCAGAGCCTGCGGCCCGCATGGTGCTGGAAGCACTGGGCAAGACACCCATCATCACCGCAGGGCTGCATCTGGGCGAGGGCACCGGTGCGGTGGCAAGCATCCCGCTGTGGGATATGGCACTGGCGGTGTACGGCGGGTGCTATTCCTTTGCGGAGGGCGGCATTGAGCCGTACAAGCCCCAATGCTGACGCTGGTGCTGGGCGGCGCAGCCAGCGGCAAAAGCGAATATGCCGAGAGCCTTGTGCTCAGGACCACCGGCCCCCGCTGGTACCTTGCCACCATGCAGATATGGGACGCCGAGTGTGCCGCCCGGGTGGAAAAGCACCGCAAAATGCGGGCCGCAAAGCAGTTTGAAACGGTGGAGTGCCCGCTGCATCTGGAAAAGCTGCGTCTGCCTGCCCGGGGCACGGCCCTGCTGGAAGACCTGGGCAACCTTGCGGCCAACGAGCTGTACGACCCCGCCGGGGCAGGGGAGGATGCCGCCGCTGCCATCCTGCGGGGGCTGGACAGCCTTTCTGCCCAGTGCGAAAATCTGCTCGTGGTCTCTAACGAGGTGTTCAGCGGCGGGGCTGACTATGCCGGCGATACAGACCGCTATCTGCGGGCACTGGCGCAGGTGAACAATGCCTTTGCCGCCCGGGCAGATGCAGTGGTGCGGGTGGTATGCGGCATCCCCGTGTACTATAAAGGAGTGGAAAAATGATCGTTTTGCAGACCATCGCGGTGGCTTTTGCCATGTTTTCGGCCATCCCGGTGCCGCAGTTCGACTGGAACGAAAAAAATATGCGCTACGCCATGTGCGCCTTCCCGCTCATCGGTGCGGTGATTGGAGCGGCATGGTGCGTGTGCGGGGCATTGCCTCTGCCGGGCCTTGCAAAGGCGGCGGGCTTTGCGCTGGTGCCTGTGTGGGTGACGGGCGGCATCCATCTGGACGGCTACGCCGACACCTGCGACGCCCTTTCCAGCTACGGCGACCGCACGAAAAAGCTGGAAATACTAAAAGACCCCCACTGCGGCGCCTTTGCGGTCATCCGGCTGTGCAGCTACTTTCTGGCGACCTTTGCCCTGTGCACCTGCGTGCGGTTCACCCCCCGGGCGGGGGCGCTGTGGGCGCTGGCGCTGGTGCTGGAACGGGCACTTTCGGGCTATGCGGTGGCATCGTTCCCCATGGCGAAAAACACCGGTCTTGCGCACACCTTTGCCACTGCGGCAGACAAAACTGTGGTGCGCCGGGTGCTGGCGGTGCTGGCCGCAGTGCTGTGCGTGGGCATGGCGGCGCTGGGCGGCTGGGCGCTGGTGCTGGCAGCGCTGGCGGTGCTCTGGCGCTACCATGCTGTGAGCCGGAAGCAGTTCGGCGGCATCACCGGCGACCTTGCCGGGTGGTTTTTGCAGAAGGCCGAGCTCTGGATGCTGGCGGCGCTGTGTGCCTGCCAGTGGGGAGGACTGCTATGATCTTTATCACCGGGCCGCTCTACAGCGGCAAGCGCACCTTTGCGCAAACGCTTCCCGGCAAGGCGCTGGCCGATGTGCAGCAGCTGGCGGCAGATGCCGCCGACCGCGAGGTACTGGAACGGCTGGCAGACCGCCTTGCTTCTGAATACGATATCCTCATCGCCACCGAGGTAGGCGGCGGTGTTGTGCCGATGGACCCAAAGCAGCGTGCCGACCGCGAGGCGGCGGGCAGGCTTGCCTGCCTGCTGGCCGCCCGGGCAGAGTGCGTCGTGCAGATGTTCTGCGGCATCCCAACGGTTTTGAAAGGAGAACTGTCTCAATGCTGATCTATCTTCTGCGTCATGGCCAGACGGAATACAACGCCCAGAAGCGTTATCAGGGCCAGCGCGACATCCCGCTCTCACCCGAAGGCGCTGCCCAGCTGCGCCGGGCAGATTTTGACCCCGATGTGGTCTATGTTTCCACCCTGCAGCGCACCAGCCAGACGGCGCGCATCCTGTTCCCGGAGGCGAAGCTTGTGCCGGTGGACGGTCTGAAAGAGATGTGCTTTGGCAGCTTTGAGGGCCGCAATTTCATCGAGATGGAAAAGGACCCCGAGTATCAGGCATGGGTGAAGGCCAACTGCGAAAGCCCCTGCCCGGACGGAGAGCGCAAGACGGACTTTTCAGACCGCATCTGCCGCACTGTGGCAGAGTTGATCGATAAAGCCCTTGCCGCAGGCGAAGAGCGGCTGGTCATTCTGGCCCACGGCGGTACCCAGATGGCCGCCATGGAGCGGTTTGCCGTCCCCCACAGGGACTACTATGCATGGTGCGGGCCCAACGCGGGCGGCTTTGTGCTGGATGCAAAGGACTGGACGGAAAAGCATCTGCTGTATCTCGTGAAGACCGTCCAGTACACAAAGGAGAGCAGAGCATGATCCTTCAGGCAGTTGTCGGCGGCTTTGTGCTGGACGCCCTCTTCGGCGACCCGGCGTGGCTGCCGCACCCGGTGGTGCTCATGGGCAGATGCATCTCCCGGCTGGAAAAGTTCCTGCGCGCCCGCCTGCCCGGCACCCCGCAGGGAGAGCTGCTGGGCGGTGCCGTGACGGCGTTCTGCCTGCCGGTGGGCACCTTTCTGATCACGAGCCTTGTGTGTCTGGCGGCGGCAAAGCTCAGCCCGTGGCTGGGCCTTGCCGTGCAGATGTTCTGGTGCGGGCAGGCGCTGGCAGCCAAGGGCCTTGCGCAGGAGAGCACAAATGTGTATAACGAGCTGGTCCGGAACGACCTGCCCGCTGCCCGCAAAGCCGTGAGCCGCATCGTGGGCCGCGACACCCAGGACCTGACCGCCGAGGGCGTGACCAAGGCTGCAGTGGAAACGGTGGCCGAAAATGCCAGCGACGGCGTCATTGCGCCGCTGCTGTATATGCTCATCGGCGGGGCACCGCTGGCGCTGACCTACAAGGCCATCAACACCATGGACAGCATGCTGGGCTACAAGAACGAGAAGTACCTTTATTTTGGCCGCGCAGCCGCGAAGCTGGACGATGTGGCCAACTACATCCCCAGCCGCCTTGCCGCCCTTTTGTGGGTGGCGGCTGCGGCCTTTACCGGAAACGATGCCAAAGGTGCATGGCGCATCTGGCGGCGGGACCGGCACTGCCACGCCAGCCCCAACAGCGCCCAGACCGAAAGCGCCTGCGCCGGTGCACTGGGCGTGCAGCTGGCCGGCCCGGCTTACTATTTTGGCGAATATTACCCCAAGCCCACCATCGGCGATGCCCTGCGCCCCATTGAGCCGCAGGACATCCTGCACGCCAACCGCATGATGTATGTGGCAAGCGGCTTTGCGCTGGCATGGGGTGCAGCAATACGGGGGTTCCTTGCATGAAACAATTGACCCATGGCGGCGACTGGGCGGGCTACCGCGCCGAGTTTGGCCGCGACCCGCTGGATTTTTCGGCCAATGTCAGCCCGCTGGGTCTGCCCGGGGGCGTGGCAAAGGCCATTACGGCGTCCCTTGCCACGGCCGACCGCTACCCCGATCCGCTGTGCCGGGCCCTGCGTGAAAAGCTGGCGGTGGCTGAGGGTGTGCCCGCCGAATGGCTGCTGTGCGGCAACGGCGCGGCAGACCTCATCTTCCGGCTGGCGCTGGCCGAAAAGCCCCGCACCGCCCTTGTGACGGCACCCACCTTCGCCGAGTACGCCACGGCACTGGGAACTGTGGACTGCAGGGTGGAACGGCATTTTCTGCAGGAAGAAAACGATTTTGCGGTGACGGACGCCATCCTTGATGCAGTGCACCCGGGCATCGATCTGGTGTTCCTCTGTCAGCCCAACAACCCCACCGGTCAGCTGGCCCGGCCTGCCTTTGTGGAGGCGCTACTGCGCAGATGCGAGGACGTGGGTGCAGTGCTGGCCGTGGACGAATGCTTTCTGGATTTTCTGCCCGAGGGGCAGAGCCTTTCCGCAAAGCGGCTGCTGAGCACCAGCAGGAAGCTGATCATTCTGAAAGCCTTCACCAAGCTCTACGGCATGGCGGGCGTGCGTCTGGGCTATTGCCTGTGCGCAGATGAAAGCCGCCTTGCCCGGATGCAGGCAGCGGGCCAGCCGTGGGCGGTGTCTGGTCTGGCGCAGGCGGCAGGCATTGCCGCGCTGGATGAGACGGAATATGTGGCGCAGGTGCGTGCATTGATCGGAACACAGCGGCCTGTGCTGGCAGACGGCCTGCGGGCGCTGGGCCTGCGGGTGATCGAGGGGCGGGCCAACTATCTGCTGTTCCGGGCACCGGAAGCGCTGGGCGCTGCGCTGCGGCAAAAGGGCGCAGTGCTGCGCAGCTGCGGCAACTATCCGGGTCTGGACGCAGGCTGGTACCGCACCGCCGTGCGCACCGAGAATGAAAACCGGCAGCTGCTTGCGCTGCTGGCCGAGACCCTGCCGGAGGTGGCGCAATGAACAAAGCAAAATGCATTATGGTGCAGGGCACCATGAGCGGTGCGGGCAAAAGCCTGCTGTGCGCGGCGCTGTGCCGCATTTTTGCGCAGGACGGCTACCGTGTGGCACCTTTTAAAAGCCAGAACATGGCCCTGAACAGCTTCGTCACCCGCGACGGCGCGGAGATGGGCCGTGCGCAGGTGGTGCAGGCGCAGGCTGCGGGCACAGAACCGGATGTGCGGATGAATCCCATCCTGCTCAAGCCCAGCAGCGATGTGGGCAGTCAGGTCATCGTAAATGGCAGAGCCCGGGGCCAGATGTCCGCCGCCGATTATTTCAGGATGAAGCGCAGCCTTATCCCGGACATTCTGGAAGCCTACGACAGCCTTGCCGCCGAGAACGACATCATCGTGATCGAAGGCGCGGGAAGCCCGGCAGAGATCAACCTGAAGGCGGATGATATCGTCAACATGGGCCTTGCAAAGCTGGTGGATGCACCGGTGCTGCTGGCGGGCGATATCGACCGGGGCGGCGTGTTCGCGCAGCTGTACGGCACCGTGGAGCTGCTGGAAGCCGACGAGCGTGCCCGCATCAGGGGGCTCATCATCAACAAGTTCCGGGGCGATGTGGAGATCCTGCGGCCCGGCCTTGCCATGCTGGAAGAAAAAACGCAGCTGCCCGTAGTGGGTGTGGTGCCGTATCTGCGGGTGGAGATCGAGGACGAGGATTCTCTCTCGGATCGCCTGGAAGCAAAAAATGCTGTCAAACCGCTGGATATCGCCATCCTGCGCCTGCCGCATGTATCCAACTTCACCGACTTTATCCCGCTGGAACAGCACCCGCTGCTGGGCGTGCGGTATGTGCAGCGCACCCGCCAGCTGGGCGCACCGGATCTCGTCATCCTGCCCGGCACCAAGAACACCATGGATGACCTGCGCTGGCTGCGGGAAAGCGGGCTGGAAGCGGCGGTGCTCAGGCTTTCGGCAGCCGGTACGCCGGTGCTGGGTGTGTGCGGCGGCTATCAGATGCTGGGCGAACAGCTCTGCGACCCGGCAGGGGAGGAGAGCGGCACCCCCTGTACCCTGCGGGGCCTTGGCCTGCTGCCCACCACGACGGTGTTCGGCACCGAAAAGCACCTGACTCAGACCGCAGCCCGCGCTGCCGCTGCTCCCTTTGCCGGGGCAGCGCTCACGGGCTACGAGATCCACGCAGGCCGCACCGAGGTGCGGGGCAGTGCGTTCTGCACCCTTGCAGACGGCACGCCGGAGGGCTGTGTGCAGGGCAATGTGTTCGGCACCTACCTGCACGGGCTGTTCGACACCGGCGAACTGACCGAAAAACTGACCGCTTTTTTGTGCAGAAAGAAGGGAATCGACCCGGCCGGGGCCGACCTCATCCCCATGGAACAATACCGTCAGCAGCAGTTTGACCTGCTGGCAGACGGCGTGCGTGCGGCGCTGGACCTGCCTGCCGTTTACGCCGCTATGGGCCTTGCCGGACCGAAAGGAGAGAACGCATGACACCGCAGCATCATCTGCCCGCCGACATTGAACGGACGAGCATCTCCATTATCACAAGGGAACTGGACGAGCTGGGCCTGACCCCGCCGCCGGAGACGGCTGCGGTGGTCAAACGGGTCATCCACACCACTGCCGATTTCGACTACGCAAAAAATCTGCGCTTTACTCCCGGCGCGGTGCAGGCCGCTGTCAGGGCCCTGCAGACGGGTGCGGTGATCGTCACCGACACCAATATGGCGCTGGCGGGCATTTCCAGACCAGGCCTTGCAAAGCTGGGCTGTGAGGCCGTCTGCTACATGGCCGACCCTGCTGTGGCCGAAGCGGCAAAGCAGGCAGGCACCACCCGCGCCGTGGCTGCCATGCACCGCGCTGCCCGGGAGCATCCGGGGGCCATCCTTGCCGTGGGCAATGCGCCCACAGCCCTGCTGACCATCGCAGAAGAAATAGAAGCCGGGCTGCAGCCTGCGCTGGTCATCGGTGTGCCGGTGGGCTTTGTGAACGTGGTGGAAAGCAAGGAGACCCTCTTTGCAATCTGCGAACAGCACGGCGTGCCTGCCATTGCTGCCATGGGCCGCAAGGGCGGCAGCAATGTAGCCGCAGCCATCTGCAACGCCCTTGTTTATTCTGCCGCCGAAATGCTGGACCCCTCTGCCAGAGGGTGGAGAGGATAAAGGAAAGGCCGTCAGACCGCTTTCTCCGCAAACAGCGGCAATGCCGAATAGATAAAGGCTCTCCCTGCTTGACAAACAGGGAGGGCCTTTTCGTTATACAAAAAGGCTGCTGCACGGCAAAAAGCGTGCAGCAGCCTTTGAGAAAATGATGGTGAAACGCAGTTCAGGAAAAATTATTTGCCCAGATGCCAGATGTCCCGGTCGTACTCGGCAATGGTGCGGTCGGAGGAGAACATGCCTGCTTTGGCAATGTTCACCAGACACTTGCGCCGCCAGCCCTTCGGGTCGCAGGCGTAATCACTGAGGGCCTGCCCCTTGCGCACCACGTAGGCGTTGAAGTCCGGCAGGGTCTGGAACCAGTCTTTATGGATCAGCTCGTTGTGCAGGCGGGTCAGGTTTTCGGCGTGACCGGCGGCCAGCATCTCCGGGCCGGTGAGGAAGTTGATGGCGCGGCGGATGTTGGCATCCCCCTCCACCCACTGAGCGGGGTCGTAGTCGCCCACGGCGTAGCGGTGGATGACCTGATCGGAGATCTGGCCGAAGATATAGATGTTCTCCTCGCCCACCTGCTGGCTGATCTCCACATTGGCACCGTCCATGGTGCCCAGCGTCAGCGCACCGTTCAGCATGAACTTCATGTTGCCGGTGCCGGAGGCTTCCTTGGAGGCAAGGCTGATCTGCTCGGACAGGTCGCAGGCCGGGATCAACTTTTCGGCGGCGGTGACGTTGTAGTTCTCCACAAAGACCACCTGCAGCCACTGGGACACCTCCGGGTCTGCGGCGATGACCTTGGACAGGGTCAGCAGCGCATGGATGATGTCCTTTGCAATGGTGTAGGCAGGTGCGGCCTTGGCACCGAAGATGCTCACCAGCGGAGCAGCGGGCAGGTGCCCGGCCTTGATCTCGTAGTACTGATGGATGAGATACAGCAGGTTCAGCTGCTGGCGCTTGTACTCGTGCAGGCGCTTGGACTGGATATCGAACACGGCATCGGTGTTCACGCTCACCTTCTGGGTGCGCAGCAGCCAGTCTGCCAGTGCTTCCTTGTTGGCCTTCTTCACGGCGGTCAGCTGGTCCAGCACAGCTTCGTCATCGGCAAAAGCCAGCAGCTTTTCCAGCTCGGCGGCATCCTTGCGGAAGCCGGAGCCGATGTGCTGTTCCAGTGCGGCGGTCAGGCGGGGGTCGCATTCCAGCAGCCAGCGGCGGAAGGTGATGCCGTTGGTCTTGTTGTTGAACTTTTCCGGGTACAGCTCATAGAAGCCGTGCAGCTCGGAATTTTTCAAAATCTCGGTGTGCAGCGCCGCCACGCCGTTGGTGGAGTGGGTGAAGTGGATGTCCATGTGGGCCATATGCACCCGGTCGTCCTTGTCGATGATGGCAAGGCTCTCGTCCTTGGTGCGGGTGCGGGCCAGCGCATCCAACTTTTCGATAATGGGCATCAGCTGAGGCACAACGGCATCCAGATAGGCGCGGGGCCACTTTTCCAGTGCTTCGGCCAGAATGG
>OJNK01000633.1_pt1 | contig 23149 bp, 11 predicted proteins | sample 1597811 | NCBI WGS metagenome assembly OJNK01 (sample SAMN00265073, study PRJEB22529) | human gut metagenome
GTAGAGCACTCGGCTGTTAACCGAGTTGTTGTAGGTTCGAGCCCTACTCGGGGAGTTTTTTAGTATAATATATGGTGACATAGCCAAGTGGTAAGGCCCCGGTCTGCAACACCGTCATCGCCGGTTCAAATCCGGCTGTCACCTCTCTCAAAAGGACTACATCAGTTTATGATGTGGTCTTTCTTTTATATAATTTGCAAATAAAATATATTGTGAATTTATGTAATATTCGTAATATATGTTGTACACATTTCATTATTTTTTAATTTTCTAAATTATTTTTCAGGATGTTACACTAAATTAATAAAGAGAAATATAAGCCTGATAAACAGAATTATATTTCTCTTTTTTAAAAACTCTTATCCTTTTTTGAATAGTTGTAGTAGTATTATTATTCCTCTTCAGGATATTTCATACCCCATTCGGTTCTTATATCAGACATGATTTTCATAACATCATATGTATACTGACTGTGAATGAGGTTTTCTATTTCATCGGATGATGCAGAGTTTATGGCTTTTTCCATATCACATACTTCGTAATAAAGTGCATCTGATGTATCACCTGCATCAATTACTTCTTTATGACCATCCTCTGTGTATGTAATAGTTGCCTGCATTCCTCTTGGATACTCAAAGATTTCCACATATGCCTTGTCAAAAGAGAGCGTAGCGCGTTTTGGCTGCTTTGAATGAAGAGATAATGTGACAGTTGCCATTTCCACTGCATCATTCATAAGCAGAATACCTGCCTGTTCATCAACACCGGTTGGTGCATATTTAACCTGTGACGATACTTGTGTTGGTGTTTCCTTGAAGAACCAGCGGATAAGAGAAAGTGAGTAAACTCCAATATCAAGCAATGCTCCTCCAGCAAGCTTACGACTGAAAAATCGGTTTGTCATATTGTAATCCTTGTAGCTTCCAAAATTGACCTGAATTAAATTTAGCCTGCCGAGTTGTCCACTTGCAATTATTTCGTTTAGCTTTTTATAAACAGGCATATGATATATAGTCATGGCTTCAGCAAGAATAACGTTATTTTCTTTGGCCAGTGAGACGGCTTCATCGAGCTCTGCGATATTTAAAGTAATAGATTTCTCACAGAGTACATGCTTTCCATTAGAAAGGGCTTTTCTTAGATAATTGATGTGAGTATTGTGTGGAGTGGAGATGTAAATGATATCCACATCAGGATCATAAAAGACGTCATCAATGTTGTCATATACCTTTGAAATGCCATATTTTTGTGCAAAAGCTACGGCCTTTTCATGAGTTCTGTTGGCAACTGAATAAAGAGTGCGTCCTTCCTTGGAGAGAGCATGCGCGAGCTCATTAGCTATTACACCGCAGCCGAGTGTTGCCCAATTAAGCTGTTTCATGTGAAATCCTCCTTTTTAACTTAAAGTATTGTAGCTGTGATGGTACATAAATTATTTAAAATGGTGTGAAATAACAAAATATAAACTCATTGATGATACCTTTTGACCCTTTAATCATAAAATATGTACCATAATGAACATATTCTAGCATGATGAATTATGAATTACAATGCATTTAGATTCAAAACAGTCAAAAACAGTCAAATTTGATAGTGACTAAATTAAAATTAGTTAATTTGAACTATATTTTAGATTATAAATTAGTAATAGAAAAGATACTAAAATTAGTAATTAGGCAAGTATTAATGATATATATGTTATATTCTGCACTAAAATCAATGTTGTATTTGCATATAGTGCACAATTTTAAAACTTACTTTATATATTTTCAACAATTTTTAGTGTGATTATTTGTGAATATAAATGACGGATTATGATTGACAATGACGGATTATGAAAATATAATTATACTACAAGTTAAATGAATGTTGAAATGTTTAATACAGTAATTTGAAAATAAGCATTAAATAAATGGCTTATAAAATAAGTCTCTGAATAATTTGATAAACTGGGGTGATTAGATGCTGGCGGAAGATAGATGCAAAAAAATACTCGATATATTAGATTCGATGGGAAGTGTGACTGTTCAGCAGCTTATGGATGAGCTTGATACATCCGAGTCAACAATCAGACGTGATCTGGTTGCAATGGACAAGAAGGGGTATCTCACCAAGGTACATGGTGGTGCGATTGCCAATAATACGAATATCCATACTCAGGATGAGAAGGTTATCAACAGGCTTAAGCAGAATCGCAGCGAAAAGGAACAGATTGCCAGATATGCGGCATCACTTATTGTGGATAATGATTTTGTTTATATAGATGCCGGTACTACAACAGCAGTCATGATTGATTATATTACTGCAAAGAATGTGGTTTTTGTTACAAACTCTCTGACTAATGCCAAGAGAATTTCCGATAGGGGATATACAGTATATATTCTGGGTGGCGAGTTCAAGTCTACTACTGAGGCTATTGTCGGAGATGAGGCCGTTGTGACGCTCGATAAATATAATTTTACGAAGGGCTTCTGGGGGACCAACGGAATTACTGTGAAGAATGGATTTACAACTCCGGAGATAAAGGAGGCCATGGTTAAAAAGAAATCCATGGAGAATAGCAAGGAGAAATACATTCTTGCGGATGACAGTAAGTTTTCACAGGTATCAAGTATCAAGTTTGCTGATTTTGAGGATGCTGTAATTGTTACAAATGCACTAAACAATGACAACTATAAGAAATACAAAAATATTAAGGAGGTCTAACATGATTTACACAGTTACCTTTAATCCATCATTAGATTATATTGTTGATGTAACAGATTTTAAGACAGGAGTAGTCAATAGAACAACCAGAGAGAAGATTTTTGCAGGTGGTAAGGGCATCAATGTTTCCATGGTTCTTAAGAATCTTGGAATGAGCAATATTTCACTTGGTTTTACAGCGGGTTTTACAGGAAATGAAATTAAAAGACTTCTAGCAAAAAAAGGTGTTGATACTGATTTTATAGAGGTGGAGGATGGTATTTCACGTATCAATGTGAAGCTTCGCTCAAATGAGGAATCCGAGATTAATGGTCAGGGACCGGTAATCACTGAGGATAACATTAAAAAGCTTTATGAGAAGCTAGACTGCTTAAAGGAGTCTGATGTGCTTGTGCTAGCAGGAAGTATTCCTGATGTAATGCCTTCATCAATGTATATGGATATTATGAAGCATCTTGAGGGCCGCGGAATAAATATCGTGGTTGATGCGACGAGAAATCTGCTCACAAATGTGCTTGCGTATAAGCCATTCCTTATCAAGCCAAACAATCATGAGCTCGGTGAGATATTCGGGGTTGAGATTACAGACAAGGACGATGTGATAAAGTATGCAAAGAAGCTTCAGGAGCAGGGCGCAAGAAACGTGCTTGTTTCTATGGCAGGTGACGGAGCAGTGCTTGTGACCGAGGATGGACAGGAATTTAAGGCACAGGCTCCTAAAGGAAAGCTCAAAAACTCTGTAGGCGCAGGTGATTCGATGGTAGCCGGATTTGTTTACGGATACCTTAAATCAAATGATTATAAGCAGGCATTTATTTATGGAGTATGTACAGGAAGTGCAAGTGCATTTTCTGAGGAGCTTGCTACAAAGCCTGAGGTTGAAGCGCTTATTGATAAATGGGAGAGTGCTTCCAATTAAACAACGGTATCAAAAAGGTTGATATAAATAATTAAATTAATACATTCTATTAGGAGGAATGATGTATGACAATCAGGGATTTATTGGCAGCTGAGAGTATCAATTTAAATGGTACGCCTGCCGGAAAAACCGAAGCATTGAATCAGTGTATTGATTTGATGGCAAAAAGTGGCAAAATAGCCGATGTGGAGAAGTATCGCAAGGGTGTTTTTGCAAGAGAGGAGGAAGGCACAACAGGAATTGGAATGGGTATAGCAATTCCTCATTGTAAGTCTGATGCTGTTACTAAAGCAGGTCTTGCGGCAATGGTTGTAAAGGATGGGGTTGACTTTGAATCACTCGATGGTACACCTGCAAAGATTATTTTCCTTATAGCTGCACCAAACACAGAGGATAATGTGCATCTTCAGGTGCTTAGCAAGCTCTCTGTTATGCTGATGGACGAGCAGTTTACAAATTCTCTTATCAATGCCGGTTCAGTTGATGAGTTTTTAAATATCATCGATAGCGCTGAAAAAGCAAAGGATGAGAAAGAGGCTGCCAAAGAGGCAAAGGCTAAAGAGCCTGTTGAGGTGAAGAAGGACGATGTATTTATCGTTGCAGTTACAGCCTGTCCTACAGGAATTGCCCATACTTATATGGCTGCTGAGGCTATCGAGAAAAAAGCCAAGGAGCTTGGATATCAGGTAAAGGTTGAGACAAGAGGCTTAGGCGGAGCCAAAAATGTGCTCACAGATGATGAAATCGCAAAGGCTGCAGGTGTTATAGTTGCCTGTGATACAAATGTACCTACAGACCGCTTTGACGGAAAGAAGGTTATTGAGTGTCAGGTTTCTGACGGAATCAATAAGGCAGAAGAGCTCATAAAGAGAATTGCTGCTGGTGATGCTCCTGTATTTAAGGCATCAGGTAAAAAAGAGGCTTCACATTCATCAGTTGGTGGAAAAGAGAGCATTGGACATCAGATTTACAAGCATCTGATGAATGGTGTTTCACATATGCTTCCATTCGTAGTTGGTGGTGGTATTCTTATCGCAATCGCATTCCTTATCGATGGATTCAGTGTTGACCTTAATTCACTGCCGGCTGACCAGAGAGCAAATTTCGGTACTATTACACAGGCCGCAGCAATGTTTAAGGGAATCGGTGGAACAGCATTTGGATTTATGCTTCCAATTCTTGCAGGCTTTATCGCTATGAGTATTGCTGACCGTCCGGGTCTTGCAGTTGGTTTTGTAGGCGGTTCAATCGCAGCAAACGGTACATCAGGCTTCCTTGGAGCACTTGTAGCAGGTTTCGTTGCAGGATATATTGTGCTTCTCTTAAAGAAGGTATTTTCTAAACTTCCGGAGAGTCTTGATGGTATGAAGCCGGTTCTGCTTTATCCGCTGCTTGGTATATTCCTGGTAGGCGTTATAATGCAGTTTGTAGTTGAGCCTCCAATCGGAGCTTTAAATACAGCTATCAACAATGGTCTTAATGGACTTAACGGTGCAAGCGCAGTAGTGCTCGGAGTACTTCTCGGAGGAATGATGTCAGTAGATATGGGTGGCCCTGTAAACAAAGCCGCTTATGTATTTGGTACAGCTTCAATCGCTGCCGGAAACTACAATATCATGGCAGCAGTTATGATTGGCGGTATGGTTCCACCAATCGCAATCGCTCTTGCAACAATCTTCTTCAAGAACAAGTTCACAGCAGAGGAGAGAAAGGCAGGACCTACAAACTTTATCATGGGATTATCATTTATCACAGAGGGTGCAATCCCATTCGCAGCATCTGATCCGCTTCATGTCCTTCCGGCATGTGCAGTTGGTTCAGCAGTGGCAGGTGGACTTTCAATGGCATTTGGATGTACACTCATGGCACCTCACGGAGGAATCTTCGTAGTACCTACAATCGGAAATCCGTTAATGTATCTTGTTGCATTAGTAATCGGATCTTTCATTGCATGTGGATTACTCGGATTACTCAAAAAGAAAGTAAGTGAATAAGCAATCCTCAATTATCATTTAATCCAACCTATAAACTAATCAACAAAGGCACTGCTTCGGCGGTGCCTTTGTTGTTATGTTGTGATATAAAAATTAAAAGTATAAACATTCTCTGAAATAACAGCCTCATGCCTTGACGAGTGAATTTTCCAAGCTTAAAGTAGTATTAGGATGAAATAGTAAGTCAAAAAAATCAATTATTTATGAGACTTAAATAAAAAAACAGTGAGGCATAAAATGGGCAAGGTTATAGGTATAGATTTAGGAACAACAAACAGCTGTGTAGCAGTATTGGAGAACAATCAGCCGGTAGTCATAACTAACAGCGAGGGTCAGAGAACAACTCCGTCTGTAGTGGCTTTTACAAAGAATGGAGAGCGACTGGTTGGCGAGGCTGCAAAGAGGCAGGCAGCAGTCAATGTGGACAGGACATTTTTCTCAATAAAGAGACAGATGGGAAGCGATTTCAGGGCAAAAGTGGACGGAAAGCTGTATTCAGCTCCTGAGATTTCTTCTATGATTCTCAGAAAGCTGAAAAAGGATGCAGAGGACTATATTGGTGAGGCAGTGACAGACGCTGTAATCACAGTTCCTGCATATTTTTCGGATGCGCAGAGGCAGGCAACTAAGGATGCAGGAAGGATTGCGGGGCTTAATGTGCTTCGAATCATAAATGAGCCAACCTCTGCGGCACTCGCATACGGACTGGACCACGGACAGCAGCAGAAAATTCTTGTCTACGACCTCGGAGGAGGAACCTTCGATGTGTCTGTTATCGAAATAGGGGACAATCTGATAGAGGTGCTTGCCACAGCCGGTGATAATCATCTGGGTGGAGATGATTTTGATGAGAGAATCACGAATTATCTTGTCACAGAGTTTTACAGACAGCAGAATGTGGATCTGAGAAAGGATAATACTGCTATGCAGCGTGTCAGGGAGGAGGCTGAGAAGGCAAAAAAGGTGCTTTCATCATCATCCTCAACCACTATCAACCTGCCATTTATCACCACTGTAAAGGGACAGCCGGTCCACATGGAGATGAACCTCACAAGGGCTGAATTTAATGAGATAACAAAGGATCTGGTGGAGAGAACTGCTATTCCTGTCAATCAGGCACTTTCAGATGCGGGGATTTCCGCAGCAGAGCTTGGAATGGTGCTGTTGGTAGGAGGCTCTACACGTGTGCCGGCTGTTGTTGAGGAGGTCAGAAGAATTACAGGAAAAGAGCCTTCACACAACCTAAATCCTGACGAGTGCGTGGCACTCGGTGCAGCAGTACAGGGCGGCAAGCTCGGTGGAGCAATTGTCGCAGGCAGCAGTGCGGCAGAGATTATACTGATGGATGTCACACCGCTTTCACTCGGAATTGAGACGGTCGGTGGTGTCTCAACCAAAATTATTGACAGAAATACGACTATTCCTACGAGATACAGCCAGATTTTTACAACTGCAGGAAGCTTCCAGACCTCTGTGGATATAAAGGTACTGCAGGGTGAGAGGCAGTTTGCAAGGGACAATAAGCTGATTGGAAACTTCAGGCTAAAGGGCATCAAGCCGGCTCCGGCAGGTGTGCCGCAGATAGAGGTGACGTTTGATATAGATGCAAACGGCATTGTGCAGGTTTCTGCAAAGGACCTGGGCACAGGAAAGCATCAGGAGATTACGATTACCGCAAGCTCAAATTTGTCTGATTCTGAGATTGAGCAGGCTATCCGTGAGGCGCAGGAGTATGAGGCAACAGACGGACAGAGAAAGGCTTATATTGATGCAAGAAGTGAGGCTGATACGCTTGTGCGCCAGGTGGAAAATGTCATGGCTGACAAGGAAAAAAGAAAGGCTATGGACAGCGCACAGAAAAAAAGTGTGAAATCATCGCTTTCGTATGTGAAGAAGCTTATTTCAAGGACAAAGCCCGGAAATGTGAGCGAAGAGCAGGCTGCCGAGATAAAGCATGCGGCAGATGAACTGAGAAATGCGGCAGCGGGATTGATTTAATTATAGTAACTACTATTATTCATTTGGCTATTTACGAGAAGCGGATTTTCATATAAAATATGGGTAAGTGGTGAGTATTCATAACCACCCTGAATAGTTATAATGTTAATTTAAATCCGAGGAAATAGAAAATGAATGCGAACGATAAAACAGAAAAGGTACTAAGAGAAATTCATATCATGCTCTCAAAGGCGGAGCCGTATAAGCCGGAGCCGAGCAGGGTGATCATAAACAAGCAGCAAATGATAGATTTACTTGCTGAGCTGAATAAGTGTATATATGCAATACAGGATGAGTATGAGCTTACTGAACAGAGTCGCAATCACGCAGAGAGAGAGTTCAGAAAGAAGGGGGATCAGATAGTCTGGGATGCAAGCAGAAAGGCTGAGGATGTGTATGCAGCATCGGTTATCTATACGGATGAGGCGCTTTCAAGAGTGCGTGATATCATCAATGATACCAACGAGTCACTTGAAAAGCTGTGCAAGAATATGAAGGATAAGATTGCAGAGCAGGAGAAGATAGTTAAAACTAACCAGTATGAGCTCAAGGGACAGCTTCAGGATTTGTCCGATACGGAGAAGTATCTTAAGATTATCGATGACAGAAATAAGGAGATAGAACGTCAGAAAAATGCAGGTAAACCTGTAGAGGAGCGTACTATTGACAATGAAGAGAAGTCCATCTATGCAAACAGACAGACTGAAATCAAGGTAAATATGGATTATATCAGAAAACTGGGACTTGCTGAGGGCGAGGACCTGGGAGATGGTGTAGTGGGTGAAGTGAAGCTTGCAGACGATACACCTGATGCCGGATTAAATCATAGCAATGATAAGGATGAAGCCAAGGCTGCCGGCTCAAAATCGTCTGTTGATGAGGATTATAAGGCAATAAGCAGAAAAGCCGGCAATCCACCTGTTATCAACACAAAGGAAGGGAAGGAGCTCACAGACGGTATCCACAGAATGTGGCAGAGCATCACCGGAAATAAAGGGAAATGAAACACACCTATGTAATATAAAGCAGCAGTTCAAAACAGAACGGCTGCTTTTTGGCTTATATTTAAAAGTGAGTAATATTAAGCAGATTTTAAGAAAAACAAAGTGGATAATCTGATAAAATATAGCTGACTAACGGCAGGAGAAGGTTTCTGTTCAAAATTCATAGAAGGAGGATAATATGACAATATTAGTTTGTGATGACGACAAGGAAATAGTTGAGGCAATTGAGATTTACCTGATGCAGGAGGGCTACGACGTGGAGAAGGCTTACGACGGCATACAGGCGGTTGAAATTATGAAGAATAAAAAAATAGACCTCATGATAATAGATGTCATGATGCCAAAGCTCGACGGAATAAGAGCCACTTTGCAGATACGAAAGGAAAGCAGGGTGCCGATAATCATTCTATCGGCAAAGACAGAGGATGCTGACAAGATTTTAGGCCTCAATGTGGGAGCTGATGATTATGTCACAAAGCCTTTTAATCCGCTTGAGCTTGTGGCAAGGGTAAAGTCACAGCTTCGCAGATATACCACTCTGTCAAGCAATGATGCAGCCGGAGACAAGGTTTATGAAGCCGGAGGTCTTTTGGTAAATGATGATTTAAAAAAGGTGACTGTGGATGGTGAGGAGGTAAAGCTCACACCGATTGAATACAATATTCTGCTTTTACTCCTTAAAAACAAGGGAAAGGTCTACTCAATAAACGAAATATATGAGAGTATATGGAACGAGGAGGCTATAGGCGCCGACAATACAGTTGCTGTGCACATCAGACATATCAGGGAAAAAATAGAGATAAATCCTAAGGAGCCACGCTATCTGAAGGTGGTCTGGGGAGTAGGCTATAAGATAGAGGACAACAAATGAAGCAGTATACGATAGGAAAAAAAGCGGCGGTCATAGTTTTGCATCAGCTATTCATGATACTTATGGTGACAGGAGTGTTTGCCACAGGCTATGCATTCAGGCACGATGCGCATGGAAATATTGATATCTATACACTCATATCGCTTGCGGGTCTGGTAGGCAGCTTTGTGAGCCTGGCATATATGGCAAACGTGGCAGGCAGAAAATCAGAGGATGATTACACAATATACTATTTACCGATTGACAAGGTATACTCTGATGTGATGCTAGTGATATTTACATTGCTCATGGTATTTATGGGAAAAGTGATTTCAGGCGTAAAAAACCAGCATTTTGACTATGCATCACTCATTATGACGGCAGGCACATTTACTTTTTTGTTTGATCTGGCTTTTATTATTTTATACCAGAGCATTGTAAGGAAGATAAAAGGCAATATACTTTACACATACAGCCTGATATACAAGGGATATGAGATTATAAAGAGGGTTATTGAGAAAAAGGATATCCACACACAAAAAAATAAAGAGATAATGCGCATACAGGAGGCTCTTGAAGCTATCTCAGAAGGAGCGCTTGACACTACACTCAATGTCAATGAGTTTCATGGGCAGCAGAAAAAGGTGGCGGAGGCTGTAAACCATATACGCCAGGGTCTTATGAGCTCGGTGAATGAGAGCCTTAAGAATGAAAAATTAAAGGCAGACCTAATAACAAACGTATCACATGATATAAAGACACCTCTGACATCAATAGTCAACTATGTTGACCTGCTTAAGAGGGAAAATCTGGAAAATGAAAATGCCAAATACTATATACATGTGCTGGAGGAAAAGTCACAGCGCTTAAAGCAGCTTACAGAGGATTTGGTAGAGACATCAAAGATTACCTCGGGAAATGTGAAGCTCAATATGCAAAAGCTTGATCTGGTTGAGCTTTTATACCAGACCGGAGGTGAATTCAATGAGCGATTCGAGTCGAGAAATCTGACAATAGTTACAAAAATTCCATCAGAACAGATATTTATCTATGCGGATGGGCGTCAGCTTTACCGCTCTATTGAAAATCTGTATACTAATGCCGCAAAATATGCACTGGAAAATACCAGAGTGTATGTAGAGCTTGAAAAGGCAGATAAAAAGGCAGTTTTTACAATAAAGAATGTGTCTAAGAACGAGCTTGACATAGTAAGCAACGGAAATGTGGACCTGACAGAGCGTTTTGTGAGGGGAGAGAGGTCGAGAACCACTGAAGGAAGTGGACTTGGACTTTCGATTGCAAAGAATCTGACCCATTTGATGGGAGGAAAATTCGAAATTAAGGTAGATGGTGATTTATTTATTGCCACAATTACCTATAATATTATATAATAGTAAATAAAAGAATTTTGAAATACACATACGGAGGTAGAATAAGTGAAATTATATGAAAATGGTGCTTACCTTTTAAACGGTAAGGAAGTAATAATTGATGGACCAGAGGCTCAGGCAGCTGTCAAAAGCAAGACCGGCATGGACATCGATAAACAGACAGCTAAGCAGGAGACAATTGCTTACGGTATTTTAAAGGAGCACAATACATCCGGCAATATGGACAAGCTTCAGATTAAGTTTGATAAGCTTACATCGCATGATATCACATTTGTAGGTATCATCCAGACAGCACGAGCTTCAGGACTTGAAAAATTCCCTATCCCGTATGTACTTACAAACTGTCACAACAGCCTTTGTGCAGTTGGTGGAACAATCAATGAGGATGACCACATGTTTGGTCTCACATGTGCAAAGAAGTACGGCGGAATCTATGTACCACCTCATCAGGCAGTTATCCATCAGTTTGCACGAGAGATGCTTGCCGGTGGCGGAAAAATGATACTTGGTTCTGATTCACATACACGCTATGGTGCACTTGGTACTATGGCAGTCGGCGAGGGTGGACCTGAGCTTGTTAAGCAGCTTCTCGAACAGACATATGATATTGATATGCCTGAGGTTGTAGGCATTTACCTGACAGGAGAGCCAATCAAGGGCGTTGGACCACAGGATGTCGCACTTGTAATTATCGGAGAGGTATTCGGAAACGGCTTCGTAAAGAACAAAGTTATGGAGTTTGTAGGACCGGGTGTGTCTAATCTGAGCGTTGACTTCCGTATAGGTGTCGATGTTATGACAACAGAGACTACATGTCTTTCTTCTATCTGGAGAACAGATGATCAGGTTAAGGAATTCTTTGAGATTCACGGTAGGGCTGAGGACCACAAGGAGCTTAATCCGGGTGAGGTGGCTTACTACGACAGATTTATTGAGATTGACTTAAGCCAGATCCGCCCAATGATAGCTATGCCATTCCACCCAAGCAATACCTATACTATCGATGAGCTCAATGCAAACCTCATGGATATTCTCGATGACTGTGAGAAGAGAGCTGAGGTAAGCTTTGACGGCAAGGTGAAGCTTGATTTAAAGAGTAAGGTAAGAGACGGAAAAATGTATGTAGACCAGGGAATCATCGCAGGCTGTGCAGGCGGTGGATTTGAGAATATCTGCGATGCGGCTGACATATTAAACGGACATTCAATCGGAGCAGACGAGTTTACACTGAGTGTTTACCCGGCATCTACTCCAATATACATGGAGCTTGTGAAAAACGGAGCTGTAGCAAAGCTTCTTGAGACAGGTGCAATCGTAAAGACTGCTTTCTGCGGACCTTGCTTTGGTGCAGGAGATACACCTGCCAACAACGCATTCTCTATCCGTCATTCAACAAGAAACTTCCCTAACAGAGAGGGTTCTAAGGTACAGAACGGACAGATCAGCTCAGTGGCACTCATGGATGCACGTTCAATCGCTGCAACAGCAGCAAACAAGGGCTTCCTTACATCAGCAGCGGATATTGATGTCAACTTTACAAAGCCAAAATATTTCTTTGACAAGACTATATATGAGAACCGTGTATTTGACAGCCATGGAGTGGCAGATCCTTCAGTTGAAATCCAGTTCGGACCAAACATCAAGGACTGGCCGGCAATGAGCGCGCTTCCTGAGAATATGCTCCTTAAGGTGGTTTCAGAGATTCATGATCCTGTTACTACAACAGATGAGCTCATTCCTTCAGGAGAGACATCTTCATATCGTTCAAACCCTCTTGGACTTGCAGAGTTCGCACTTTCAAGAAAGGATCCTGAGTATGTAGGCAGAGCAAAGGAAATCCAGAAGGCCCAGAAGGCTATAGAGAGTGGTGAGTGCGCAGGAAAGGCTGTTCCTGAGGTTGCTGAAATCATGGGAGTAGTAAAGAAAAAATTCCCTGAGGCAAGCCATGAGAATATGGGCTTCGGAAGCACAATTTTTGCTGTTAAGCCGGGCGACGGCTCAGCAAGAGAGCAGGCTGCCAGCTGCCAGAAGGTACTCGGAGGCTGGGCAAATATCGCAAACGAGTATGCCACAAAGAGATACCGTTCAAACCTTATCAACTGGGGAATGCTTCCATTCATCATCGATGAGGGAGAGCTTCCGTTCCACAACCTCGACTATATCTTCCTTCCGGGAATCAAGAAGGAAATCGAGGATGCAAAGACGGAGTTTGAGGCATATGTTGTCAAGGATGGTGAATTAAAGCCATTTACACTGAAGATGGGTGAGCTCACAGATGATGAAAGAGAGATAATATTAAAGGGATGTCTCATCAACTATAATCGTAAATAAGGAGAGTTTAATCCGATGGAAGAAACCGGAAAAGCTGGTAAAAAATCAAACATTGAGATAAATGCAGATAAGGGTGCGAAGCAGAATTCGCACCCGGGGCGTGAGGAATGGCCACATCTGATCAGAATAGGTGTCATGGTATTTGTCACGTTTGCAGTCAGTATACTGTTTTTCTTTGCACTGTACAGATTTGAGGGCTTTGCAGGCATATGGAGCAAGCTGCTTGCGGCAGCAATGCCTATTATAATGGGACTTGTGCTTGCATACCTGATGAATCCTGTCATGCTGTGGCTGGAAAGATGCTTTAAAAAGCTTCTTTCCAAAAAGATGAAAAGCGAAAGCAAGCTGCGAAAGGTTTCAAGAGCTCTTGCAATCACAGGCTCGGTTATTATTCTGGTAGCGATTATTTCGCTCCTCATTGCGGCTATTGTGCCTTCTGTCATAGCAAGTATATCAGGACTTATGAAGACACTGCCAAATGATGTTGCGGCATTCATCAACATGATAAAGAACGGCAATTTCGGGGACAGCAAAATTGCTGAGCTCGCGAGCACAGGTTTACAGAATGCAACCGACTACATTGAGGATTATGCCACAGAAAAGCTGATTCCTGAGGCACAGAAGTATGTTGCACAGATTACAACCGGTGTGATTTCGGTAGTCAGAGGCTTATTTAATTTTATTATCGGAATAATCGTGATGGTCTATGTGATGAGTATTCAGGAGACTCTCGCAGGACAGAGCAAAAAGATAATATATGCTGTCTGCAAGCCAAAGACAGGCAATATCATCATTGAGACGATCAGAAAGACAAATGAGATTTTTGGAGGCTTCATAAGCGGTAAGATTATAGATTCACTGATTATAGGTGTGATTGCATATTTCGGATGTCTGATTTTAAGGATTCCATCATCGGTGCTCGTTGCAGTGATTATCGGCGTCACAAATGTGATTCCGGTATTCGGACCGTTTATCGGTGCAATTCCATCGTTACTCATAGTAGTAATTCAGAGTCCGTGGCATGCACTTTATCTCCTGATATTTATTGTCGTGCTGCAGCAGGTGGATGGCAATATAATAGGGCCTAAGATACTTGGCTCATCTACCGGTCTTTCGACCTTCTGGGTTATGTTTGCCATACTAATCGGCGGAGGAATGTTTGGTTTTCTTGGAATGTTACTTGGTGTTCCAACCTTTGCTGTGATATACTATATTGTGAAAAGAGTTGTTAATTATGCTCTCAGGAAAAAGAAGCTTCCTGAGGACACAAGGGATTATACAAAGACAACAGGCGTAGATACCAAAAATAATAAGCTTAAATACGAGTAGGTGAAATAAGTGGATAAATACGAATACAATCTCAAGCTGGATCAGATAAAAGCCCTAAGCGCCGAGGAGGGCTATATGAGCGCAGCAGAGATTGCGGATAGCATAAATTGGAACAAAATTAAAAATGTAAATACACTCGTTAAAATCGGCGAAATCTACGAGAAGGCCGAAAGATACCAGGATGCAAGGGACATACTTTTAATGGCCTATGACCGTTCACCAATCGGCAGGATGATTATATACAGACTGGCTGAGGTCGCCATCAAGATGGGTGATTATGATGCTGCTACAGAGTATTATGATGAGTTTGTTGAGATAGCGCCTCATGATGATATGAAGTATGTATTAAGATATGCCATCAAAAAAGGGCAGGGAGCTTCATTTGATGAGCTTATCACTATTCTTGAAGAGTACAAGGATGAAGAATACACTGAGGAGTGGGCATATGAGCTTGCATATCTATACCACAAGGCCGGAAAAGCCGATAAGTGTATAGATGCCTGCGATGAGCTCATTCTGTGGTTCGGAGACGGACCATATGTGGAGCGTGCGCTGGAGCTTAAGATGCTTTATCAGCCACTTACCAAGGCTCAGGAGGAAAAGTACAGACGATTCAAGGCAGAGAAGGAAAAGCCGGCTAAGATAAAGGATGAGGCTGAGGTCACTGAGATAGGTGCCATGGAGATGGTAAAGGGCGGAGAGATAGTGCATGATGACGTAACTATTCCGCAGATTACTGTAAATCAGGAGAAGTTCAATACTGTAAATTTACAGCAGGAGATTGCCAAGGGTATGCAGCAGATCATGGAGGCCAAGGGCAAGAATGAAGTTGCTGATACGATGGATACCATCAAAAAAATAGTTGAGGATATTCCTTATCTCAAGCTCGAAAAGGAGCAGGAAGAGTATGTACAGCAGCCGGAAGAGACAGAGCATATCGCTACAGATGAAGAGATAGATGGTTCACTTAAGTTGAATTTCAAGGAGCTTTTGGGTGAAGACGCTGACGGACAGATGTCTATGGTCATGAGTGAAAAGACTCAGCTTGAGCATCAGATTACAGGACAGATGTCTATACAGGATGTGCTTGAAGAATGGGAAAAGACCAGACATGCGGCTGAAATTGCACTTAAAGAGGCTGAGCAGCAGAAGCTTGAGTCAGCTAAGGCAAGGGCACTTCAGGAGGCAGGAGACATCATGGAGAGACTAAATGATGTCATTCCAAAGCTGGATGCAGGTGTCACTCCGAAGGAACTTCTTGAGGAGGAGTATTTGAAGGTGCCGGTTGATATTATAGAGCAGAAAGCTGCCGTGAAGGAGCCTGAAGAAGAGCAGAAACCGGATATGCAGGAGCTTTATGCAGATGAGACTGTGGATGAAGTACAGGAGCCGCAGGAAGCATCGGAAGATACTATAGACGAAGCACAGGAGCCGCAGGAAGCACCCAAAGAGGCTATAGACGAAGCACAGGAGTCGCAGGAAGCACCGGAAGAGGCTATAGACGAAGCACAGGAGCCGCAGGAAGCACCGGAAGAGGCTATAGACGAAGCACAGGAGCCGCAGGAAGCACCGGAAGATGCTGCAGATGAAGTCAAGGAACCGGTTGGAGAGCCGGAGGATATAATTATGGCAGAGGAGTCTGAGAAAGACGAGATACTCATGCAGCCGACTACCATGATGCCTGAAATAACAGATGATATGTTAAATGTCGATGATGATACATCAGATGATGAGGCTTCACAGGAGAAAGAAAACGTTTCTGAGAAGAGAGATTTTGATCATGTGACATCATTTATCGAGCAGGAAATAGCCAAGATGACAGCAAAGAATCCGGGACTGGAGAAGAAGCTGGATATGGCTAAGACAAGAAAAATGCCGGATATTTCATTGCCGGAGGATTTAGACAGCGAAGAAGATGACTCGAAATTGAAAGAAACAAAACATATAAAAGAGCTTACAAGCGAACAGAAAGCTATTTTTTCATATTTCATACCGGTAAAGGGTATGGAGGATCAGATCTGCAAGGCATATAATGCAGTGCTTGATCATTTCAACAGGAAAGAAAACGCATCCACAGGCAATCTCATTATACAGGGAGAGCAGGGTTGCGGAAAGACAATGCTTGCTACAAGCTTTATAAAGGTATTACAAAAAGATGGTGAACAGCTTACAGGAAAGATGGGTAAGATTGATGCTGCCGCACTCAATAAAAAGGATGTGCAGCAGGTAGTCAGAAAGATAACAGGAGGCTGTCTCATCATAGAAAGAGCCGGTGATATCGACCGCAGCATAGCTGCCCAGCTATCATTTTTGATGGAGCATGATATTACAGGAACACTCTATATACTTGAGGATACATCAAAGGGAATAAAGAAGGCTCTCTCAATGGATGAGGGCTTTGCATCCAAGTTCACGGAAAAGATATCGGTTCCTATTTTTACAAATGATGAACTCGTATTGTTTGCCAAATCGTACTCTGCAGAGCTTGGGTACAAGATAGATGAGATGGCTATTCTGGCATTGCATAACAGAATCAGCAATATTGAGAGGATAGACCAGGCTACCACTCTGACAGAGGTCAAGGATATAATTGACGAGGCTATAGACAGGGAGGCTCACAGCGGACTGAAGAAGGCTATAAGTATTCTGACAGCCAGGCGATATACAGATGATGACCGAATTGTACTCAAAGAGGATCATTTCAGGGAAAAATAAATACTTATGGGGGTATATATATGTGTAATTTTACAGCAATGGATTGTTACCTGTTTGGTCAGGCAACACACTATGATATCTACAAGAAGATGGGTGCTCACTTAGCTGAGCGCAAGGGAAAAAAAGGAGTGTGCTTTGACGTCTGGGCGCCACATGCGAGGGAAGTATACGTGTTTGGTGAGTTTAATGACTGGAATGAGACCAGTCATGAGATGAAGCGTGTAGAGCCGGAAACCATGGGAGTGTATGAGCTTTTTGTACCGGGAGCGCAAAAGGGTCAGATGTATAAGTTTATTATAGTCACTGAACAGGGTGATAAGCTGTACAAGGCGGATCCATACGCAAACTACGCAGAGCTTCGTCCGGGAACAGCGTCAATCATCACAGATATCGAGCACTTCACATGGACTGACAAAGAGTGGATGGATAAGAGAGCAGCAAAGTCAGATGCTGATGTATATTCTTCACCTATGGCTATATATGAGTGCCATCCGGGCTCATGGATGAGACATCCGGGCAGAGATGATGAGGGCTTTTATACATACAGGGAGCTTGCAAAATCACTCATATCCTATGTAAAAACTATGGGATATACACATATTGAGCTTATGGGTATTTCAGAGTATCCGTTTGATGGCTCATGGGGATATCAGGTGACAGGCTACTATGCACCTACATCGAGGTATGGAGAGCCTGAGGATTTTGCATACTTTGTTGATCAGTGCCATAAAAATAATATCGGAGTAATCCTCGACTGGGTACCTGCACATTTCCCAAAGGATGCGCATGGACTTGCCAATTTCGACGGAACAGCCACATATGAGTATGCAGACCCAAGAAAGGGAGAGCATCCCGACTGGGGCACAAAGATATTTGACTACGGTAAGAATGAAGTAAAGAACTTCCTTATCGGAAGTGCACTGATGTGGATAGAAAATTACCACGTAGACGGACTCCGTGTGGATGCAGTTGCGTCAATGCTTTATCTTGACTATGGAAAGAATGACGGACAGTGGGTGCCAAACAAGTTTGGAGGAAATAAGAACCTCGAGGCAGTAGAGTTTTTCAAGCATATCAATACACTCATACTTGGAAGAAATCACGGAACTGTAATGATAGCCGAAGAGTCTACCGCATGGCCAAAGGTAACAGGCAAGGTAGAGGAAGACGGACTGAACTTCAGCTACAAGTGGAACATGGGATGGATGCATGACTTCCTTGATTATATGAAGCTGGATCCATATTTCCGTAAAAATAACCACAACAAGATGACATTTGCGATGAGCTATAATGAGAGTGAGAAATATATTCTGGTACTGTCACATGATGAGGTGGTACATCTGAAGTGTTCTATGCTCAACAAAATGCCGGGCTTAGAAGGGGATAAATTCAAGAACCTCATGGCAGGATATGCATTTATGATGGGACACTGTGGAAAGAAGCTTCTTTTCATGGGACAGGAGTTTGCACAGAAGCAGGAGTGGAGTGAGGAAAGAGAACTCGACTGGTATCTGCTTGAGAATCCGGAGCATAAAAAGATCCAGAACTGGGTAAAGGAGCTGCTTCACCTCTATAGGAGAAACCGCTGTCTGTATGAGCTGGATTCAAGCTGGGAAGGCTTTGAATGGATAAATGCAAACGATGCAGACAGAAGCATCTTCAGCTTTATCAGAAAGAGTAAGGATGGCAAGAATAATATGCTCTTTGTCATCAATTTCACACCGGTAGAGAGACCTGATTACAGAGTCGGAGTGCCAAAGCACAAGACATATCAGCTCGTTTTAGATAGTGAGGATCCTAAGTTTACCGGCAAAACGGTACAAGCGCCTGTAAAGAAGGCTGCAAAGGGCAGAGGCAAGGCAGCAAAACAGTCATATAAGAAGCTGGACTATAAGGCAGTCAAATCAGAGTGTGACGGCAGACCATTTTCATTTGCTTATCCACTTGCGCCTTACGGAGTTGCTGTATTTAAATACTAATATACCGGTAAACAGCAGGGTAAAGGACCGCGCCAATTTAAGGCGCGGTCTTTATTTTTACGTATTATATGTCGATATATAATAAAAAGATAACTATTCAGAACCACAAAAGTACGAAGTATGAATATCCATAAATAAAGGTTGCAGAGATGGTATATATGCAGGGCACGGAGCAGGAAATATGCAGATAGAGAATTTGATTAATAAAAGCACAGATACGAAAAATACGGACACAAAAACCATAAATGACATGACAGCGGGTATGCGTGTGTCAGACTACATAAAGACAGACAGCAGTGACAATATGTCAAAAAAGGCGGCTGTTGTCGGTTCGTCAAATTCTGTTGATATGTCGGATACGATATATGCAAGACCACAGGCTAAAAACGAAGCCGGGAACAAGGATGGCACAGATATGGCAGAAAATCTGCTAAATGATATGAATCAGACCTCAGAAAACAGGCGAAATGATATGATTGTCACTGCAAGCACCACCACGAGTGATGATTACAAAGCTGCAAAGGATGACGGATACGATGTCATTGTCACTGAGACCGATAAGATAAAAGCAGTGCTGGCAAAGGCAGGTGTAGATATATCCATATATGGAGATGATCTGAGCAGGGAGCAGCTTACAGACATCACGGGAAGCCAGACTGAAGCGGCCATGCTTGTCAATCAGATGAAAGCATATGATATTCCTGCTACAGATGACAATATAAAGGCAGGTACAGATGCCATAGACCGGGCAAAGAGCCTTACAAATATATCCAATGAGACAAAGGCATATTTGGTCAGAAATAACATGAATCCGACGGTTTCCAATGTATACAAGGCTACGTACAGCAGCAGTCAGGTACAAGATTACAGGCAGAAAACCAAAATGACGGAGATATCAGATGAGCTGTTTGATGAGCTTAAGCCACAGCTTAAACAGATATTAGAGGAAGCTCATATAGACAGTAGTGATGAGAATCTGAATCAGTGCAGATGGCTGATAGATGAAGATATAGCCGTTACACCTGACAATGTGCTGCTTGCGAATCAGATAGACGGCATTACCGCAGCAGGAGAAAATGTGAGCAGTGATTTTTATGCAAGGGCAGTGACAGAAGCACTGGCAATGGGAAAAAAGGCTACAGATGCCACTATGTCACAAGATGGTCTGACATTTGACATGGCAAAGAAAGCCTGTGATGTATTAGGTGAGGCGACTGCAGATGACATTGTCACATTAGAGTCAGATAACATACCTGTCACGATAGAGAATCTGTCAAAGCTTATAGCTGCAAGGGGCAAGGATAGTGCAGCATCGAAGGCCTTATCGGATAAAGCTGCGGATAATCAGATTACAGACAGCCGGGAAGCAAGGCTTGTGACAGCTCAAAGAAAGCTTGAGGAAGCGAGACTTTCCATGACAGCAGAAGCCAACCTTTCACTCATAAAAAAAGGAGTTTCAATAGACACAGAGCCTATTGAACGTGTAGTGGAGCTGCTTAAGCAGCAGGAAAATAAATACTACGGAGCGCTGTTTGGTGAGAGCAGTGTAGAGGCATCTGATGATAGGGTACGTATGTACAATAATGTATGTGATATTTTCAATCAGCTGAAGCAGCAGCCGGCTTATGTACTGACCCTGGAATCCGCTGATGACACTGTGTATGAGCTGTATACAGCAGGCAAAGCAATGAAGCAGTCATTAGAAGCAGCAGCCTCAGGATATGAGACTCTTATGACATCACCGCGGGCAGATATGGGAGACAGTATATCAAAAGCATTTCAGAATGTGGATGATATACTTAAAGAGCTTCAGATAGATACATCTGAAAGCAATCGCAGGGCTGTGCGGATACTTGCGTACAACAGTACCGAGATCACAGAGGACAATATAAAGCAAATAAAGTCTGTAGATGAGCAGGTGCAGAGAGCATTCAGCGATATGACACCGGCGGTGACGATTGAGATGATAAAAAGAGGCATATCACCGCTTGATATGAGCATGAGTGACATAAGTGACACTGCCAGACGGATAAAATCAGAAAATCCTGACGAAAGGGATGAGAAATTCAGCGAGTTTCTCTGGAAGCTTGAAAAGAAAAATGAAATCTCAGAGGAGGAAAGAGACTCGTATATAGGCATATACAGGCTTATTTCACAGGTGGAGCAGTCAGATGGTGCTGTGATAGGCTCACTTGTTAATCAGGGAGCAGATATTACAATGAAAAATCTGCTTACAGCGGTCCGGGTACGAGGAAAGAGTGCCATGGACTATAAGGTGGACGATACCTTTGCCGGAGTGGACAGTGTAAGCAGGGGCATTAAAATTGACTCACAGATAGAAAGCGCATATCATACAAACTGCCTAAGGGATGTGCTTGATACACTTTCACCTGAGAAAATGGAGTTTGTGCAGTATGACAGCTGGCTTGATATGACTCCGGAGCAGTTAAGGCAGGCTGTATATGAGGCCAACGAGGATAACGCACTGTCAGAGCAATATGCCACAGAACAGCTAAGACAGTTCAATCAGGCAGTTTCGGTGCCTGAGAACGTATATGCTTTTCTAGAGAAATATGATGTAAAAACAACCGCGGTAAACCTCATGGCTGCGTCACGGCTAATGAAAAATCCGTCAGAGGCAGTAAGAAATCTCTGGAAGCGTGGAGACAGTGCTACGGCAAGGGCTCTTTTGGATGAGACTCTCAGACGGTTTTCGGAGTCGGTCAAAAATCCAAAGGAGCTTGCGCAGGCGCAGGAAACGCTGGCTGATACAGCAGAGCATGTTATGGATTCGATGATTATAGAGGATAGGCACACCGGTTCAATAGACCTCAGACAGATGAAGTTATTATGCAGTCAGCTAAGGATAGCTTCAAATATGTCGAGACAGGAAAACTATATTGTACCAATAGAGACTGCTGACGGGGTCACAGGGATGAAGCTTCGCATAGTAAGAGGTGAAGATAAAAAGGGACTGGTTGACATATTCCTTGAGGATAAAAAATGCGGCAGGGTAGCTGCATATTTTGAGGCAAAGGAAAACTCAGTATCTGCTATGATAGTCACAGACGATGAGCAGACTAAAAAGCTGTTTGAAGACAATATCACTATGTTTGAGGCAGGAATAAGTGATGGTGAACAGCGTGTGCGCATAGATGTGGCACTGGAGCATGATATATCTGCAAAAGAGTCTAAGATGTCAGATATGAAATCAAATACTGAGTCAGATAATGAAACTAAAAAGCAGCTTGATGGCAGTGAAAGTGTCCAGACAACCAGACTATATCACATCGCAGAGCAGTTTATTGTAAATGTCCAGAGGGTGATTGCACAAGATAGTCTGTAACACCGATATATATTGCATGTGCCAGGTCATCCTGATAGTTTTTGTCAGTAAGAAGAAGTGTCTCAGCAGGATTACTCAAGAATCCACATTCTACGATTACGGTCGGGGATGTGGATTTTTTAAGTATAAAGTATTCTTTATTGGGCTTAATGCTTCGTGGCTTTGCGACACAAAGAGAAGTGTTTAAAGCTCCAAGAACAGAGGATGCGAGCTCTTTTCCTGCATCAGAGGCTTCATAATAGAATACCTGTGGACCGCAGCTTGAACTGTCCTCAAAGCTGTTTTGATGGATACTGATGCTGACTGCCACATTGCTTTTAGACATCAGGGCAGTTCTCTTTGTGAGATCATCTGTCTTTGGATGCTTGGAATTATCCGGGGCGAGGTCGCAGTCGGTGGTTCTGGTCATGACAACAGTAAAGCCTCTGTTTTCAAACAGCTGTTTAAGAGCCATTGCAATACTGAGGTTGACATCCTTTTCCATGACGCCGGAGGTGGAAATCTTACCGGGATCACTTCCACCATGTGCTGGTTGTAGTTTACGCAAATTGTGATATGTATTCCCCAGTATATATGGGGAGTTAGAA